>ERZ772821.294-NODE-294-length-45814-cov-29.471842_pt1 | contig 45814 bp, 57 predicted proteins | sample MGYA00580859_ERZ772821 | MGnify/ENA primary metagenome ERZ772821 (study PRJEB29015, sample SAMEA2737674) | human gut metagenome | biome: human gut; feature: human-associated habitat; material: faeces | place: China | collected 2012 ...
AGCCGCCGGAGCGGTGCTTAAGCCGTAAGGCGGGAATTGTGCGGTGTTGCCTTATACATTATGGATGGTTCAAATCCGCTTGTCAAGGGAGTTTACCGTCATTCATTCTTATTTTACAACCCAGCCTGCAATCCAGCCGGGTTTTCCCCTCTCCTGCCGTTGCCGGCGTTGAGTTTACTGACGCAGAGCATTATAAATGTTCTCCGCCTTGGCGTGGCTGATGCCCTTGACCTCTTCCAGGTCCGAAATAGACGCCTGCTTGACTGCCGTTACGGTTTTGAAATGCGCCAGCAGTGCCGCGCTGGTCTTGGGGCCAACGCCGGGCAGTTCTGTCAGGGTTGCCGCATAGGACTTTTTGTGCATCATCCGCTTGCGGTAATCGTTGGCATAGCGGTGGGTTTCATCCTGGATATTGGTCACAAAGGTAAAGATATTGCGGTGCCGGTTGATGGCGATTTCCCCGCCCGCATCATCCACAATGGCGCGGGTGCGGTGGTGGTCATCCTTGACCATGCCAAAGGTGGGCACATGTTCCAGTGCCGTGCCGCGCAGTGCCTGTTTAACGGCGCTCACCTGCCCGCGGCCGCCATCGATCAGCAGCAGATCCGGCATGGTGGCAAACTGGTTGGTTTCATTATCCGGCTTTTCGCCGCGCCGGGCCGCCTCGTACTCCGCAGCCCGGCGGGAAAGCGTTTCCGCCATAGAGGCATAGTCGTCCGTGCCGGCAACGGTGCGCATCTTAAAGCGGCGGTAGCCGGCGCGGTAAGGCTTGCCATCCTTGAACACCACCATACCGCACACGCTGGAGCCATCGCCCCAGTTGGAAATATCATAGCTTTCAATCACCCTCGGCGGGGTTTTCAGGCCCAGCACCTGGGCGGCTTCTTCCAGCAGCTTTTCCTCGCGGGTATAGCGGCCGCTCTCGCGCCCCAGGCGCTCCACAGCGTTGGTGTAGGCCATTGTTACCAGCTTGGCCACATCGCCGCGCTGGGGCACATACAGATCCACCTTGCTGCCGCGTGCTTCGTTCAGCGCCTGGTTCAGCGCTTCGGCGTCCGGTGGCAGGGTATCCACCGCAATGGTTTTGGGGATCGTCTCGCCATCCAGATAATACTGGGGCAGGAATTCCTCCCGCACGGCTTCGATATCGGTCGTATCATGAAAGACGAACTCCCGCTTATCGGTCAGGCGGCCATCCCGGTAGCGCAGCACCGCTGCGCATACCGCGCGGGTGGTGCCCGCCAGCGCGATGACGTCCATCTCTGTCCCGGCATCCATAACCACCTTCTGGCCCGCCGCCACGCGGTCAATGGCCGCGATCTGATCCCGCAGCAGGGCGGCTGTTTCAAAATCCAGCCGGTCAGACGCCGCCTGCATCTTCTCTTTCAGCTGCTTGACGATATCTTTTTTGCCGTACCGGATCATGCGCAGAGCCCCCTGCACGGCCTCATTGTAAGCTTCGCAGGTGATTTTGCCGCCGCACACGGCCATGCACTTGCCGATATGGGCATTCAGGCAGGGGCGGCCCTTGCCGATATCACGCGGGAACTCTTTATTGCAGCGGGGCAGCAAAAAACAGTTCTGGGCAGTTTCCACCATCTCCCGCACCGCAAAAGCCGAGGTGAACGGGCCGATATAATCGGCGTTCTCATCGTCCTTTTGCAGGGCAGCAGAAATACGCGGCCAGGGGCCGTGGGTGATCTTTACATAGCTGTAGCCCTTATCATCTTTGAGCAAGATATTATACTTTGGCGTATGGGCCTTAATCTGGCTGGCTTCCAGCACCAGGGCCTCAAATTCGCTTTGGCAGACGATGACATCGAACGCAAATGCGTGGTTGATCATTTGGGTGACCTTCGCGTCATGGGGCACGCCCTCGCGGAAATACTGTGAAACACGGATGCGCAGGCGCTTGGCTTTGCCAATATAGATGATGGTATCCGTTTTATCGCGGATGATATACACCCCCGGCAGCAGCGGGAGCATACAGGCTTTTTTGTAGAGTTCTTGTTTTGTCATGGCTTTTGAATAAGGGTGGTGAGTGATTTTTTGTCTGCGCGGCATGGCCGCGCAGACAAAAAAAGGCGGGTGACCAGTCACCCGCCGCAAAAACAAAAGATCTGATTATTCAGAGAAGCCGGAGTTGACCAGCTTGACCAGACCATCCACAGCAGCCTGTTCATCGGTGCCGTCAGCAATGATACGGATGGTGGTGCCGCCAACGATGCCGAGGCTCAGAACACCCAGCAGGGACTTAGCGTTGACGCGGCGCTCTTCCTTTTCGACCCAAATAGAAGACTTATACTCGTTTGCCTTCTGGATGAAGAAGGTGGCCGGACGAGCGTGCAGACCTACCTGATTCTCAACGGTAACTTCTTTAACGTACATAATTATTCTCTCCTACTTATATGAAAAGATACGCCCAAGTTCTCTACCGCGGGCTCCTTTCAGGCGGTATTGCACAATCAGTGCCGCCTTGATTGCTTATATTTTATCCCATTTGTTCGACTTTGTACAGTGTAAATTTGCAATTTTGGCAGGATTCCGCATTTGGCACAAATCGCGCCGGGCCTGCTTGTGCAACTTTACTAGTTTATTTTCAACCGGATTGTAGATAGACTACAAAACCTGTACGAAAAACCGACAGAATACCGCAGGTTCAGCCTTGATCCTGGGGCTGATAGCGCATAACAAGCTCTTTGCAGGGCTTGCAGAATGCTACATCCACCCCCGGCTGGTACATGTTCCGCACGCCATCCGGCAGGTAGCACATGCGCCGGTAAAGGCCGATGGCCGCCGTGTTTACATCCAGCACGGCCAGCCAGGGCCGGGCGTGCTCCGCAAGTTTTTTGCGCGCAAAATCCAGCAGCTTTGTGCCAATGCCGTTGCCGCGGGCGGACTGTGTGACAAACAGGTGGCCGATTTCCCCCGTTTTATGGCAGACACCCACCATGCCGTCCGGCGTATCCGAAGTGGTGTGCAGGTAGAATGCCCAGCCCGCCTTGCGCTCTTCTTCCAGGCGCTGGCGCATGACTTCCGGCGTATATTCTGCAAGGCCTGCTTCGGTGCACACATCCCGGCAGACGGTGCGGCAGCCTTCGGCAAACAGTTTTGCGGCTGCATCCAGCTGGGCATCCGTCTTGATCAGCTGGGCACGCTCGGTACGCTTCCAGCGCGGGATCTGGGTGATAGGGTGGGTGGCGCACCACTGGTCATACAGGTCCGGGCGGCGCTGGCGGGTGCGTTCCCGGCTCTGGCGGCCGCGCCAGGCGTCAATTTTATTGTGGTCCCCGGTCAGCAGCACCGGCGGGATGGCCTGGCCCTCCCACACTTCCGGGCGGGTGAACTGGGGGTATTCCAGCAGGCCGTCCCAGTAGCTTTCGTCCTGATAGCCCTTTTCCTCGGCCAGCACGCCGGGCTGCAGGCGCAGCACACTATCTGCCACCACCAGGCTGGCCAGCTCGCCGCCGGTCAGCACGTAGTCGCCGATAGAGATTTCCTCATCGCCAAAGGTATCGATCACGCGCTGGTCAATGCCCTCATAGTGGCCGCACACCAGCGCAAGGCTTTCATAGCTGGAAAGCCGGCGGGCGGTCTCCTCGTTATAGGGCTGCCCGGCGGCGGTCAAAAACACCACATGGGGCTTGGCGCGGCCCTGCTGGGCGCACTGTTCCGCCACAGCGCGCAGGCAATCTGCAATGGGCTGAGCATACAGCACCATGCCGCAGCCGCCGCCATAGGGGTAATCGTCCGTCTGGCGCTGTTTGTTTTTGGTATAATCCCGGATCTGGTGGCAGTGCGCTTCAAACAGGTTTTTGGCGCGGGCACGGCCCAGGATGCTGGTGCTCAAAAAGCCATCGCACAGTTCCGGGAACAGGGTGACAATATCAATGCGCATCAATTACTCCTCATCGCCGTTGACCGGCTCATCAAACATACCCGCAATAGGGCGCATTTTTACCGTGCGGGCCGCAATATCCACATCCACCACAAACTCCGGCACGGCAGGGATCCAGTGCTCCTCCCCCGCTGCATCGCGCACAATATAGATATCCTGTACGCCGGGGTGGTCCACCTTTGCAACGATGCCAAGGGTGCGGCCATCGTCCGCATGCAGCACAGTGCAGCCGATCAGATCATCAATAAAATAGCGGCCCTCCGGCAGTTTGGCATCCGCCTTGGCAAAATAGTAGGTTTTGCCCACCTGGGCGCGGGCGGCATCCATATCCTCCACCCCGGCCAGCTTGACCAGCAGCATATTGCCCTGGGCGCGCACCCCGCGCAGCGCAACTTCGCCGCTGCCGTTTGCGGCAGCGTACAGGCGCTTGAACTTGGCCAGGAACTGTGCACCATCGCACAGCGGCAGGGCTTTCATTTCGCCGCGGACACCGTGGGTGGAAACAATTTTGCAGGCGGGCAGATAGTTTTGCATAGGGGGAACCTCCTAGAATAAATCACACAAAAGCGGCGGCAAATAAAAAGCACCCTGCGCGCAAAGCGGCAGAGTGCTGGGTGGCAAAAATCAGCCGATTTCCACCACGACTTTTTCGTTCTGGCGGACGGCGGCGGCACGCATGACAACACGGATTGCCTTGGCAATGCGGCCCTGTTTGCCAATCACGCGGCCCATGTCGCCTTCTGCCACCGTGAGGTGGTACACAACCGTGCCGTCCTCACGCGCGGGGTCAACCGTTACCTGCACCGCGTCCTTATCTTCCACAAGGCCACGGGCAACGGCAATCAGCAGTTCCTGCATGTGGCGTTCCTCCGTTTAATTACAGGATGTTCTCTTTCTTCAGCAGAACACGAACAGTATCGGTAGCCTGAGCGCCGTTGGCCAGCCACTGCTTAGCCTTGTCGGCGTCGATCTTGACAACGCTGGGCTCCTTGGTCGGATCGTAGTAGCCGATCTCTTCGATGAAGCGGCCGTCACGAGCAAAGCGGCTGTCAGCAACAACAATGCGGTAGAAAGGAGCTTTCTTGGCGCCGATGCGGCGCAGACGAATCTTAACCATGGTAAATATCCTCCAAAATTTTGTTTTTACGGCCCCGTGGTTTTCCCTCGTGGGCTTGCAATTTATATATCACCCTGGGGCCAGAGAGGCTTACGGGTCATATCAAATTCATAACAGGCTGCTCAGCGCAGGCCTCTCATTCCGCCAAGGCCGCGCATAAAGCCCTTGGGGTTGCGCTTGACCTTTTTCATCATCTTCTGCATGGCTTCAAACTGGCGCAGCAGCTTGTTCACGTCCTCAACCGTCTGGCCGCTGCCCGCCGCAATGCGGCGCTTGCGCTTGGGGTTGATGATGGAAGGATGTGCACGCTCTTCCGGCGTCATGGAGTAGATGATGGCTTCAATATGGGGCAGCGCCTTTTCATCGATCTGGTCCATCTGTTCGGAGCTGATCTGGTTGGCGCCGGGCATCATGGCCAGCAGCGCGGACGCACCGCCCATCTTGCGGATCTGGGCGAACTGGGTCAACATATCGTTCATATCGAACTTGTTGGCCATCATTCGCTTGGCGGCTTCTTCAGCTTCCTTGTCATTCTGCAAGGTCTGGGCCTTTTCGATCAGGCTCAGCACATCGCCCATGCCAAGGATCCGGCTGGACATGCGCGCCGGGTAAAACGGCTCCAACGCATCCAGCTTCTCGCCGGTGCCCTGGAAGTAGATCGGCTTGCCGGTAACGGCCAGAACCGAAAGCGCCGCACCGCCGCGGGTGTCGCCGTCCGTCTTGGTCAGAACCACGCCGCTGATGCCAACCTTTTCGTTAAAGGTCTTAGCAACGTTGACGGCTTCCTGACCGGACATGGCATCCACAACCAGCAGGGTCTCATCCACCTCAACAGCCTGCTTGATGCGCACCAGCTCGTCCATCAGCTGGTCGTCGATCTGCAAACGGCCTGCGGTATCAATGATAACGATATCATAGCCGTGGTCTTTGGCGTACTCAACTGCCTGCTTGGCAATCTTTTCCGGCTTTTCGGTGCCCATCTCATAGACGGGAACGCCTGCCTGCTCGCCTACAATGCGCAGCTGGTCAATTGCTGCGGGGCGGTAGATATCACAGGCTACCAGCAGCGGGCGGCGGCCCTGGGCTTTATAATAGCGGCCCAGCTTTGCCGCATGGGTGGTTTTACCGTTACCCTGCAGGCCGCACATCATCATAACGGTCTGGCCCTTATTTTTGATGTGCAGGGTCTGGGGCTCCTCGCCGCCCATCAGCTTGGTCAGTTCCTCGTTGACGATCTTGACAACCTGCTGGGCGGGGGTCAGGCTTTCCATCACTTCCTGGCCCATGGCGCGCTCCGAAACCTGCGCGCAGAAATCCTTTGCGACTTTGTAGTTGACGTCCGCTTCAAGCAGCGCCATGCGGACTTCCCGCATCGCAGCCTTGATATCCGCTTCACTCAGCTTGCCTTTGCCGCGCAGTTTTTTGAAAACGCCGTTCAGACGCTCGCTTAAAGATTCAAATGCCATCGGGCAGTTCCTCCTGCGTATCAAGGCGGTGAATAATAGTCAGCATCTCCTCGGTAGCCCGCTGAACGCGGGTATCCGGTTCAAACAACCCGGTATTGCACACGCGCACCTCGCTGACAAGCTCTTCCAGCCGGGCAAGATCTGCCCGAATGGCTTCGGTCCGGCGGGCAGTGCCCAACTTTTCCTCCATCTCCATCAGGGTCGCTTCGCCATGCTTGATGGCATCCCGTACTCCCTGGCGGGTTATGCCATAATTTTCGGCAATTTCGGCCAGCGAAAGGTCATCGTTATAATATTCTGTCAGAATATTGCGCTGTTTTTCCGTCAGGACCATGCCGTAATAATCCAGCAGGATGGAAAACCCAAGGTCCTTACCTGCTTTGGCTGCCACGGCCGTGCCCCCTTTGTGTTGTCTGTTCCTCTGACTGCTGTAAAGTGTTTTTCTTTACAGCTTTTGAATTATAACACTCTAAAGTCATACTGTCAAGGCCCAAAGGTGCGGTATCCGGCTGTTTTTTGCGTTTTTTTCAGCTTTTTGTGCCCGCCCAGCATTTTTGCCGTAAAAACTGCGGCAAAATATGTTTTTTTTCATGTACAAAGCCGCGCCGGATATGATATAATATGTTGTATATTGGGTAAAATTTACAGAACGGGGCGGATTTTACGGACTGCGTGTTCTCCCCTGCCTGATTTTTGCAAGGAGGTCTGCCAGGCTATGGCAATATTGCAGAGCTATTATCAGGACGTGTACCGTTCCCCGGTGGTGCGGCTTTCGGGGTATTCCGGGCGGCACGAACTTGCTTCCAGCATATTGGCATATCTGGATTTTGGCGGCGCTACCGGCACCTGTAAGGACGGCGTGGCCGAAACCATGCTGGCTTTTGCCACCGAGCGCGGCACATTGCAGCCCGGTATGCCGGTGGTGGAAGCCAGTTCCGGCAGCTTTGGCGCCGCCCTTGCGGTAAGCTGCGCTACCACAGGCCACCCCTGCATCTTGGTGGTGCCCAGCAGCCTGCCGCTTTCCCGCAGGCAGCATCTGCAAAACCTGGGGGCGCGCATTGTGGTATGCGGCAGCGGCGGCCGCCGTGCGCTGGAACAGGTTGCCAAAGACACCGCCGCCCGCTATAACGGTTACTTTACCAACTACTTTGCCAATGATGACAACCCCGAATACCACCGCCGCGTGACCGGCCCCCAGATTTTAAAAGCTGCCGGGGATGCGATTGATGCTGTGGTGATCGGCGTGGGCAGCGGCGGCACCATTACCGGCGTGGCGGAATACCTGAAAGCCTGGAACAGCATGATCCGCATTGTGGCCGTGGAGCCCAGTGAATGCGCCGCGATTTCCGGCGGGTTCATTGGCCACCACAGCATTGCGGGCATCGGACCCGGTTTTGTGCCGGAAAACTATAACCCCTATGTAGTGGATACCGTGCTGACGGTTTCCTCGGCCGATGCCGAGCGCGCCGCACGGGAGGTGCTGTTCTATGACGGCATCCCCGCCTGTTCCAGCGCCGGCGCAACCCTGTGTGCTGCCACCCAGCTGATGGGCACCGGCAAGTGTAACCGCCCTCTGTGCATTTTTGCCGGACGCCGCACCTACGAATGATTCAAATAGACCAGGCCGCACGGCTGCCGCCACCAAGGTGGCGCAGGTTGTGCGGCCTTTTGCTTGTTCTATGTACGTTGTGAGAGGCTTTGTTGAAAGAGTGGGTACTGATAAACCAAAAGATCACTGAACCTCAACGATTAAACAAAAAGACACGTCGCAGGACTTGCACGGCGTGTCGAAATATGATATTGTAAATATGCCGCTTCGGCGGCAAGGCGCTGCACACAACGGCAGGCGGTTAGTCACACTTCCCGAAAGGGGGTGAGGCCATGCGTTTTACATTGACTTTCCATATCGGTCACAAGACCGTTACGCTGAGTTTGGTAGTAAAAAGCAAGAACCGCCACCCTGGCCGGTGACGGTTCTTAGGTCTTTGATCTAAACCTCTCATCGCAAAGGGCTAACCGCTTGTCGCAGCGCCTTTTCTATATTTATTATATCCGTCCCCGGCAGGACTGTCAAGCCCGTTTTGGCGTCTTTTGCGGATATTTTCGGCTCATAAAATGCAATGTGTGTTCAAAAGTGTGTTCACAAAAAGTAAAAGAACGCAGGAATAAACATTCCTACGTTCTTTTAACTGGTGCGGAAGATGGGACTTGAACCGCTAAGGGTAATAAATCGTACCATAAAATTCTTTCTCTCGCATCAAAATAAAACAAAACCACGCAATATTTCCATTTGTCCCGCAATTCATTTTATCCCGGATAAAATGAAAGTGGGTACAAAAGTGGGTACACTACGGCAGCAGAATCCGCTGATAGATTGCGGAGAAATCATTTGCAACTTTCTGATTATCCGTGGCCAGTTCATGCGCATAGACCCCAAAGGTATCCATATTTTGGCTATGCCCTACCCAGGGTTTTACTTCACCGGCAGGCAACGTTTTAGCCACAGAAACAAACGTATGGCGCAGCTCGTACAGGGACGTCGGCGGAATGGCATGCGCTTTGCAGTACCGCCGCCAGGAGAAATAATAGGAGCGCTCCGTTTCAATCGGGAACACCGACACGTCCCGCCCAGTGTAATAATACTGCTCCGCCAGAATTTGCGTCAACAGCGGAAACAGAACAAAGCTGCGGACGGCGTTCTGGTTTTTCCCCTCCGTTATCTCTCCCTCTACATTTATAGAGCGCTGAATGCGCACCAGCGTACCAGACAACTGACTCCAGTCGGTCGACTTGCCCCGGAATCCGTCAATATCCGTCCAACGCAGACCGATAAGCTCACCGGGGCGCAGGCCAGCAGCCACCTGAAAGCGATAGGCACGCACGAGAGGGTCTACGCAAGGTTTACCCTGCCAGGTGCTCATGTCGTCCGCGAACAGCACCCGCAGGTCGTCAGGCTGCAAAATACGCCGCTGCCCAACCCGTGCCCCTTTGGGCACGCGCAGTTCCTCAAGACGCAGCGTGGTGTAGCTGTGCGCACGCGCCCACTTGTAGAACGCCCTGATATCCGAGCAATAAGTTTGTAGGGTTTTCTTTGACTTGCCCTCCGCGTAAATCGCATTGATCAGATCCTGCCAGTGCCCCTCCGTTACTTTGTCCATGCGTTTCCTTCCCATGGCTGGAAGCACATGGTTGCGCCAGCGGCTCTCAATAGGCCGCCAGTTAGACTTACTGGTAGCCAATTTCAACGCAGCCAACCATTCACTGTACAATTCTTCAATCCGGCGGGACGTGTCCACGACATCATCATCCAGCCAGGCGTCAGCTTGGGCATTGCATTCTCTCTGCCCTTTGCGACCCGGCACGCTGCAAGTAAAGGTGCGGCGGACACCGTCTTTCTGTACCTTTAACTGCCAGCGGTGCATTTTCGCTATCCAGATGGCGGTATTTGTTCGTTTTCCCATAAAAATAACCTCCAAGCATGACTTGTAAAGCCTGCCCGGAGGTGGTACAATACGATTGCAGAGTCGGATTGTTCACTTCTGAGCAAGCTGATTTATCAAAACGCTTCACGGTTGGCGCCGTGGGGCGCTTTTTTTATTTAGGCCAGCGAATAGGCTTTTTCAAGCAAGGGCTGTACCTTTTCCAGATCGTCAAGGCCCGAAACCTTGATGCGCAGGTCACCGGTTCCCAAATGCCCAACATTACGGACATCCTGCACCAGTGAACCATCAACCACAACGTCATCGGGGTCCAGCTTTAGGAAAACATACACCCAAGACTGGTGCAGCTCCAGGCAGGCAAGGTTTGTCAGCCGCCGATAGGCACGGTAGAACTTCAAATCACTGGCAGAAACATCGTCGCCCAAATCTTCCACTGCACGGCACACCGCATCATATAATTCCCGCAGCTGCGGGGAGGCCGCCGCAACCTTTTCTGCATGTGTCTTTTGAGAGGGTGCCTTTGCCGGCGTTCCCGAAACAGAACTCTGCTGGTTCACTGAGAACACCTTGGGATGAGGGATCGTGGAACCATTGGGAGCGTTCAGATATTCAAAAAGAATAAGATCGGTGCCGTAACGATAATAACGGATCAACTTTATAAGCCTGCCCATTTGATTCACCGCGTGTACATCATACCGGGTAAAGTCATTTGCGATACACATCACGCAAGGATTAGACCAGTCCACTTTGTCCGCGGCTTCTTTTCCAAGGCTTGATTCTACGATCTTTTCAAAATCAGCTTGATGATCCATCAGCCAGTCCAGATAGAACAAGCCCTGATTTATGACATTCTCGTTCAAGCCGCGCTTATACTCAAAAATAACCGGGCAGTTATTCTCATCGATACCGATGCTGTCCATCCGACCACTTGTTATCTCCCACTCCGAGCGAAGGAAGTGAACACCAAAAAACGTGTCCATATTCCGCTCGACAAGCTGCTGGATGTTTCGCTCCAGCGCCACGGGAGTAGGTTGCAGCTGCTTAACCGGTGACGCAGTGGAAAATAGTTTAAGCTCAGACATTTATACAACCTCATTCCCCGCGACAGAAGCCAACAACGCGGCCTTCAATCTGCATATCGTTTAATTCAGGGCCGCGATAAACCAACGGCGGGTATGCCGGGTTGATCGGCACCAGAGTAACGGTATCGCCATCCTGGTAGAATCGTTTCAGCGTGGCTTCATCGCCAATGCGGACAGCAGCAATCTGGCCGTTCTCCACTTCGGGCTGCGCATGGATGCAGACCACATCGCCATCCAGGTAACGCGGAGACATGGAATCGCCATGGCAGGTCAGCGCAAAGTCAGCGTTCCAAGTGGCTGGGACACCAATGCGGGCTTCGACATTCTGCTCTGCCGTGATCGGCGTACCGCAGGCGATATCCCCAACGAGAGGAACAGATGCCGTTTCAGGGAGAGGTTCAAAGCCAGCAGGAATACTAGTTTTAGGCTGTGGGTCGTCCCGCCACCCCATAAGGTAACCGGGGGTGGTGTCCAGGGCCTTGGCAAAAGCGTATACCTTGGACTGCGGAATATCTGCCCGTCCCGCCTCTATACGATGAATGGAGGATTTATCCTTGTACCCCATGCGGGTAGCCAATTCCTCCTGCGTAAGTTTCAAAGCCTCGCGGCGTTCCTTAATGCGTAATCCGATTTTGAATTCCATGGGAGTCCCCTCCTTTTTCGGTATGATACCATAAGCGGGAACAAAAATCAACTTTTTTGGAAAAATTCGTTGACTTTCAATCTCCAAGGTAGTATAGTAGCATCAGTGGATTAAGAATCCACCGGCAAGGAGGTGAAAACAATGACCGATACAAGAGCACTCCGCGATTGCATCACTCAATCTGGCTTCAAGCTCAGTTTTTTGGCCGAACGGCTGGGCATTACTCGCCAATCGCTCCAGCGGAAAATCGAGAACGATACGGAGTTTAAGGCCAGCGAAGTCGATGGGCTCGCACGTCTGCTGAACCTTTCAGTAGACGACAAGGAACGAATTTTTTTTGCGTTGAAAGTGGATTAAAAATCCACTGGCGAGTGGAGGCACACCAATGCGCAAGTACATTAAACTGCGTCAGCGGCTGATTGCCGCTGACGCAGACCAAAGCGACATCGCAAGAATTCTTAAACGGTCAATCCCTTACGTAAGTCTGCGGTTCACCGGAAGGTACCCCTGGGATGCCGACGAGATGGCGCAGATTGGTGACTGGCTCCAGATCCCGCACGAAGAATTCTACGACTACTTCATCCGCCCCTGGCTGGGCAAAGAAAGAGAGGCGCTCCAATGACGCACGTTCTGAGACTGGCAGGCACAGCAGCCACGGTACTGCTGATCGCCGCGCTGGGGGGCCTGAACATCCCCGGCATTATTCTGAGCACGCTGGCCCTGAACGTCATCTGCGGTGCGCTGCTCAAAACAACGGAGGTCAAAAATGGAAAAGTTCATTCTGAAAAATAAGAACGGTCGTCCGGTATTCATCCAGCAGAAAGGCAACCTGACGAAGCCGACAGTCCGGCTCACCCCCACGACATTCCAGTGGATCAAGATGCTTTCGAGCATGGCCGACACCGACATGGGCGACATTGTCGAACAGTGCGTCGCCTACGCCATCAGCAACATGGCCGCGCTTGACGAGAACGAGGAGGTACAGTGATGGAAATTTGCATCAGCATCAGCGCAAGCACCCCGGCAGAGTACCGGGATGCCCTGAACGCCCTGAACGCGGGCATTCAGGCTCCGGCAGTTCCCGCCAAGCCCTCCCCTGCCCCGCAGGCAGCCCCCGTACAGGCACATGTGCCCACGGACGGAGAGATTCCCTTCACCAAACCGCAGGCCCCACAGCAGCCCGCTGCGGCCCCCAAGGAAGAAACCGCCGCTAAGCCGGTAACCCTGGAAGATTTGCAGACCACGGGCCGCAAGCTCGCACTGGCGGGCAAGCAGGATAAGCTCGGAGAGATTCTGGGCAAGTACAGCGTCCGCAAGCTTTCTGACATCCCCAGCGAACACTGGGCCGAGGCGCTGAACGAAATGGAGGTAGACCTCAATGGTTAAGACGGGAGATCGCGTCCGCGTAGCGGACAACAAAAACACCCGGATGATGCACGAAGTGACGCCTGAGTTTTACCCGGAGCCGGGCAGCCTCGGCACGGTAGATAAGCTGGCCTCCACCAACAACGACATCTACTGGGTCAAGTGGGACAACCTCCAGGATGATCACCCCTGGGCTTTCCCCGGGCGCTGGCTCGATGTGGTGGAAGAGGAGCTTCCCAACATCACCGCAACCGTAAAGATCACCCGCAACAAGGAACGCATGCGAGTGGAAATCGATGGCGAATGCGGGGAGATTCTGAAAGCTCTCGCTTTTGCCACCGCAAGCGCTATCCACAACAGCGCGTCCACTGATGATGGCCGCAACTTCCTGATGGGGTACTTCAAAGCCGCGCTGATGGATGCGTTCGCAGACACGCAGGAGGCAGACGATGGCACCAAGTAAACACGCTTTGCTGGGCCCCTCCAGCAGTGCCATGTGGCTGGGCTGCCCGCCCAGTGCAAGGCTTACCGAGCACATGCCCCACGAAACCAGCGTCTACGCGGAGGAGGGCACCAAGGCCCACTACCTATGCGAGCAGCTGGTCCGCCGCAGCGTTCCCGCCTGGATGGGGCTGCCGGCAGCACCCACGCAGGACCTGCTGGACAACCCGGCGTACCCCACCGAGATGAAAAACGCCGCGGAACTGTACGCGGACTTCATCCACACCCTCTGGGTTGGCTTCCCCCACACACCCACGGTATGTGTAGAACAGCACGTCAAGATGACCCGCTGGGTCCCGGAGTGCTTCGGCACCTGCGACTGCCTGCTGATCGGCGACTGCCTGCTCCATGTAGTGGATTTCAAGTACGGCGCAGGGGTTCCGGTCAGCCCGGAGGAGAACACCCAGATGATGCTGTACGCCTTGGGGGCATGGCAGCTCTTCCAGAGCACCGACGACATCCAGACCGTGCGCATGACCATCGTGCAGCCCCGCATCCAGAGCGAGCCGGAGACCTGGGAGATTCCAGCAGACCAGCTGCTCGACTGGGCAGAAAGCACGCTCAGACCCACCGCCAAGCTGGCGTGGGAGGGCAAGGGCGAGCTGAACCCCGGCGAAAAGCAATGCCGGTGGTGCAGAGCAAAGCCCCAGTGCCGCGCCTGGAAAGACAAGTACGGTCCGCTGGCAGACTTTGTGGCTGAGACCATCCCGGAGGCCAGGGATCCGCGGCTGCTCACTGATGATGAAATCGGCGACTGGCTGACCCAGGTGCTGGGCCTGGCAGACTACGCCAAATGCCTGCAGGACTATGCACAGCAACAGCTGCAGCAAGGCGCAGTCATTCCCGGCTGGAAGCTGGTGGAGGGGCGCAGCACCCGGCGATTCATCGACCAGGATGCAGCATTCAAGGCCATGGAAGCCAGCGGCATCCAGGAAGCCATGCTGTACGAGCGCAGCCCTATCAGCCTGACGGCAGCAGAAAAGCTGCTGGGCAAAAAGCACTTTGCAGAGGTCTGCGGCACCTACATCGAGAAACCCAAAGGCAAGCCCACCCTGGCCCCAGAGAGCGATAAAAGGCCGGCTTATGACCCGGCGGACGGATTCGAGGTGGTCAAGGAATGACACTCCCAAATCAGTACTCCGTTGAAATTATCCCCAAGGGTGAGGCCCTTTATTGGTGCCAACGGATGCTGATAGCCTATCGAAATGGCGTATCACATAACCTTCCAAAGAATCGAGCCATGGCCGCTTTATTCCAAGCAATGCAGTCATTAAATCAGGAGCAGCAAACGTGACCTACGGCATCTGGAACAGCGCAGAGAAGCGCTTCGTTTTTGGCATCGCCGCCGAGACCCCGCGCAAAGCAGAGCGAGCCTTTAGAAGGACCTGCATCAACTGGCGCAAATGGCGTTATGAAATCAAACCCATCCCTGAGGGGTTCAAAAACCCCAGAAACCCACACTACGCTTATTTAAAAAGGAAGGAACACACTATGAACGCTAACGAAATCATTATCCCCTGCCGTCTTTCTTACGCCAACATTTGGGAAGCCCGCCAGAGCATGGAGGGCGACAAGATGCAGTACAGTTGCTGCCTGCTGATTCCCAAGACGGACACTGCCACCATCCAGCGCCTCCAGAAGCTGATGACCAAGATCGAGAGCGAGGCAATCACAACCAAGTGGGGTGGCAAGAAGCCCGCCAGCTACGCACACCCCCTGCTCCGCGATGGCGACACTGACCCGACCAAGGGTGGCGATCCCAACTACGCTGGCTGCTACTTCCTCAACACCAAGGCCAACGCCGACCACCCGCCCAAGATCATCGATGCCCGCTGCAACCCGGTCATGGACCGCGATGAGGTCTACAGCGGCTGCTACGCCAACGTCAAGGTGAGCATTTATGCCTACAACAACCCCAAAGGTGGCAAGGGCCTCAGCGCAGGGCTGGTAGCGATCCAGAAGACGAAGGACGGTGCACGGCTGGGCGGCGACACTGGCACGGACGGTTTCGAGCCGCTCTCCCCGGAGGTTGAGGACATGTTGGGCTAATACCCGGCACGGAGGCAAGTATGCTACTTACGATTGACTTGGAGACCTATAGTCCTCAGGACATCGGCAAGGTGGGCGCCTACCGCTACGCCCAGGATCCGGACTTTGAGATTCTGCTGGCAAGCGCGGCGGTGGACGATGGCAGGGTCCAGCTCACCGATACCACCGACAACGGCATCATAGGGCTGGCGGCTTTAAAGCCCCTGCTCTTTGACCCGCGATACACCAAGCGGGCCTGGAATGCAGCCTTTGAGTGGTGGTGTCTTAGCGAGTATTTCCACCTGAGCCAGACGCAGCGTGAAGATTGGCTGGAACAGTGGGAAGACAGCATGATTCACGCCATGTACTGCGGCCTGCCTGCCAGCCTGAAAGACGCAGGCAAGGCGCTCCAGCTGCCGGAGGACAAGGCCAAGATGCGAGAGGGCGCAGCGCTTATCCGCTACTTCTGCTGCCCCTGCAAGCCGACCAAAGCCAACGGTGGCCGCACCCGCAACCTACCGAGGCACGACCTCGAGAAATGGGAGATTTTCCGGCAATACAACATCCGAGACGTCGAGACAGAGAGGCACATCGACAACCTGCTGGAACCCTTCACCGTGCCGGACTTTATCTGGCAGCAGTGGCGGGACGATGTACGGATGAACAGCCGCGGCATTGCCACGGATGCAAACCTTACCAGCGGCGCACTGTGGTGCGGCGATCAATACAGCGCCGAACTGCTCGAGGAGGCACAGCAGCTGACCGGACTGAGCAACCCCAACAGCCCCGCGCAGCTCCTGAGCTGGCTGGAAGGCAACGGCGCAAAGCTGCCAGACCTGCAGAAAGCCACGGTGGCCGAGGCCCTGAAAGCCCCCCAGCCCGCGAACGTGCGCCGGGTTTTGGAACTTCGACAAGCCCTGGGGAAATCCTCCCTCAAGAAATATGATGCAATCCAGGCGGCCACAGGCCCCGATGGGCGCATCCGAGGGACGCTGCAGTTCTACGGCGCTACGCGCACCGGACGATGGGCGGGCAGGCTGCTCCAAGTGCAGAACCTGCCGCGGACTTACCTCAAACACCAGGACGAAGTGCGGGCGCTGATCAAGGCCCGCAACCTGGCCGCCCTGGAGATGATCTACGGCGACGTCAGCGACGTACTGAGCCAGATGATCCGCACCGCGCTGATTCCAGAGCCGGGCGCGGTGTTCATTGACGCGGACTTCTCCGCCATCGAAGCCCGGCTGATTGCCTGGGAAGCTGGAGAGGAATGGGTGCTGGACGTTTTCCGCACAACAGGCAAGATCTACGAGACCACAGCGGCAAAAATGTTCGGTATTCCGGTGGAAACCATCCGCAAAGGGAACCCCAACTACAGCTACCGGCAACGCGGCAAGGTAGCCACCCTGGCCCTGGGATACCAGGGCGGGGTAGGCGCCATGCGCAGGATGGACACCAGCGGCGCGCTGAAGGACCTGCCCGATGAGGAAATCCAGGACATGGTCACCCGCTGGCGGCAGCAGAACCCGCGCATCGTCCAGCTCTGGAGGACCATGGAGCACGCGGCTAAATTTGTCATCAACAGCAAACGCGGCTGCCTGGCTATCCCTGGCGTCACCTTCCGCATGGAGGCTAGCACGACCTGCCCCTTCCCCTTTTTGACCATGAGCCTGCCGAGCGGCAGAAAGCTCTACTACGCAGACCCGCGCATCACCGATGACGGACACATCCACTACCGCGAACAGACCAACGCAGGCTGGCAGGACAGCGAGACCTACGGAGGCAAGCTCACCGAGAACCTGACACAGGCCATCGGGCGGGACTGCCTGGAATTCGCCCTAGACAACCTCAAGCAAGCCGGATACCGGGTGGTTTTCCACATCCACGACGAGGTGGTCATCGAGAGGCACACCGACACTCCGGAGGCAGACCTCGAGGAGGTACGGCGCATCATGAGCAAGCCCGCACCCTGGGCAGAAGGGCTCCCGCTCAATGCCGAGGGCTGGGTCGGGCAGTTCTTCACCAAGGACTGATATCGGCGCAGGCAATGGTCCGAGCGGATAAGCGCCGGAACAGCCGGGCACTGAGAGTCCCAGACACGGAAAGGCATCGCTGAGACGAGCTATGCGTGGCTGCGGAGTAGAAAAGCAGTACAAGGCATTGGCAATGTTTTGCTAGGCAATGTTTTGCTTAGCAAAGGCAAAGTGGGGCAGTGCAAAGCAATGAAATGCCTCGGATAGGAACCGCAAGGTAAGGCAGCGCGAAGGATATGCAGTAAGCCGCATAGCTGCGGCAATGCTTGCACCCGCAATGCGCTGGATGCGCTGCGCGACGCACCGGAAATGAAAAGCAGGGCAATGCCTTGGAGAAGAAGAGCAAAGCATCGCATAGGAAATGAACAGAAAAGAACCGCACAGGAAAAGCTACGCCTGCCCCGGACATGCGTAGGCAAAGTAGGGTACGGATGCGCCCAGACCTGCGAGGGCAAAGCCACGGCAAAGAACTGCTGCACCCCGCGTTGGAACTGAATAGCAACTGATTTTACAAAAAAAGGAGACAACTAAAAATGAAAGTACGTATTAATTTGTTGGAAGAAGCCCTGGGCAGCAGCCCCAGCAATGAGGATCTGATGGGCACTTACATCGCCAGCAAGGCCCCCACGGAGGACCTTACCTCAGAGGAAATCGACAACATCAAGGCCCAGAACGCGGAAGACCGCATCACAGTATTTCCCAAACAGGCGGACGGTACACCGTTTATCTACGACTACCAGATCAAGGGAATGCTCAAGGATTCCTGCAAGGCGCTGGCGGCAGCTGGTAAGGCTGGCTACCCCGGAGGTAAAGCCTGCGCAGGCCTGAAAGCCTACAAGAAAGCCATTGACGGCCTGATTTTTGTGTACCCCCGCGAGATTCCCTACGACCTCCACGGCCTCAAGATGGGCTACTGCGAACGCCCGCTCCGGGCCAGCACCCCGCAGGGCGAACGCGTCAGCATCGCCAAGAGCGAGAGCGTACCTGCCGGGTCAACGGCAGAGTTTGAAATCGAGTGCCTGGACCCCGGCCTGGAAGCTATGGTGCGCGAATGCCTGAACTACGGCACCAAGCGCGGACTGGGCCAGTGGCGCAACTCCGGCAAGGGCCGCTATGAGTGGGAGGAACTGTAAAATGACGAAACTTCCTGAAATCCATCCTTGCATCTGCGGCCAAACAGCCGGCCCTTTGCTTAACTGGGTTCACCCCGTACATACCAGAGGCTACCTGGTCGCCTGCACCCGCTGCGGGCGGGCCGGGCACCTGGGCGCCACCAAGGCGCAGGCCATCGAGCGCTGGAACGCTGCAACTGACCCAGATACTACCGATGCTCCCTGGCCTCATTTTGGAGATTTCCCGTTCCGCTTTGATGCCATGGAGGTGAGCCCGCGATGAAAGCTCACATCCCGGTGAGCCGGAAAACCCGGGACGAACTGGAGGCTATCGGCCAGAAAGCAGTCGAGCGCGAACGGCAGGACATCGCCACACGGTGCCTGTACATTGTTTTGCTGGCATGCTGGCAGATTGGCCTAGCCCCACGAACCATGCGCCGGATTAAGGGTGCCATCCCAGTGGTCACCGAGAAATTCGCCGCCTATCGCACAGAACAGCTGGCGGATCTCTGGGCCAAGACACTGCTGGACGACGCAGGGGTAGACGTACCGGAGACCACAGAGCCGTTATAGGAGGAACACAACATGCAGTTGAGCGTCGGCACAAGCCGAACCGATAAAATATGGAAGCAGGTGGACTGGACCTGGCCACAGTTCATCGAGGAGGCCCGGAGACACACCTCCGTGGGCACCGAGACCCACGCAGAATACATGGCCTTGCCTAAGTCCAAGCAGGACATGCTCAAAGACAACGGCGGCTTTGTGGCCGCTGCCTTGGCAGAGGGCCGCCGCAAGCGCGGCTGCTGCCAGACGCGCAGCATGGTAACCCTGGATATCGATAACGCCCCCAGTGGCACCACAGAGGAGCTGTGCCAGACCGTGGCGGGGCTCGGCTGCGACTACCTGATCTACAGCACTCGCAAGCACAGCCCGCAGCACCCGCGCATCCGGGTCATCATTCCCATCGACCGCCCGGTCAGCGCCGATGAATACCAGCCCATTGCCAGAGCAGCGGCGCAGGCCATCGACCCGCTGATGAGCACACTGGACCCGACAACCTTTGAAGCTGAGCGCCTTATGTACTGGCCAAGCGCCAGCAGTGACAGTGAAACGGTCTTTCTCGGTGCCAGCCAGGGCAAGGCGTTGCCTGCGGATGCCCTGCTCGCTACCTACGCGGACTGGCACGATGCCGCCACTTGGCCCCTGTGCCCCTCTGAGCGCACGCCAAAGCGGCCAGGCGGCAAGCAGGCCGACCCCACCCAGAAACAAGGCCTGGTGGGGGCTTTCTGCCGGGTTTACGACGTGCCTGCGGCGATGGACAAGTTTCTGCCGGACACCTACGCCGAAGCCTCCTCCGGGCGGTACACCTACACCAAAGGCAGCACCACCGGCGGCGCGATTCTGTACGATGACGGCAAATTCCTGTACAGCCACCACAGCACAGATCCCGCGGGCGGCAAGCTGGTTAATGCCTGGGACCTGGTCCGTATCCATTTGTTTGGCGAGCAAGACCTCGACGCGCAGCCGGATACCCCCGTGACCCGGCTGCCCAGCTACGCTGCTATGGCTGAACTGGCCATGCACGATCCGGTCGTCTACAGCACGCTATCCGAGGAAAATCTCCAACATGCCATGGAGGGATTCACGCCGGTGGAAGATGACGAGGCGGAGGATTGGCACAGCAGGCTGGAGGTAAACGCCAAAGGCCAGCTGCTCTGCACCAGCCAGAACATGCGATTGCTGATCCACAATGACCCGTTGCTGGCAGGCAAGGTCTGGGATGATTTGTTTGCCCAGAGACGCAAATGCACCGGTCCCCTGCCCTGGGACAAGAACGCCGAGGAACGCTGGTGGACGGACAACGACGATGCCGGGCTGCGGTGGTACTTTGAGAGTGTGCACCATCTCACCGGCACGGCCAAGATTGCGGACGCCATCGCGCTGGAAGCGTCAGCGGCAGCTCGGGACCCGGTGGTTGATTACCTCAACAGCCTGCGCTGGGATGGAATCCCCCGCGTGGAAACCTTGTTCATTGACTACCTGGGCGCAGAGGACACCCCCTACACCCGCGCCGTGGCCCGCAAATGCCTGGCCGCAGCCGTGACCAGAGCGTTCCATCCAGGGGCAAAATACGACCAAGTAGTTATCTTTTCGGGCCCTCAAGGGATCGGTAAAAGCACTTTAGTGGCCCATTTGGGGCAAAAATGGTTCTCTGACAGTCTTACTTGCTTCGGAACCAAGGACGCCAGAGAGAGCATCCGCGGGGTCTGGCTGGTGGAGCTGGGCGAGCTGACAGCGCTGGACAAGAGCGAGAATGAAGCCGCCAAGCAGTTCATCAGCCAGCGCGAAGACGTCTACCGCCCCAGTTATGGCCGGAATACAGTCAATTACCCACGCCGGTGCATTTTCTTTGGCACCAGCAACAAGATCGAATTCCTGCGCGACCCGACAGGCAACCGCCGATTCTGGCCCATTGATACCTACAAGCACACCCCAGAGTACGACATCAAGGTTCTGGGCGAGGACCACTGGCTGCCGCAGACCGCCGTGGACCAGATCTGGGCGGAGGCAGTCGAGCTTTACCGGCAGGGCGAGCCGCTGTACTTTAAAGGCGAGCAGGTCGAACAGGCGCAGGAAGTGCAACAGGAACACATGGAAGCCGACCCCTGGCAGGCCAAAATTCAGGCTTTTCTGGAAGCCGAGGTGCCCGTCGATTGGCGCACCGGATGGAATGCCGAGAGGCGTGAGCAGTGGTATGCAGGTACTCTCGTGGACAAGGCTTCGATCAACACGGCACCGAGAGATTATACCTGCGTGGCAGAAATCTGGGAGGAATGCTTAAACGGTCGGATCGAACGAATCACCACACGGGAGCAAAGACGCATCACGGCCAGCCTGGAGGCTCTGCCAGAGTGGGAGAAAACCAACACGGTACAGCGCTTTGCGCCTTACGGCAGGCAGAAAGCATGGCACAAAAATCCATATCCCGTCGGTTGACGCTGAGGGGACAAAAGTTGGTTGACATGGTTGACGCGGTTGACGCACTCGGTTGACGCAAATTTTGCGATTTATCGTTATTATATTACTATGTCAACTATGTCAACTAAATATTACTATAAAATATAAATAATAAATAAAGAAGGATTATACCCGCGTATACACACGTATAGGGTCTATTAGGGAAATTGGTTGCCACGGTTGACAAAATACCGAGGGAGAAAGAAAAACACATGCGAGAAAACGTCATAGAGCGAGCGCTCCGGGAGGACATCAAGAAGAAAGGCGGATGGTGCCTGAAATTCGTTTCACCAGGCACAGCAGGGGTGCCTGACCGAATCTGCCTGCTGCCCGGTGGGGTGATTGCCTTTGTGGAGCTCAAGGCTCCCGGCAGGCACGTCAAGGATGGCAGCCTGCAAGAGTTCTGGGGCAAAGAGCTGGACCGGATGGACTTTCACTGGTGCGAGATCAACACCACGGAGGATGCCAAAGCGCTGGCGCAGTACCTTGGCAATCTATCAAGGCTGCGCACCGGAAAGGAGGTTAGCCAGCGTGAATAGCTTTATCCCCCACCCTTACCAGCAGGACTGCATCAACGCGGTCATTGAGCGCCCCGGCGTGGCGCTTTGGCTGGAAATGGGCCTGGGCAAGACGGTGGTCACCCTAACCGCCATAGCCACGCTGCTGCAGCTGGGCGAGGTCAGCAAAGTGCTGATTGTTGCCCCCAAGAAAGTGGCGGAAGCAACCTGGCAGGACGAAATCAAGAAATGGGAACACCTGCAATGGCTGCGGACAAGCACAGTACTGGGGACAGCACAGCAGCGCGAGCGGGCCTTGTTAAAAAGAGCCGACATCTACATAACCAACCGGGACAGCGTCGTCTGGCTGGCAACGCGATACGGCAGGCGATGGCCCTTTGACATGGTAGTCCTGGATGAAGCGTCGAGCTTCAAGCACCACAGCACGCAGCGGTTCAAAGCCCTGCGCAAGGTTCGGCCATTCATCCACCGGGTGGTGGAGCTCACTGGCACCCCCGCGCCGAAAGACTACATGGACTTGTGGGCGCAGGTGTACTTGCTGGACCAGGGACAGCGGCTAGGCCAGCGCTTCACCCAGTACCGGGACAATTACTTTCAGCCGGACAAGCGCAACGGGATGCAGGTGTACAGCTGGCGGCCCCGCAAAGGTGCCGAGGAGGTCATCCAGGCAAAGCTGGCGGACATTGCAATCAGCATCCAGGCAGCTGACCACCTGCACCTGCCGGACAAAATCATTGAGGATATCCCGGTGGTCTTCCCCGACAAGGACTGGCAGACCTACCAGGAGATGCAGACCGCCAAGCTGCTGGAAGTGGACAGCGAAACCATCACCGCGATGCAGGCGGCCACCCTGACCGGCAAGCTGCTCCAGTTGTGCAGCGGCGCAATGTATGACGCGGAAAAGCAGGTCCACCAGCTGAACCACTGCAAGCTGGATGCCTTCATGGAGCTCATCGACGCGCTGGACGGGCAGAAAGCCCTCGTTTTTTACGGTTTTGACTTTGATCGGGAACTTTTACAGTCAGAGCTGAAAACGCGCGAGAGGAGCCTCAGATTTGCCGTGCTGGCAGGCCGTGAGGAAGCTGATGCCTGGAACCACGGCGAACTGGACATCCTGCTGGCCCAGCCTGCCAGCTGCGCCTACGGGCTGAACCTCCAGGCAGGTGGGCACCACCTGATCTGGTACAGCCTGCCGTGGAACCTGGAACTGTACGAGCAGGGCAACGCGCGGCTGTACAGACAGGGGCAGCAGCACCCCGTCATCATCCATCGGCTGCTGGTCAAGAACGGTGCGGATGAATTGGTAGCCAGAGCGCTGGAGAGCAAGAGCGCCTGCCAGCAGGGGTTGATTCAGGGCATTAAGGCTCTGGCAGAGGAGGCGCGTCACCCGCGCAACGCACCCGCAGAGAAAGGTGGTGGTGATTGATGGATATCCTGCTCTCCGTCATTGGCAGCGCCATTCTGGCTGCGCTGCTGTCTGCCGCCTACACCGCCGGGGTCTGCGCCGGGAAAGCTGCTGCCCACCTGGAAGAGGACGACGAACCGAAAATCTACATGGATCATACGCATGGAGGTGAGGACGCGTGACAATACGCCAGTTCCGGCGGTTAAGCCGAGTGCGTCGCTGCAAAATTATTGATGGCATAGAGGACCCGCTGACGCGACGGATCCTCCGCTGCGCTTTTCTGGGGCCGGGCAAACGCAGCTGGGTGCAGGTGGCCCTCATCATCGGCGGGGACAACACGCCGAACACGGTCTGCCAGATCGCCCACAGAGGGCTTAATTCTGTCACATTTGACCACGAAAAACATGATACGATAGAACCATAGGCCCGACCACGCCTCTGGCAGAGCACTCCCCACTCACCCAAGCGCACCATGGCGGGCCACCCTCCCGGCAGCCTCTCAACGATGCGCAACCGCCGGGCGTTTTTTGAATTATACCGAGGAGAGCACTCATGCCAAACGGAGGTAAGGACAACGGGCGGTTCAGGACCGCCACGCTGGTGAACTGGCACCTGCTGCCGGAGGTCGAGCTCACGCCGGGCGGATTTGCCAAGATGCAGGCAGCCCCCTGGCCAGAGGGCATCGACACCATGGTGCGGTTTAAGGACGCACTCAGCTGCGACTTCCGGGAAGCCCAGGGCCTGCACTTTTACAGTGACGATTACCAGTTTGAGCGGATCTGGACAAAGCCGGAGGTGTACCTGGAGCTTCTGGAGCAATTCGCCTTTGTGGTCGAGCCGGACTTCTCCATGTACCTGGATTTCCCGGAGCCGCTCCAGAAATGGAACCACTACCGCAACCAGTTGCTGGGGGCCTGGTGGCAGGCACGCGGGCTGAACGTGATCCCCAGTGCCAGCTGGGCAGACAAGGCAAGCTTTGCCTGGACCTTTGAGGGACTGCCGGAGCACAGCACCGTGGCAATCAGCACGGTAGGTTGCGTCAAGGGCCGGGAGCTGTACAGTTACTTCATGGATGGCGTACGCGAGCTTTTCCGCCAAAAGCAGCCCACCGGCCTGCTGGTGTATGGCAAGCTCACACCGGACATCGAGCAGGTGTGCAAGGACGCAGGCATCCAGTACAAGAACTTCCCGCACACGATGATGGGTGCGAGGTTCCTGACCAAGCAGTACGCCGGGAAGCTGGCGCAGGCGGATAAAAACAGACGTAACTGTGCGCAAGATTGACTTGTCCGCCAGAACGTGGTATAGTGAAGCCAGTCTGGTGAACCCGCAGCGGTTCCCAAAGAAAGCGAAGTGAAGCACATGGCAAAAATCAGCGTCCTGCGCGGTAGCGTAGTGTACGCCGACACCGACGCCATCGTGAACGCCGCCAACGCGCACCTGGCTGGCGGCAGCGGGGTATGCGGTGCCATTTTCACCGAGGCCGGCTGGGATGACATGCAGCGCGCCTGCGACCGCATCGGCGGGTGTCCCACCGGGCATGCCGTCGCCACCCCAGGGTTCCGGCTCAAAGCCAAGTACGTCATTCACACGGTCGGCCCGATTTATTCAGGCGCAACGAAAGACGCAGAACTCCTGCGCAGCGCCTATCGCAGCTGTCTGGAATGGGCAGAGGAACTGGGCCTGCACAGCATCGGGTTCTGCTCCATCGGTACTGGCATCCACGGCTACCCGCTGACTGAAGCAGTGAAGATTGCAGCGGATACCCTGCGCACCTTCCCCGCCAAGAGCCTGACCGACATCCGCGTCTACTGCTACGGCGAGCGCGAGTACCAGGCATTCACCAAAGAGCTCGGATAAACCTGTCACATTTGCCCCTAAAAACCATGATACGATGAACCCAGTAACTAACTGGGAGGGTCGATCATGGGCAGAGGGTCACTGGGAGCACAGCAGGGCATGCGGGCGGCTACCGCAACGCAAGCGGAGGAAGCCGCACTGCGGAACCACCCGGAAACAACCACCCACATTGCCGACCACGAGCTGACAGGTAAACAAAAACGCGCCTGGGTAGGCATGGCCTGCCCAGGGCTGAGCCAAGAGGAAAAATCCGAGGCCGTTAAGGCATTGGAGCACTACTCAGGGTCGGGCTACCATGCAATTCATGACAATAACCCCCAAAACAGCCCCAAAGTTGCAAAGGAAATCAACCTGATTGACCGTGTACTGGGTGGAAAAAACGCTCCCGTCTACAAGGGCGCAATCTACCGTGGCATTAAATGGAACAACGGCGAAAAAGATCTAAAAGACCTGATTGCAAAGGGCACCTGGCTCGAAAAGGGCATTACCAGTATGTCCAGCAGTTTGTCGGTTGCAAGGGATGGCTTTGCAGGGGTCGGATGGAATGACGGCAGCTTCATTTCGGTGGTTCTTCGAGAAGCTCCCGGAAAGAACATTTCCGGTGTACCTTTCAGACACCTGTCAAAGATTTCTAGTGAGCATGAGGTTTTACTGCCCTCCTCGATCAATCGTCGAGGATTCAGCATTAAAAAAGCCACCTGGACCAAGAACAACCACGGTGCCACGGTTGTCTACCTTGACGTTGAAGAAAACCTACGGAGGAAAAAGTAATGAACCCTTACGAAATCAGACCGCTTTACAAAATCAGCGACGCAGAGCTGAACTCCCGCATCGAAGCTCTCAAAGCGCGCGGGCTGACAAAAGACGAAATTGCTGACACCCCAGAGGGCAAAGAGTTATACTTCCGCAATCTAACCGACGATCAGATTATTGCTATCTGCAACCAGCGGATGAAGAAACCGGGAACAGAACTTAGTGACATTCCCGAATATCATGAGCGCATCCGCCGCCGCAACATTATCGACATGGAAAGCATCGTCATGGTGAACCCTGACATTTTTGGAGGCAAGGAATGAGCCACAAACCTACCCGTGCAGAGTTCGAAGCTAACGTGCGGATGAAGGGCGAGGGCCCCAGCAAAGCAGATCTTGCCAAGCTGTACCCGGATTTGTTCGGATCCAAAACCAAGAAAAAGAAGCCCGCCGCAAAGGCTAAGAAGAAAACCAAATAAACCTGTCACATTCTCCACTCACCCGGATGGTATTATAATACCGCCGGGTGATTTTTCATTTTTGCGCCCTGCACCTCCGTTTTATGGCCCCGTGGTTTTCGGCCTCCCTTTCCCACGGGGCCGCTTTTTTATGCCCAAAAATCCCGTCACATTTGATGCTTGAAACCATGGTACGATAGAGGGAGAACCTATAAGCGGAGGACAAAACATGGAAGTTCAAACCTGGAAAATTGGTGACGTACACCCCTACAAGAACAACCCGCGCAACAACACCGCGGCAGTCAAGCCGGTAGCCAACAGCATCAAAGAATTTGGCTTTCAGCAGCCTATCGTAGTGGACAAGGACGGCGTGATCATCGTCGGGCACACCCGCTACAAGGCCGCCAAGATGCTCAAGCTGAAAGAGGTTCCGGTCGTGGTGGCGGCCAACCTTACCCCTGACCAGGTCAAGGCATACCGCGTGGCCGACAATTCCACCGGTGAGGTAGCGGTCTGGGACATTCCCCTGCTGAACGCAGAAATCCAGGGCCTGGACTATGACTTCGCCGATTTTGGCCTGAACGTTGCTGTACAGCAGGTGGACGGTGACGCCGAGGATGACGACTACGACATGGAGCTGCCGGAGGAGCCCACCTGCCGCGTTGGCGACATCTGGCAGCTGGGCAACCACCGCCTGATGGTCGGCGACAGCACCGACCCTCGGTACGTCAACGCGCTCATGGGCAGCGAACAGGCGGATCTGCTGGTCACCGACCCGCCCTACAACGTGGACTACGAGGGCAGCAACGGCAAGAAAATCCAGAACGACAGTATGGACGAAAGCCAGTTCCGGCAATTTCTGCTCCAGGCATATTGCTGCGCTTACGATGCCTGCCGCACCGGCGCAGCCGCGTACATCTTCCACGCAGACACCGAGGGCGAAGCCTTCCGTGCCATGTTCCGGGAGGCGGGCTGGGAGCTGCACGGCTGCCTGATCTGGGTCAAGAACAGCCTGGTGCTGGGCCGCGCCGACTACCAGTACCAGCACGAACCCTGCCTGTATGGCTGGAAGCCGGGTGCAGGCCATTACTTCATCAACGACCGCACCAACACCACTGTCATTGATGACGCCAAGCCGGAGGACCTCAAGAAGATGAAGAAAGAGGATCTGCTGGCATGGGCCACACGTGTGCAGGAATACCTGCAAAAGGAGCAGACGACCGTGCTGCGCTACGACAAGCCCGCCGCCAACAAAGAGCACCCCACCATGAAGCCGGTGCCCCTGGTCGGCCACCTCATCAAGAACAGCTCCAAGCCTGGACAAATCGTTCTGGACTTGTTCGGCGGCAGTGGCAGCACGCTGATCGCCTGCGAGCAGATGAACCGCCGCTGCTTTACGATGGAGTTTGACCCGCAGTACGCCGACGTCATCATCGACCGCTGGCAGCAGTTCACGGGCCGTGAGGCGGTCAAACTGAACTGATGCGACAAGTTACCCACAGAAACACTAAGACCCCACAGAACGCCGCTACGGAGGAGGTGTGAGCATTGCCGAAAAAACGCCCAAAGGCCGAGGACTGGACTGACCCCACGGGCCTTCTGCTCCTCCAGAGCTGGGCGCAGCAGGGGTTATCGCAGGAAGAAATCTGCACCAATATGGAACGTCTGCGCGGCGTGCCCATCGCCCCACGAACCCTGCGGCGCTGGATTGCCAAGTACCCGGCTACCATCGGGGTTGCGTTCAACAATGGTCGGGAAGCCTCCATCGCCATCGTGGAGAACGCGCTTTTTCAGAAAGCATCTAAGGGCGACCTGGGCGCGATCTGTTTTTATCTCAAAAATAAGTGCCCTGATCGCTGGAGTGAGCACCCAGAGCTGCGGGGCATGAGCGGAAAGGTGGTATTCATCGATGACATACCAGCAACGAAACCGCCGGACACTGCCGATCAGCAGCAATCCGGAGGTACGGCTGACCAGCCTGATCATTCCTGAGTACTACGCTGCCCACACTGCGGTATGGAGTGGCAATTACACCGAGTACCTAGGCGACGGCGGGCGTGGTTCGCTCAAGTCCACCTTTGCCGCAACCGAGCACATCCTGCTCATTATGCGGGTGCCGGACATCCACGGCATCGTCCTGCGTAAGGTTGCCAACACCATCGTGACCTCCGTCTGGCCGGAATACAACCGCGTCATTGACCGCATGGGCATCCGCCACCTCTGGAAGCAGACCAAGAAGCCCTACACCCTGGAGTACCTGCCCACCGGGCAGACCATCCAGTTCTACGGCCTGGACGACCCCGGCAAGCTGAAATCCCTGGCCACACCGTTTGGCTACTTTGGCGTGGCCCACTTTGAGGAATTCGACCAGTACGACGGAGAGGAAGAAATCCGAAACGTCGAACAGTCTGTATTCCGCGGCGGCCCCTTCGCCTTTGCCTTCAAGACCTTCAACTCCCCTGCTATGGCTCGCCATTGGGTCAACCGCTACAAGCGGGAGCCCAAGCCCCGGCAGTTCCGGCATCATACCACCTACCTGACCACCCCCGCAGACTGGCTGGGTCCGAAGTTCTTTGACGAAGCCGAGGTCCTAAAACAGCGGGACCCCATCGCCTACGCGCATGAATACCTGGGCGAGGTGGTGGGGTGCGGCACACAGGTATTTGATAACCTGGAAATCCGGGAAATTTCGCGCGAAGAAATCTCGCAGTTTGACCGGACCTACTGCGGCCTGGACTGGGGCTGGTACCCGGACCCGAACCACTTCGGCGAGATGGCCTACAGTAGCCCCAAGCGGACCCTGTACATTTTTGCCGAGCACCGCGCCACCCGCGAAAAGGATGAAGACCTAGCCCGCGTTCTGGAACCGTGGAAGAACAAGGAAATCATTGCTGACAGCGCAGGCAACAAAAGCATTGCAACCCTGCGGGACCTGGGCTTTCGCGGTCTGCGCGGCTGCCATAAGTACAGCGCCCATGGCGGTACCAGCGTAACGGACGGCATGAAATGGCTGCAAAGCCGCGCCAAAATTGTCATTGACCCCGTGCGCTGCCCGCATACCGCGCGGGAATTCAGCGAGTACGAGTATCCCATCGATAAGAAAACCCAGGAAGTCCAAAACACCTACATCGACGCGGACAACCACAGCATCGACATGGTACGCTACGCCATGGAACCGATATGGCAGAAACGAGGAGTGCGAAACGCATGATTGACTTTAACCAGATTGAACAAGAGCTCGGCGTGCAGACCCTCATGACCGACAAGCAGCAGACCGCCATCGAGAACTGGTACCGCGTGGCCATCAAGGGAGAAGCCTGCGACCAGAACCCGGATACCAAAGCCCTGGGCCTGCCTGCTGCAATCTGTACAGAGCTTGCCCGGCTTACCACGCTGGAGCTGGAAATCAACGTCCAGGGCAGCCAGCGCGCGGACTGGATCAACCGCAAAATGCAAAAGGTCATGAGCCCCCGCAGGCGCAGAATCCTGTCCGTGGCCCTGGCCCTGGGCAGCGGCGCCTGGAAGCCGTACCAGGCTGGAAACGACATCGGCGTCAGCTTCGTCAGCGCCGACAGCATCTACCCGATCAGCACCAACACCGACGGCGAGCTGACGGAAGTGGTATTCGTCAACCGCATTCAGGATAGCAAGAACGTGTACAACCGCCTGGAGTGGATGCACGTCCTGCTCGGCCCGGAGGACTACCACGACAAGGAGCGCGACATCCTGGAAGCCCGCGACGTTGCGGCTGCGGCAGAATACCCCTGTGTACAGGTTATCAACCTGGCTTTTATGGGAAGCACCCACAACGAGCTGGGCACCGCCATCGGGCTGGATGCCCGTCCAGAGTGGAAAGACGTAGAACCCATCGCCTACCTGCCCGGGCTGGATAAAGTGCCCTGCGGTTATTTCGTCACACCCATTGTCAATACAGTGGATCCCAACAATGAGCTGGGCGCGGCCATTTTTGCGCCAGGCATCCCGGAGATTATCGATGCCGACGTCCAGTTCACTCGCCTGGATTGGGAATACGAGGGCGGCGAACTTGGTGTAGACGTTGATGAAAACTACCTCGTCCCCATCGGCGAAAACGGTGCCCCTATCTCCGACGAAGAAAGCCTGTGCCGCTTTGGCGTTCCCGCCCAGGCGCTCAACAAACGCGCTCCGGAACATGCCCAGCGTTTGTTCCGCGGCATGAACATCAACACGGGCATTGCAGACGGCGGAACCTTTTACCAGATTTTCGCCCCCAGCCTGCGCGATGGCAACTATCTGAGTGGCCTGAACCAGTATCTGCGGCATGTTGAGAGTAAATGCGGCTTGAGCTTCGGCGTTCTCTCCCAAGTCGCCGAGACCGAAAAGACCGCAACCGAAATCATCAGCAGCCGCCAAAAGCTGTACGCGACCGTCAGCGATATTCAGGCCGCGCTGGAGGACGCACTGCGTGGGTTGATTGCCGCCCTTGACTTCTGGGCAGATCAGCTGGATACCGTGCCTGCCGGAGCAGGTGCGCCTGAAATTTCTTTCAAGTGGGACGATTCCATCATCATCGATCGGCAGACCGAAATGGTGCAGTGGCAGTCAGAGCTCCAGCTCGGCCTGCGCAGCAAGGTAGAATACCGCCAGCATTTCTATGGCGAGGATGAAGCCACTGCGCAGCAGGCCATTGCCGCCATTCAGCAGGAATCCATGGCGACCGACATTTTACAGGGGGTGCTTACCAATGGCAGCAGCCAAAACGACCAAAAATCCAGCTCCGGCAAAAAGAGCAGCGGAAAAGCTCGATGAGCTCCGACTGAATGCGGGGGTTGCCCGTAGCATGACCGCCTGGGGCCGCTATGAGGGCGCGTGCGACGCTTTACGGTGGTTAGGGTATAAAATTACCATTGAGAGCGGAAAGCACCGTGTAGAGCCTTGCTGAGGCCGGGGCAGGTCGATGATTACGCCCAGCAAGCAGCCGCCGCCTTTGACCGCCTCGAGCTGGACATCCTCCTGGACATGGCCCGCCGCGTCAGGAAAACCGACTACATGACCGAGGGGGCAAACTGGCTCGCAGAGCGAGCACAGGCCCTCGGTGCGACTCGACAACATCTGGCGGAGCGCATGGAAGCCCTCATGGCCGCAACAGCGCCCCAGGTGGCCGTTGTTTTCGCGCAGGCAATGCTGGAGGCCGAAGCGCAGGACAACCGCTTCTACCGCGCCGCAGGCCAGCCAGAGCCAGAGGGCATAGGCACAAGCCCGGTCGCACAGCAGATCGCCCAGAGCGGATACCGCCGGACGATGAACACGCTGTACAACCTCACGCAGACCAGAGCGCTCATGGGCAACCACAATCTGCCGGTAGCTGTACAAGAGCAACTGGGGGCCATCTTGGACCAAGGGCATCTGGGCGCGGTCACCGGTGCGTTCAGCGTGGATGAAGTTGTCCGCAGAGGCATAAAGGACCTGGCCGAGCAAGGGGTAGATGCCTGCACCTACCCCAGCGGGCACACCGACAAGCTGGAGGTGGTGATCCTGCGAGCCATGCGCACAGGCATCAACCAGACCGCAATGGACATAAGTCAGCACAACGCCGACAGCATGGGTGTGGACATCATGGAGCTGACCGCACACGGAGGCGCCCGCACCGGTGATGGAGGCCAGGACTTCACCAACCACAGCTGGTGGCAAGGCAAGCTCGTAAGCCTCTCCGGCCAGCCCGGGTACCTGAGCTTACAGGACATCGGCTACGGCGATGTGCGCGGATTCGCCGGGGCGAACTGCCGACACAACTGGCATCCTTTCTGGCCGGGTATCAGTCAACCCGCATACACGCAGGAAATGCTGGACGAATACAACGCGCCAAAGTTCCCATACAACGGCAAGCTGCTGACCGAGGAGGAGGCCGACCGCCGCCAGCGAGCTCTGGAGCGCCAAATCAGGCGCTGGAAACGCGAGTATGTGCTGGCCAAGGAAACTGACCAACCTGACCTACAGCGCCGGGCAGCGACCCGCCTGGCCGCCGCCAGAGGCAGGCTGGAAGACTTTCTCCAGCAGACAGGCAGACACAAGCAGCAGCTGCGTGAGACCGTCCCCGGCTTTGGCCGGAGCGAAGCCAGCAGTGCTGTGTGGGCTGCCAGACAATAGACACGGCACAAAGGCCCCAGAGCTTGTAATAAAGCTCTGGGGCCTTTGTGTTATTTTCGATTTTCGTAGGCATAGCGGGCGAGCTCATCCAGCTTATCCCGAAGCGTGGGAGAGAGCGCAAACACCCAGCGCTCCGGGATCGCAGAGAAGCCATACTTTGCACCTGCCAGCCCGCCAGCGATAGCTCCAACGGTATCCGCATCGCCGCCAAAGTTCACGGCTTTGACAAGAACGGTCTCGAAGGAAGCTTCTTGCATAGCCAGGATCACCGCATGCAGGGTGTCCATAACATAACCAGAGGGTGACCAGTCATCCGAAACAGCCTCTGGTTCAGCAGGACAGTCAGACAAATCCGGGTCCATTAGCCCAAAGGTGTAGCTCCAAAGCACCGTCGCGTACCAGCCACAACAGGTCTCGCTCTGTTTACCTGAGTGAGTCAGGTGAGACTGCAACCGCGCGGTAAGATTTGCGGACTTAGGGTCTTTGTTCCAGAGACCTGCATAGGCACAGCGCATCAGTGCACCGTTGCCCTCCTGATTAGGGCCTAAAGCGCCCGCTGCCAGGAACCAGGCCTCTGCAGGAGCCAAACCCCAGGACAGACCGTACTCCGCCCGAGCAATTGCCTCGCGACAGGTATCGCCAACATCTGGAGGGTTGCCATCCAACCAGCAAATAAACCTGCTCCCGATAGCAGAGGCCAGTTCATCATCGCTTGCATGGCGCAGCGCAGTTCGGCTTTCAGCTTCCAAGATGCCGTCGGCCACGCAAAGGGTCATCGCGGTATCGTCAGTGGTCTCACCGGGCCGGAGGTGGAGCCATCCACCCCCAATCATCTCCCGCAAGCCCTCCGGATACCGCCTGCGCACCGTTGCGCGAGGCAGGAACTCCAGCGGACCGCCAAGAGCATCACCAACGGCCACACCATACAGCGCCCCTTTAATTCGGTCAAAATTTGCCATCATGCAATGCACCTCCACATCCATTTTACATGGTTTCAGACCCGCTGTCCAGCCGGGCGCGATCCAGGAACCGCGGGTCAAAGTGGAAATCCCGGTAGCCCTGCAGGCAGGTCTGCCAGTAGGCCCTGCTTGGCTTGCCCAGCGGATGCCCATGCTGCATCAAGTAGACCATAGCTACCTTCCCGCAGGTCAAGGGCAACTCCTGCCGAGTACGGACGTCCCAGATGTGTTCCACAGGGACAATGCCGCGGCGGTAGAAACGAGGATACCCCTCATACCGATCCAGCGAGGCCTGATCACGCTCGGAGATTTCAAACACCCCGCAGGGCACGCCAGGGTAGGCCCCTGGAGCCTCATCCAGGGTCAGGTAGTTGCCAGTCTGGGAACCGCGAAACGCCAGCTTACGGTCAGGCAGGTAGGTATATCCTACCACGCGAGCGTCCGGGCAGCGGTAGCGCATCTGCGCCAGGTTGAGGTTTGACCCGTAGGCCAGGTACAAGTTCGTTGTCATTATTTCAGCAATCCTCCTCGTCAGATTCATCGTCGAAATTCTCCTCGAAGCGGCCCTCAGTAATGCCGCCGTAGGTGTAGCCATCGTCGAAGCTGAGGCACACCGGGGTGTCAGGGTCGTACTCTTGCAGGTGCGCGACCAGTTCACCCACGGTCATCGTGCGCCGAATGTCCTCCAGGCCGTAGGCCTCGCGGAAAGTGTTGTACACAAGTTTCATAATAGTCCTCCTTTCATTGCAGCATTTATTCTGCTTCACTGTTTATGTACCCAAACCAGCAGCTTTCGCAGCTGGTGAACTCCTTGCACCCTTCCTCGTACACGTCATTCCATGGCGGGCAGTTGAAATTCTTATTAAAGACTTTTACCATGTTCTTTTTGATATCTTCCACGGGTTCACCGAACTTCATCCCTTTTGTCAATTCTTCAAAAACCGTCATTTTCCTTCCCTTCCTCCCCGTCGCACGGGGTCTGTTTCTGTCTTCCCTGGCCATCATCAGCATCGGGAGGCTGTCCCCGATGGACACCCCGCAAAGGGTGTTTCGGCTCAATCTAAATTCGGAAGGGTCTCCCCACCCAGCCACATCTGGGTGAAGGTTTCGTCCAGGTTGAAGCGGATCTGCCGCCCTTTGCGGACGTTCACCACGAACACAGGCTTCTGGAGGGCTGCGACAAGATACCGGGCCGCTTTTCGGTAAGCCGATACAGTAAAATATCCACCAAGCAGGACCCCATCAACATACATTGCATACGGAGCATTCATTTTTTACCATCCTTTCAGTCAGCCTGCCATCATCAGCACCGGGCGGCTGTTCCCGGTGGACGCTCCGGTGGGAGCGTTTCGGCTTAAACACTTTTGATGCGGAGCCCATTTTGAAGTTGAAACCATTTCTCACCCTCGACATCAACAACCTTGCAGTGCTGCAGCTCCAGTAGCTGGCACATTTTAGCGTGTTGCTTATCGGTAAGGTCCAGCCAGAAGAAGCCCGCGCAGTTGAAGAGGTCACTGGTCTCAATATTTTCAGCAGCAGCGGTTTTATACCAGTCTTTGAATACAGTAGCTTTCATTTTTCATTTACCTCCGTTCATTTTCCTTGGAACGTGTGTATATTAACTCTGGTGCGCCCATAGTGCAAGGGGCTAAGGTGTACAATCTTAGCCCCTTGCCTTTGTTCAGTTTTGTGGAGTTACGCTACCGCGGCCACCGCAGCCTGGCTAGGGCGGCCATTGCGCCATGCCGTATCGCCGGGAAGCCGGTTTGTGAACACCCCACGGGCGGTGGCAAATTCATCCCCGATGAAGCCCAGGCGCAGCAGCCAGCAGCGCATGGTGTAGCGCTGGTTATCGCTTTGCAAGGGCTGGTACTTGGCCGCGCGGGTATGCAGCGCACGGTAGTTCATCGCCAGGCAAAGCTGCACGTAAGCTTTCAGCTGCCCGGCATGCAGGCCGCCTTTTTTGCCCACCGGAGCGTTCGGGTTGAAGTTATCGAACTGGAACAGCCGGAACTCCACGCCTTTGCCCTCAAAGAAGCTGTGCAGGTTCAGCATATGATAACGGGTCTGGTCGTAGTGCCCCACATTGTGAGCATAGCCCGTCTGCGTCGAATACCAGATTACCTCCAGGTCATGCAGACTTTGAGGCGCGCGAGCATTGACCGCCAGCAGAAAGTTCTGATCTACCGTCTGGCACCAGTGCATCCGAGCAGGTGCAATGCCGATGGAACCAATCAGCAGCTGCTCATGGCTGGCCATGATATTGGTCAGGTTCAGCAGGCTCCTGGCAGTATGCCCTGCCCCATCAACATGAACATGCACCCCGCACCGATGCGCTGGGTCGCTCCTTGCGCCTGCTGCACGCAGGTTGCGGATGATCTGCTGCAGCAAAGGCATCTGCTCCCAGGTAAGAACCGGGCTGACCAGTTCCGTGCGTTCCCATGCATTGCGAGCCTGGATGGAGCTATCCGATTCGATTTTCCAGACATTGTGGCGAGTCGGGTCGCTGACAGGGTAAATTCTTCGCTCATCCAGGTGCATGCCGGGAAGCGAATAATTCCAGGATACCCCGGTCAGCTCCGTCAGGGTAGTGGCCACAATCTGGGCAGCTTTCGAGCGAGAGATATTGTACATCTCGACCTCTACGCCGAACTTCTGATTCAGGATTTCGTTCATTTTTTCGTTTACCTCCGTCATTTTTTCTTGGATCGTGTGTATGTTAGCTCTGGTTGCCTGACTTTGCAAGACGCTAAACTGCACAAGGTGTACACGAAATCCTTGTGTAATTTAGTACGGTTGAACCATAGCAGTACCGTGGTATAATACCGATTAGGAGGTGAGACAATGCCACTGACCGAAAAACAAAAGAAATGGCGCAATGACTGGGAAAAAGCAAACCGCTGTGTTCTGGGCTGCAAGGTCCACCGAGACTATGCCGCCCACGCCAAACAGGTGGTTGCCGAAAACGGTGACACCGTAAGCGGAGTGCTGAAAAAAGCCATGGACGCCTACCTGGAAGAGCACGGAAAACCATTCACTAAATGACCAAAGCCCCTGGAAGTTTTTGAGCTTCCGGGGGCTTTGGTTTTTGGTTGCCATGGTTGACGCGGTTGACGCACACGGTTGACACGTAAATCACGAGTTATCGTTCTAATATACCCTTGTCAACTAATGTCAACCAAATATTACTATAAAATATAAATAATAAATAAATAAGGGATACGCCCACGTATACCCACGCGTAAGGGTCTTATAGGAAATCGGTTGCCATGGTTGACACGGTTGACGCACAGCATGGAAAAAGTTGTCACATTTTCCTCCGGAAACCATGGTACGATAATCTCAAGATCGCTGACGCCGAGCGGAATCGGGCGGGTTGGGCGTCGTCGTGGCAGGACGGAAAACATGCCGTAGCCCAAAGGGAGGAACCTATGAAACGTGAAGATCTGAGAGCAATCGAGGGCTTGAGCGAAGCCCAGGTAGACGCCGTCATGACATTGGCAGGCAGGGACAGCGCAGCCGCACACAGCCGCGAGGAGGCCCTCCAGCAGCAGCTGAACGCCGCCCAGCAGGGCCTGGCCGCATTCGGTACGCAGAAACCGTCTGACCTGGCATCCGCACTCCAGCAGGTCCAGCAGCTGCAGACCCAGCTTGCTGAGCAGGCCGCAGATTACCGCTTCCGCGATTTTGCCCGGAACGCTGCGCAGGATGCGGGGGCGATCGATGCGGATGATGTAATCAACCTGCTGTCTCAGGACACGGCACTGCGCGGCAGCTCCAATCTGGATGCTGACATCCGCGCAGCCGTGGACAAGCTGAAAGCTCAGACCAAGCCGCACTGGTTCGCCAAGGCTCCCGAAGAACCGCAGGACGACGGGCAGACTTCCCGCAAGGTTGTCGTGCCCAAACCCAACAACACCAAGGCTGCATCTGGTAGCGACCCCACAACCAAAGAGTTTGCAATGATGGACTACATGGCACGCATGGAACTCAAAGCCAAGAACCCCGCGCTCTTTGCCGATTTGTGGGCCAAGAGCCGAGCAGCTGCACACACCATTTACTGAGGAGGATAACCTATGCCTACTGGCACTTTTGGCGGCTTCCCGTTTGACCCGGAAGTCTATGGCTCTTTTGTGGACCAGGAACCTGTGTTCACCGACAGCATCATCGCTTCCGGTATCCTGGCATCCGACACCAACATGACCACCTTGCTGGATAACGGCGGCACGGTGGGCACCACTCGTTTCTACAACCCGCTGGATCCGGACACCGACGCACCTCTGGTCCGCAACGGTACCACCAACAACACCCCCGTCGAGATCTCCGGCGGCAAGCAGTCCTTCGTCCGTATGGATCGCATGAAAGCCTGGAAGGCCAACCAGCTGGTACGCGAACTGACCGCTGCTAACCCCATTCAGGCTGTAGCCCGTCACACCGCCCAGTACTGGCGTGTGTACCGCCAGGGCCTGCTGGTCAAGACCGCAGACGCCGTCTTGCAGCTGGGCGGCCTGGCATCCCACGTCATGACTGCCACCGGTGGCGTAACTTCTGGCCTGCTGATTGACGGCCAGCAGGCAGCGCTGGGCGAGTTTGCCCGCAAGTTTGGCTTGTTCGTCATGCACTCCAAGATTTTTGCTGAGTACCAGAAAATGGGCCTGGTGGACTACAACAAGTACACCATTACCAACGTGCTCCAGCGCGAAGTGGAACTGCCGACCATCAACGGCTTGATCGTCATCGTGAATGACCGTGGCACCAGCCATGTGATCGAAGAGGGTGCCTCCGAGCCTAAGAAGAAAGTTACCATCTACGATTGCTACCTGTTCGGTCAGGGCTGCTTCCTGGAGGCCACCCCTGCCGTCACCACCCCGGATTACACCGACTACAACCCGGAGCTGGGCGGCGGTACCGACATTCTGTACAACACCCGCAGCTGGATTCTGCACCCGAACGGCGTGTCTTTCCTGGCCGATAACATCTCCGGTGAGACCCCGACCGACGCTGAATTCACCGCCAAGGCCAACTGGGCGCTGCGCTTCGAGCACCAGAACGTGCGTATCGGCAAGATCGAAATCCGCGCCGACAAGCTCGGCAGTTAAGGGAGAACCACTATGGCTGACAGCTGGCTGACCTACACGGATTACCTGGCGTATGGATACGCAGACATTGCGGAGGCAGAATTTCCCCGCTTTGCAGCGCAAGCCACGCTGCAAATCATGGAGGCCACGCACTGGCGGGCCTCCATTGCAGCAGACCCTGTAAGCCTCAAGCACTTGCAGGACTGCGAAGCGCTGCTGATTTGTGAGGCCGCCAAGCAGGCCCTGGTGGAAGAAAGCTCCGGCAGTGGGGCTGTTACCAGCTCCAGCAATGACGGTTACAGCGAAAGCTATGCGTCCGCAGCAGACACCCGCAAGGAATACCGTGCACGCTATGCGCAGCTTATCCGGCAGGCCCTCGGTGCTCCGGGTGCGGCTTGGATGCTCCTTGCCGGTGCAGTCTACCATCCCCGCGCGAGACGCTGACTTTTGGAGGTACACACATGCCCTTGCTTGCAGATAAGTCTGTGCTTTTGTCCTGCTTGTATTGCAATAACGAAACAGACGAGGAAGCAGAGGTCACTACCTTGCTATCCGGGGTAAGCGTGCACGCCAAGACTATTGCATCGGCCAACGCGGACGGCTTGAGCGCCGCCTCGGTAATGCAGATTCGCATTTTTTGCAGACACAGCACGTCGGCCCGTCCAGAGGCCCCAGAATCGGGCGTTGTTGTAGACGACACGTTTATCACCCCCACCCAGTGGGACACGCAGGAGAGCGTGCCTGCTGCCCCGGCGTGGACGCTGCGCCCTGGCGACCACATCACCTACGCGGGCGCCCAGCTGACCGTGCTGGCCGTCCACGACAACCGCGGCCAGAGACGCAATCCGCACTGGTATGTAGAGGCGCACTGATGCACATTGATTTTGACGTCGAGATCGATCTCTCCGGGCTGGATCTGGAGATTCAGCGCCGACTGGGGCCAATGAGCCCGGCACAAAAGTTCGTAGACTCCTCTTTCATCCGGGTGACGGACCCCTATGTACCATTCCGCACCGGTGCCGCAAAGAACAGCGCCATCATAAACAGCGTTATCGGCTCCGGCAAGATTGTGTATGCAACGCCATACATTCGGGCCATCTGGTCCCACCCGGAATGGAACTTCAACGGTGCCCCCATGCGCGGGGCTTACTGGGCGCAGCGCAGCTGGGCCGACCATGGAGATGAAATCATCCGGGGTGCCGCACAGATTGCAGGAGGACATGCGGAATGAACGCACTCGACGCCACCAGAGCGTGGCTGCGGGCACATTGCCCACTGATTGATAAGACCGACCGGTTCAATGCCAACTACCTGGGTAGCCAGGCCACGGAATACACCCTTTGCACGGCGGGTGAAACCCACCGGGAGGATATTCTGGGCATTGACCACGCCACCTACAAGCTCACATTTGTGGCGCAGCTCCCCTATGGTGCCGCCCTCAAGGGCAACATTGCTGCGGCGGATTTTTTCGCTAACCTGGCCAACTGGCTCCGGGGTGCAGAGCGTGCGCACAATTATCCACAGATTGCTGGCTACGAAGTGGAAAAAATCGAAGCCAGCAACGCTGGTATTTTAACCAGTGCTGATGCCAACGCAGCACGATACCAGATCCAAATCACGATCCATACAAAGGAGTTGGAAGCATGAAACTGGAACGCAAATACATGGCCCACTACCTGAATGCTCACTTTGCCAATGACGGCGAAGGCGATGCCAGCTATGTCCGCCTGGGCAAAGACCTGGAGGAATACAGCCCGGAGCTTTCCGCCAACGTGGAAAAGAAAAGCAACATCCTGGGCCAGACCTCTATCACCATTGACAGCTACCAGAAACAGGGCGAGGTAAGCCCCTACTATGCCGAAAAGGGTGATCCCCTGTTTGCAAAACTGCAGGCTATCATCGACGGCGACCAGGTGCTGGACGACCTGAAAACCGACATCGTGGAGGTCAAGCTCTGGGAAACTGTCACCGGCGAAACCAAGTACCCTGCCGTTAGAGAAGAGTGCTACATCGAGGTTTCTAGCTACGGCGGCGATACCACCGGCTATCAGATCCCGTTCAACGTACACTACACCGGTGTGAAGACCACGGGCACCTTTGATGTAACCGCCAAGACCTTTACCGCTGGCTGATAACGGAGGACAAGAATGGCACTGAAAATTGATCTCGGCTTTAAGAGCTATGACATTGAGGACGCCGACGGCAACCACATCGGCACCATCCGGTTCAATCCGTCCGACCCCGGTCTGGCCGGGCGCTGGGAAAGCGTGGAGGCCGCGTTTTCTGAGCTGGGTAATCTGGAAGAACTCACCCCTGCCAAAGCCATTGAACTGGACCGCAACGTAAAAGATCGCATCGACCATGCGCTCGGCAGCAAAGTGGCGGACGTTGTATTCAACGGGCTGTCTTGCTTTGCGCTTTGCGCAGATGGCACCACTGTGCTGGAAAACGTCATGAACGCACTGCGCCCGGTGATTGAAACCGAGCTGAAGCACTCCGTCCAGGCTGCAGAAAAGCGCATGAGCGAATACACCGCCAGATACGACGATCCCGCTGCCGGTCTGGCCCCAGGCCAGCAGGCATGATCGGCTGGAATCTGCCTGTCACCGTCACGGTTGGCGGGCAGCTTTTTGCTATCCGGTCAGATTTCCGGGCCGTCCTGGATGCCCTCGCCGCGCTCCAGGCTCCCGATTTGACGGAGCAGGAGCGGCGGGTGGCGTTTTGTCGCATCCTGTATCCGCGCTGGCGGGAACTGCCGGATTACAGGGAAGCATTCACCCAGGCCGCGGCCTTTGTCAACCTGGGGCAGCCGGTGGAGGACCACCCCCACACAGCGCCCCTGGCAGATTGGAGCCAGGATGCCCAGCTGATTGCCCCCGCGGTGGATGAAGTGCTGGGTTATAGCTGCCGTCAGTGCCAATACCTGCACTGGTGGGATTTTTTGGGCGCGTACCAGTCCATCAAGCCGGATGGCTTGTTTGGTACGGTAATCCGCATCCGCAATAAGCGGCGCAAGGGCAAAAAGTTGGATGAAGCTGAGATCGTCTTTGCACGCGAAAACCCAACCCTTATCACGCCGCCGCACCGCAGGACTGAGGAAGAAGAACGGCTGCTGGCCCTCTTAGGAGAATAAGCATACTATGGACGGCAACAAGAAGATCGTCATCAAAACAAAAATCGATACGAAACAGGCTGAAGCGGATCTGAAAGCACTGAAATCGTCTATCCGGGACACCGCAAAAGAGCTCTCCTCGGTGGAAAAGCAGATCACCCAGGCAAACTCGCACCGGTCCAAGCTGGCAGATGATCTCAAGAGCGCCCAGGCAGCCGCGCAGGCCACTCGTAAAGCCATCCAAGACCTGGACGCTAAGATGACCGCGGGCAAAGAGTTTGACGCTCTGGCCGCCAAATCCGAGGAGCTGAGCGCCACCTACGAGCACCAGGATAGCAAGTTAAAACAGCTCCAGCAGGACTACAAGGCGTACCGGAAAGCCCAGGAGACCAGCAAGGCAGCCTTCACCCCGGAGCAGGCAGCAGCCTCCGCCCAAGTGGGGCAGAACTACCAGCACCGGATTGCAGCTGCACAGGCAGAGCTGAATGCCACCGCCCAAAAACTGAATGCCCTCGGTGCCCAGATGGACGCCCTGCACCAGCGCGGGGTTACGGGGTATGACGCCAAGGACCTCCAGCAGCAAAATCGCCTGACCCAGAAACTGGAAAAACAGCAGGCTACTGCCGAACAGGCCCAGAAAGCATATGACGCACAGGGGGCTGCGCTGGAGGGGCTGAAGCAAAAGCACGAAACCCTGGCCGGGCTGATGCAGCAGGAAGAAACAGCGGCTCAGAATCTGGCCAGTACCATCCAGCAGGCCGCAGTTTCCCCCGGCATGGAGTCCGTGGGGAAAAGCGCCGCATCTACCGCCTCCAGGGTCACAAGGGCCAGCAAGGCCGTTACCTATTTTGGCCGCCGCATGCGCGAGATTGTAACCGGTGCGCTGGTCTTCAATCTGATCTCCTCCGGCCTGCGCTCCGTGACCAATACCATGGGCAGCGCCATCATGCAGACCAATGGGTTCAAGGCAGCCCTTGCACAGCTAAAAGGTGCCGCCGCCACCTGTGTAACACCCCTTGTCAGCGCGCTGGGCAGTGCGCTGACCCTTATCATCAACCTGCTGGCAACGGCACTCGGTTATCTGGCCCAGCTGATCTCCCTGCTGACAGGGAAAAGTATCTCCGCCATGAAAGCCCAGGCCAAAGCCCTGAATAAGACCGGCTCCGCTGCAGCCAAAGCCACCAAGAGCCTGGCGGCCTTTGACGAGATCAACCGCCTGCAGGATAACTCCAGCGGCGGCGGTGGCGGCGTAGGCTTTGACACCTCCGGCATTGGGCAGCTGCCCAGCTGGCTGAAAAAGCTGGCGGAGGAGTTCGGCGCAGGATTCAAGAAAGGCTTCGGCGATGCCGCGCAAGGCCTGGCCAACATTAAGGCCGACCTTGCCCAGATCGGTGCAGACCTGAAAGACATCTGGCAGGACCCTGCCGTACATGCTGCCGTCAAGCGCTTTGCCAGCACCGCAGTCTTTGCCCTGGGCGAAATTGTAGGCGCCGCAGCCAGCATCGGTGTGTCCGTTGCGGAAAACCTGGTGGGCGGCTTTGCCCAGTATCTGAACCGCAGCAAGGACTTTTTGAAAAAGATTCTGCCCAACATCCTGAACCTGGGCGCTGACCTCATGGCTTTGCTTGGCGATACCGTCGCAGCTATTGCCACGGTTTTCCGGTCACTGGGCAGCGAGGGGGCCAAGCAGCTGACCTCCGGCTTCATTGGCATGCTTGCTAACTCCGCGCTGGGCATTATCCAGACCGTGGAGCAGGTGGCCTACGCCATCGCCAAGCCGCTGCTGCAGCCTTTCATCAACAACGCCGAGAAAATACGGGATGTATTCGCCAACCTGGCCGCGGTCGTTGCGCCCTTCTTTGTCGGGGTATCGGACGGCTTCGCCGTATTTTTTGCCGCAATGGGCGACTTTTACAATGTGGTCCTCAAACCCATCATTGACGGCTTCGCAGCGCTCAACAGCGAGCTGCTGGGGGATTTTCTGGACATCATCAACCGGGTGCTGGAAAGCCTGACGGGCACCAAGGACGTGCTGCACAGCGTGGGCGAGGTAGTCGGCTTTGTGATTGCCGCGGTCCTGACCGGGCTGACGGTGATCCAAACCGTAACCACCGCACTGGGTGCCGCCAAGCTGGTCGTTACAGGGCTGCATGGGGCCTTCACCCTGGTCAGCGGAGTGATCTCCGGCTTCCCGGCACTATTGGGTGCGATCCTCTCCCCCGCCGGGCTGGTTGTGGCCGCCATTGCCGCTGCCATCGCAGCTGGTGTCCTGCTGTACCAGAACTGGGATACCATCAAGGCAAAATGTGCAGAGCTGATCGCCGCCATCCAGCAGGGATGGAATGAATTCTGCACCCGCTTTTTGCAGCTGGTTTCTAACTTCTGCACCAAAACCAAGCAGGACCTCCAGAACTGGTGCAGCGCGGTGCTGCAATTCTGGCTGAACACTGCCAACAAGGTGGTCAGCACCACCCAGAACATGGCCGCCAAGGCCAAGGCACTCTGGCAGACTCTCTGCACCGGCGTGCGGAATTTGGTATCTGGCTTTGTCAGCACCGTAGGGTCCGCCATGAACGGCCTGCGCAACCTTTTCTCCAGCATCTGGGCGGCCATCACCCGCATTGTCGGGGACGCCATCACCAATATCATCAATGGGGTGCTCTCGATGGTGGAGCGCATCGCAAATGCAATTTCCGGCATTCTTTCCGCGCTCAGCAGCATGCACAGCCGGGTATCGGACGGCATCTCTTCCGCACAGAGCGCTATCGGTGGCGCTGCCGTATACAGTGCCCCGCTGACCGACCTGCCGGTGCCTGCCTTGGCGCGGGGTGCAGTCATCCCGGCCAACCGGGAGTTTTTGGCGGTGCTGGGCGACCAGAGCCACGGCACCAACGTGGAAGCTCCGCTGGACACCATCAAGCAGGCTGTGGCCGAAGTCATGGAAGATTTGCAGGCAGGCCAGATGGCGGGCTTTGAAGCCGTGGTTTCCGTGCTGCGGGAGATCCTCTCCGCCGTGTACGGCATTGAGCTGACCGACGAGGACGTAGGCCGCGCCGTACAGCGCTGGCAGCGCAAACAGCTGACTGCCACAGGAGGTGTGTAACGTGACCCTGACCAATCTGTTCCAGATCGATGGCAAATCCCTGTACGCACCGGACTGCGACATCGAACCGAGCTATTCCGACCTGGATTCCAGCGATTCCGGGCGCGACGAAGCCGGGTACATGCACCGCGAAGTGGTGCGGGAAAAGGTTGCCACCTGGCCCATCGCCTACAGCTGCCTGACGGACGACGAATACAAGTACACCATCGGGCTGTTTGCAGGCAAATCCACATTCCAGTTCACCCACCCCAAAGCCGGCTCTTCCACCGAGACCGAAACCACCACCTGCTACTGCAGCAAATACGGCATCGCCTGGCACAATGCCAAGACGAAACAGTGGAAGAATTTGAAGTTTAACATTATCGAATGCTGAGAAAGGGAGGAATGCCTTTGTATCAATCGGTTTTACGCCTGAAAGACGGCACTGAGCTGACAGGCGGCTCCCCCGGCAGCGCGGTCAAAAGCCTGACGCTGCACACTGCGGTGAACGCCGGGCAGGAGTTCACTATTGGCTCTGCGTTTTCGGACTACATCGAAGCCGAAATCTGGGCGGACCCGGGCGGCAGCCCGCAAATTACTGCCGGGGATGCCCTGACCTACTACCGGCAGGACGATGCCGGGAACCGCGCCAAGGTGGGTGTTTTCTATGCTGAAAAGCCCACCCGCACCAAGCGCAACAGCTACAAGATCACGGCCTACGACACCATGTCCAAGCTGGATGCGGACTTCTCCGGCTGGCTGCA
>ERZ772821.298-NODE-298-length-45245-cov-10.697920_pt1 | contig 45245 bp, 44 predicted proteins | sample MGYA00580859_ERZ772821 | MGnify/ENA primary metagenome ERZ772821 (study PRJEB29015, sample SAMEA2737674) | human gut metagenome | biome: human gut; feature: human-associated habitat; material: faeces | place: China | collected 2012 ...
CCGTTGACGCTGCGGCGGCACGATTTCAATCCACGCCGCCCGTGAAGGCGGCGACGAAGGCGCAGCCTGCCTCAAGTCGTACTTAACGTATTTCAATCCACGCCGCCCGTGAAGGCGGCGACGATTACACCCTATGTTGCAGGCATCGTGACCTGTATTTCAATCCACGCCGCCCGTGAAGGCGGCGACGCTTATGCTTGCGTGACCGTGCATCTCAAACGCATTTCAATCCACGCCGCCCGTGAAGGCGGCGACGCATACACTCATAGGCTGTCGCGCTCCGCATGGATTTCAATCCACGCCGCCCGTGAAGGCGGCGACATTTGAAAGACTGCTTGAAAATCACATAGATTCCATTTCAATCCACGCCGCCCGTGAAGGCGGCGACAAGTTTGAAGTTGTAAGCCCTATGCGTGAGGGCATTTCAATCCACGCCGCCCGTGAAGGCGGCGACGTAACACTGCCATTGTTTATTCCAATGCCCGAGAGATTTCAATCCACGCCGCCCGTGAAGGCGGCGACAGTCACTGAATTACGCGACCCGCGATATATTAAAATTTCAATCCACGCCGCCCGTGAAGGCGGCGACGAGGACGGGCTGGACACGACTACTATTAGCTTGATTTCAATCCACGCCGCCCGTGAAGGCGGCGACGTGGCTGTACGCATGGAATCAATATGATTATGTTATTTCAATCCACGCCGCCCGTGAAGGCGGCGACGCGACAGGCCGTGGACGCACCGTGGATTGATGACATTTCAATCCACGCCGCCCGTGAAGGCGGCGACGCATACACTCATAGACTGTCGCGCTCCGCGTGGATTTCAATCCACGCCGCCCGTGAAGGCGGCGACTGATACTGCAATCCGAGATATGTCTGACAACGCATTTCAATCCACGCCGCCCGTGAAGGCGGCGACTGTACAGCAACCAGATTGCAAGCCTTCAGGGCATATTTCAATCCACGCCGCCCGTGAAGGCGGCGACGCGGGATTATGACCCAAAAATTCAAATATTCGGAGATTTCAATCCACGCCGCCCGTGAAGGCGGCGACGCGATTTCAGCGCCGGTAGTCACCATGCTTTGGCATTTCAATCCACGCCGCCCGTGAAGGCGGCGACGCAATCATGGGTAAGGCAAAATACACGCTGACGATTTCAATCCACGCCGCCCGTGAAGGCGGCGACCCGAGGGTGAGAGGCAAGCATCAACGTTCGGCGAATTTCAATCCACGCCGCCCGTGAAGGCGGCGACGCCGAGTATATTCCTCAACGCTTCCCAGTTCTGCGTATTTCAATCCACGCCGCCCGTGAAGGCGGCGACCTGTCGGTTGCAACCTCGTATGTGATGTACGGATTTCAATCCACGCCGCCCGTGAAGGCGGCGACATCCCGACCGCGCAGGTCAACGGGGCGAAACCCGCATTTCAATCCACGCCGCCCGTGAAGGCGGCGACGTGTTTTCCCGCCTTGTACCTATCCTGCTTTCCATTTCAATCCACGCCGCCCGTGAAGGCGGCGACCCGTCGCGACAGCCGCGCAAAATATCCTGCCGAATTTCAATCCACGCCGCCCGTGAAGGCGGCGACCGTTGCAGGGCAGGTTCCGGCGGACTACACGCTATTTCAATCCACGCCGCCCGTGAAGGCGGCGACAAAAATACATATAACTGGGCATATCGTGCTTAGCATTTCAATCCACGCCGCCCGTGAAGGCGGCGACGACATTGTGGCGGTGTATATCCATGAGCTGGGACTATTTCAATCCACGCCGCCCGTGAAGGCGGCGACTGCCTCCACGCCAAAGGGAGTTATGGCAACGGTAATTTCAATCCACGCCGCCCGTGAAGGCGGCGACTCGGCGGTATAGCTGTAGTCGGCGGCGTTGCCATTTCAATCCACGCCGCCCGTGAAGGCGGCGACTCGTTCCGCTCGGCACTGGCACGCTCTCGCTGTACATTTCAATCCACGCCGCCCGTGAAGGCGGCGACTGTTACGCTTGCCGACTATAAAGCCGCGCTCCGCATTTCAATCCACGCCGCCCGTGAAGGCGGCGACTCGTACGTTCCCGCGTGAGCGTTGCACGCGGGGCTATTTCAATCCACGCCGCCCGTGAAGGCGGCGACCCCGAAGGCACGGTCAACCTGAAAACCAAAATCATTTCAATCCACGCCGCCCGTGAAGGCGGCGACGCAAACTCCGTGACCGCTGTCGGGCTGGAGGACGGATTTCAATCCACGCCGCCCGTGAAGGCGGCGACGTTACGGGCTACCATTACACCAACGGCGTTGACATTTCAATCCACGCCGCCCGTGAAGGCGGCGACGCGGCAATTGCGGTGCCTGTGCTGGGCATTGCGGATTTCAATCCACGCCGCCCGTGAAGGCGGCGACCGCATACACTCATAGACTGTCGCGCTCCGCGTGGATTTCAATCCACGCCGCCCGTGAAGGCGGCGACCCGTCGCGACAGCCGCACAAAACATCCTGCCGAATTTCAATCCACGCCGCCCGTGAAGGCGGCGACCCGCAGTATTGGCACGGCGCAGGTGTTACCGCTATTTCAATCCACGCCGCCCGTGAAGGCGGCGACATGCCCATTTATGCGCCGCTGCATCGTTATAGGCATTTCAATCCACGCCGCCCGTGAAGGCGGCGACGTTCGCGTTCCGCTTTGAGTGCGGTCACGGTTTCGATTTCAATCCACGCCGCCCGTGAAGGCGGCGACCCGTTGCGGACGGTGTTCCTGCAACTTTTGACGATATTTCAATCCACGCCGCCCGTGAAGGCGGCGACACTCCAGTGTTGCCGTTGACGCTGCGGCGGCACGATTTCAATCCACGCCGCCCGTGAAGGCGGCGACTAAAACGTCTTTAAGGTCGGTTTTTGTGGCGTACGATTTCAATCCACGCCGCCCGTGAAGGCGGCGACGGGACAAGTCCGCGCCGTCGGTGTATCTCAAAAAATTTCAATCCACGCCGCCCGTGAAGGCGGCGACCAAACCGTCAAGGTTAAAGCTGTTGATGCTGACATTTCAATCCACGCCGCCCGTGAAGGCGGCGACTAGGACGAGCAGAACGCCCGACAACAAGTACGCATGATTTCAATCCACGCCGCCCGTGAAGGCGGCGACTACGGCCAAAGTTGAGACCCCCGAAACACCGGAGATTTCAATCCACGCCGCCCGTGAAGGCGGCGACGTAAAAGTAACGGTTGATGATATTGACTGTTACATTTCAATCCACGCCGCCCGTGAAGGCGGCGACCTGACCCAGCGACATAATCAGCGTTATCGCCGCCATTTCAATCCACGCCGCCCGTGAAGGCGGCGACGAGCGCAACGAGAAGACCGACGTTAATGCGCATATATTTCAATCCACGCCGCCCGTGAAGGCGGCGACGTCGCGCTCCGCGTGGGAAAAACTCATCGACGAGTATTTCAATCCACGCCGCCCGTGAAGGCGGCGACGGCTTGTCGGGATATTTTGCGCTGCTGTGCTTGGAATTTCAATCCACGCCGCCCGTGAAGGCGGCGACCCTTTGTAATAATTATACAAATAGTCAATATCCATTTCAATCCACGCCGCCCGTGAAGGCGGCGACTTTGAGACAGGCGCAGTCCGTGACATTCAGCAGGATTTCAATCCACGCCGCCCGTGAAGGCGGCGACCAGGTTGTGCGGTGCAAAAACTGTGTACATTTTATTTCAATCCACGCCGCCCGTGAAGGCGGCGACAAGGCAACCACGTTGACGCAATAGTCAACTTCGATATTTCAATCCACGCCGCCCGTGAAGGCGGCGACCAGCGCACAAGGCTTGTTGCCCGGGTTCGGAACATTTCAATCCACGCCGCCCGTGAAGGCGGCGACCTTTCGTATATCAGCCTTTCGATAGGTATTACAAATTTCAATCCACGCCGCCCGTGAAGGCGGCGACGCGTTCGATGGGAGACGACTCGGACGATATGATAATTTCAATCCACGCCGCCCGTGAAGGCGGCGACGCAAAACTCAAAAACATCACCGACACTGACGGCAGAATTTCAATCCACGCCGCCCGTGAAGGCGGCGACCCGTATATCAAATGTGGTAACTTTAACAGCACAGATTTCAATCCACGCCGCCCGTGAAGGCGGCGACGTCTGAGGTTTGGCGACATAATCGATGACATAATAATTTCAATCCACGCCGCCCGTGAAGGCGGCGACATTGGCGGAATTTTGCGCAAGATATGTTTTAAATATTTCAATCCACGCCGCCCGTGAAGGCGGCGACGCCGCAATCGATACCCCGTATGTTGATATGATCTATTTCAATCCACGCCGCCCGTGAAGGCGGCGACCTCACGCATAAACGCCTTTGTGTCTGCAAGATCGATTTCAATCCACGCCGCCCGTGAAGGCGGCGACAATGTAAATCGGCTTGCGCTGTTCCCATTCTCCATTTCAATCCACGCCGCCCGTGAAGGCGGCGACGGCGATGGGATGGGTAGTATTACATTTAACATTATTTCAATCCACGCCGCCCGTGAAGGCGGCGACTCTTTGAAGAGTTTTATCGGAGAGGATGAAAGCATTTCAATCCACGCCGCCCGTGAAGGCGGCGACCACACCGCTTTTAATGTAGCCCACCTCTGTAAGCATTTCAATCCACGCCGCCCGTGAAGGCGGCGACCCGTGGAAACGGTTAAAACGTCGCCCGCTACAAGCATTTCAATCCACGCCGCCCGTGAAGGCGGCGACTGCGGAAACGAATAGACGTAATCAACATTTCCGCAAACAGCAAGTATGAAAGTGATCATTCCCCGCTGTTCATTTTCCATTATACAGTAAAAAAGGCAGCACTGCAAGCAAAGACCTGCCTTTTATGTGTGTTTCGTTTCTTATCCGCTTAACAATTCTTGAAGAAAAGCATGTTTTGTCCGCATGTAATTGCGCGAACCACCCTGATTTTTTCTGACCGCTTAGTGTTCGCGGCAAATAATCAAAGCATAAGCATACCCTCCGGGTCGTAACCCGACTTTGTTCCGAAATGCTCAATCTTGTTTTCATATTTGTTACCCAGATAATAGAAACGAAGACTGTCCCGTTCAGCATCCATGATGCTGCAAAGCTCAGCTTTTAACCTGCGGCACTGCGCCGGATCGAGTATGCACTCGAATACCGAATTCTGCACACGCTGTCCATAGTTTACACACTGCTTTGCGATGCGGCGTAATCGTCTTTTTCCGTCCGCATCCTCTGTGTTAACATCATAGGTTATAAGCACAAACATAATTAAACCTTCCTTTCTGCCTCAACACGGTTATTTCCAAAGGAACGGAGGATAAGCATCCAAATCCCCGCGAAGGTATCTTGCCAGTAACAGGGCCTGAACATACGGAATCATCCCCCATTGCAGCTTTTCGCCGAGATATGGATGCTTCAATTCATCTTTTTTGCGTTCCTGCCATGCTCGATAGAAACGCCGCCGTGAATCATCCTTAAGCAGTACAGCCCCGCTTTCACGAAAATCGAAATCGTTTCTGTCAAACATTCTGTTATTGATGCACGTAAGGACAAATCTGTCTGCCATACACGGACGCAGTTCTTCCATGAGGTCAAGTGCCAGTGAAGTTCTGCCCGGCCTGTCACGATGCAGAAATCCGACGTACGAATCCAGTCCAACGCTTTCAAGCGCAGAAGCGCAATCGAGAGCAAGCGTCGAATATGCAAGCGACAGCAGCGCATTCACGGCATCAAGCGGAGGCCGCCTCGAACGCACCGTAAACCGAAAAAGTTCCTTGCTGTTGAGAATTAATTCGTTGAATATGCTGAAATACGCATTCGCTGCAACACCTTCAAGTCCACGGAGTCCGTCAAGCCGTGTTTCCTTTTGAACAAGCGGCAGCAGTCCCGCCGTCAATTGTGAAACGGAGGTCAAAGCTTCACAATCCACACGCAGAGCGTGATCGCGCCGTGTCCTCTCAATGCTCTGCTTAGAATTGTAAAGTTTGCCGAATATCATATTTTTTGCAATCAGGCATGAATTCTCCTCATCATCTGCAACTCGATATTGCTTTCGCCGAAGCAAAACATTACCGTTTGCTTCGCCCGTTACCCGTGCAAGAAATCGCCCCCGCGGGCTGCAGAAAGTGAATGCAACTCCCATATCGGCGCATTTACCGAGCAATGCAGGAGATGCGCCCATATATGAAAAGTCAATTATGCTTTGCAATGTGTGCAGAGGATAACGTGCCGTGATCCTTTCGCCGCACTTTGCAACAACATTCTCTCCATCCAACGTCAAATATACGTCTTCCGACATAATATACAGTGTATTCAGCAACCGCTTCATTGCGATTCCTCCAGTGCCTTATTAATGTACGTTGCAACGGTCGTTGTTTTCATCAGTTTCGGGAGGCAAATCTCCTTCATTGAACATGACGCGCATGCCTTGGTAGGTTTCACTTTCGGGGTATATCGTTTTCTATACAGATCATGCATCTCGGAAAGCACATCACGTACTTCGTCCCTCAATGCTCTGTCAAATTCAACTTCCACCCTGCGCCGTGTTTCGCCATAAAACAATGCTCCTCGCGGAATATCACACGCAAGCATCTCTTCAAGGCACATTGCCTGACCGCAAAGCTGCAATGTATCACCGGTTCGCTCGTTGTACATTCCGCGCTTGTATTCAACGGGATAGGGCTGCCAAAGACCATCACGATCCTTCAGCTCTATCCCGTCCGCCGAACGGCGAAATTCCAGTACATCACACTGTCCCGAAACCCCGAGGGTGGATGAAAAAAAATTCATCCCCCTCGTAATGAAAAGATCGCCTCTGCTTTCCTTCAAACCGGTATCATGCGCTCTTTCATGCATCAGTGTGCCGTCCACCGTGCGGTAGTTGTCCGCCCATTGCTGCTCAATGTGAATAAGCGCCCACTGCCTGCGGCAGAATTTGAAATGCTGTATTCCGGAAAGCTGAAGATAGTCTTCTTCGGAATACGTCATACCATTCGAATGCAGCTGACTCCTTCGGGCAAATTATCCGTATCAACGACAATATCATAATCATCGTAACAACGGGCAACTGCGCAATCCGCTTTTCTTGCCGCTGTAACACGCTCAAAAAGTTTATGTGCCGGAGCATTCCCGAGCTCTGACTCGTGTTTGAACACGACAAGCTCACGAACAGCCATCTTGCCGCGTGCAGCCGAGTGATCGTTTTCAAACATGTTTATTATCGCCTTCCAAAGCAGTTCAAGATCCGCCTCCGAAAAGCCCGTCGTTTTGCGCGCGAGGTTGGCCGAAACATAGCCTTCGCAGCGATAGAGACCGTAAGGAACAATATATTTGCGTCCCATTTCCGTACCTTTTTTCTCTGCGTCAGCCTCGGTCGTTATTGCAACACGGGTTATCGTAATCTCCTGAGAAATAACGGGATCAACGCTTCTTGAGAAACCGAGCTGTACCGGTCCTCTTACCTGGCCGCAGTTCAGAGCACCTTTGACGAATGTTGTCATAACGGCGCCGAAGGTGCGAATATCAAAGAAGTTTCCGCACATATAATCCCTGATTTTTGCATCAAGGTCCGGATCTGCTTTCTTTGCCTCCTTAATTGCCTCCTTAAGCTTCTTTTCGTCAGACTCAACGTTAACGTTGAACTTTTTACAGGCCTCCTTGTCGCTCTTGTTGAGCGGTACGCCTTCCTTGATGTAGATGCGATAGCCGGGTTCTCCCTCTTTGGCCGTTTCAACGTAGTTGCGGATTTTGCGTTTGAGGCAGACGTCCGTCACAATCCCGTAACCGGTTTCGGGATCAACCCTTGGCATATTGCCGGCGTCGGGGTCTCCGTTGGGGTTGCCGTTTTCAACGTCATAAAGAACGACGAAGTCATAGCGGTTTTTGATGGGTTCCATAGTTATTTATCCTCCTTTTTTGTATAACGGTCCTGTGTTTGGTGATAGTAGCCAAGGTCGAACGAGCCTTGCTCCGGCAGCGACATATGCGCCGGATACTGTTCTCCGAGAACGCTCTTCAGCGTCATAACCTTTTTGTCAAGATATATACGCTGTGCATCCGAAAGCTTGCGCAAATGCTTCTGCGCGAGGCTGCTGAGTATCGGGAACACAGTTGCAGGCATTGCGGCAGCAGAGCCAAAATACCTGTCCTTAATTGTTGTGTTTATACCCGGGTTTCCCGGATTTCTCAGATTTGCTTTCTCCTGGATCTCTTCATACACGGAGAACAGCCTTCCGAGGGTATAGGGGACGTTTTTGCTGTTTTCATTTAAACTCACTGTCAGTACCTCCTTTGGGCATTTTTCATTAGGGTTTCTTAGGTAATAAGCTTTAATTATCGCCGCGCGTTCACGGGTTATGTTGCGTTCTGCTTTGATTCGCAGAAAGGTACACTCCAGAAGGGACGCCGGATATCTGCCGCCGGAAAACACAGCACGGGCAACCGCACCCGCCATTGCCGAGTTTTGGGGTTTATCCTTGTTTTTTCCTGATTCTTCGCTGTACTCCGGCATGCGCACCTCGTACCCGCCAATCTCCTGTTTATCCTTGTTTTTTCCTGATTCTTCGCTGTACGGTCGTTCAGCGTTTGTCCCATTGTCATTCTTTTTCTTAATCGTCCGATTCGTTGCACTTAGCAGTTTCCAAAGCGGAAGCATCGGGTACTTATCATTTGACGGTCGAACGATTTCAAGGCGGTCATAATGCGCTTTGATGTTCTTGACAATATTTCCGAAGCTGTCGCAATAGAAAAACCTGACTGCAAGGCGCGCTGCGTTCGGCGATATGCCGAGGATATAGAACTTTCGTTCCGGATCAAGATCCATCTCCTTGCATGGAAGTCCGTCTGCAAGAAGCTTCAAGCTTGTCCGCAGCGCTGAAAGCCTCTGTTCATCCGACTTGTCGACATTATCACCGAAAAAAACTTCAGCTGCAAAATCCTCGTACTGTTTATCCGCATTTTCTGCCCAGCAGACAACGGCAGCATCGCCGATCCTGTGGACATTTTTCCTGTCCTTCAGCAAATGATTCAACGCGGTCGTATATGCAAAGGCTGCATATTTTCCGACCGGCGCATTTTGGTTCTGTTCCTTGTTATAAGAACAGAATGCCGATGCATTGAATGACACGAGTGCCGCACCGCTCGACTGCGCGCCCTGCACGCCCTTGATCGCAGGGTGTGTGTTTTGAATTTCATCAAGCGCTCCCGTTACCAGGCACTGCCCAATGTTATCTTTTTGCTTTGCATTCGCCTTCTGCCAGACAGATGCAAGCTGTGGATCATCGTGAACATAGCCTCCGTTAAAGCGAAAAACCATATTTGCACCCGAAAGAATTTCTTTCGCATATTGTGCAACAAGATTGTTTTCCTCCGCCTTTTGCGGTTCCCACTTGTCTAAGAAGTTCAGCACCGCCTTTGCAGCGGGATATTCCATGCCGTCCAGCATTGAATGATGCAATTCGCGGCAAGCCTCGAAACATTTAATGTCCTTATTTCTTCGCTTTTCTCTTTCTGCATCATCCTCCCCTTTCTTCAGGCTCACACCCAAAATATAGGAGGAGTTATCCCAAAGGAAATTCGCCGCCGCGCCTGACGTTCTTTTCACAGCCGCCGGAACGGTCATCTCCTGCGGTTCTTCCTTCTTTTTTTCCTTCGGCATATCACCCGGTTTGAAAAGAGGAGTGATTCGCAGCAAATCCCCGTTCTCATCTATTCCAAGTGCAAAGCTGATTCTTTCTGGGCTCCAGCCTTCTTTGGGTACTTCGCCTTTTGGGGCAAGTGCCTCGTAAAGGCTTGTTAATGCCTGCAAAATCATCGGGTCACCTCCGCCGAATCCATTCTCGGCACGGTCAGCACGCCGTCAACAAGCTTTGCGCGGAAGAACACAGGCTTGATGTTTTCCTTATCCGAATAATCCAAATCCAAAAGCATCCAGCCGAGATCCCGTTCACCTTTAAGCTCCGGCGGACAGGGCGGCATTTGGGTGCATTTTTCCACTTTTGCAGGGAATTCGCGGGTTCCGAGGCAGGGCTGATGATAGCATTGACCCTTTTCAACCCTTCTTCTCAGCATGTCGCAGAATTTTCCCGGGTTGTCGCTCGGCACAGCTTTCTCCGTCATTTCAAAATGCGCCTCAATTACATAATGCACATCCTTCAGCACCATTGCAGCGCGCTGTTGAATGGACTCCGATGCTGCAATGTACAGATCGCCGCTTCGGCTATTCATCTCCGCTTTGACGTTTCGCGCGCTGATAACATCCTTCACTTCATTTCGTCGAATGTTTGTGAACCGGATCGGCGCACATACATGAATCTTATCGATTATGTAACGCATTCCGGGGTGCCACATAACGGCTTCAATTATGCCGCGCGCAGCTGACGGCGTCATGACGTCGTAGCTTACACGTTCAACCTTCATCTCCGGTCTTGAAAAGCAGGCATAATCCCCGCTTACCTCAATACATATTGGCATGTACTGTCTCTCCTTTCTTTTCTTTTTTGTTCCTTTTTGCAGTCAATTTTTCCTTATTCCTCCTATGCTGTATTATGTTTTTATCGTTTACGGTCAAGCCCCGTTTGGTCAAATTCGGTATTCATATAACCTGCAAAGCCTTTCCGTTCACTTACCGATCAATAAAGCATTCATTATCAGTTAAACAGCGCACTTCCGCCGTCCACATCCGTTGACAGACCTTTTTCATCCGAATAGAGACTGCAATCCGTAAGGAAAGCCGCATCCTCGCCGAACGGCTCCGCCGCACCTGCATTGATCAACGAATCAAACTGATTTTGATAAACCGATACCGAATACATTCCTGCCCTGCGATACAGTCCGCGCGAACGTTCCCCTTCCCGCAGTCTTGAAACAAGTTCTTTGCCCTCGCCTATCGGAATATAAACCGCGAAAGTGTTTTGGTCTATCAGCTTGAATTCTTTTGCAATCCATTCAAAAGGCAATCCACAGCCCGATATTCCTTTTTCGCTCGCTGTTATGACGCCCGACTTGTCATCATTCCGCAAAAAATCCCTGTACGCCTTAAAATAACGCTCTATAGTTGACGTTGTGTTCGGCTGCGTCCAGTCCCGCACCGTCTCCTCCGCAGCATCACGGTTAACCGCAATCAGCTTGTTCACCTTGTTTTCGGATTCAAAAACGGTAACAATGCTGCTTTCCGCACTCCGTTTACCCTCGCGGTTGCAGCGCCCTGCCGCCTGCAGTATTGAATCCAGCCCGGCCATCTCTCTGAACACACGAGGAAAATCAACATCAACACCGGCCTCTATAAGCGAGGTTGAAACGACTCTGCATGTTTTGCCGGATTTTAGTCTTTCGCGAATTTCGTCGAGCTTCTGTTTACGGTGAACCGGACACATAAGCGTGGACAGATGAAAACGCCCCTCCGACGGCAATGCCTCATAAACCTCTTGAGCAAATTTTCGCGTGTTGACGATGCAAAGCACCTGCTGCTGACTTTCAAGCCTTGAAACCAGTTCATCCGTTGTCAGCCTTCCTTCCTTTTCAAAGCTTGTCCTGCGAAACTTTTCGAACATGCCGTCAACATCGGGACATAATTCAACAACGCTTTCTTTTTTACTGTATTCAAGCAGCATTTCGTCAATAGCCGGCTGAGTTGCGGTACACAGAACGGCGGTTGCGTTGTATGCGCGCACAAGCTCCGCAATCGCCGCAACGCAGGGACGCAGATTGTTTGACGGTATCATTTGCGCTTCGTCGAATATAATGACACTGTTTGCAATATTGTGAAGCTTTCTGCATTTTGACGAACGGTTCGCGTAAAGTGATTCAAAGAACTGCACGGCAGTTGTCACGATCACCGGAGCATCCCAGTTTTCCGTTGCAAGCGCACTTCGATATTCCAGCTCGTCAGCATTTTCCGATAATTCGTACGAAACCTGCGAATGATGCTCCACAACGTTCTCTTGACCCAGAATATCTCGGAAAACTTTTGCATTCTGTTCAATAATCGATGTGTACGGTATTGCATATATAATGCGCTTCATTGAATTTGCAGCAGCATGGTTGAGCGCAAATGCCATGGACGCAACGGTTTTGCCGCCGCCCGTCGGCACCGTCAATGAGAAAATTCCGCGCGGCGCAGACGCCTTTTCAATGCATGAATTGAGAATTTTTTGCCGCAGTATGTCGATTTCTCTTGTTGGATTGTTCCATTTTGAGATGTATGCTGTGAGCTTGTCACAAAGCGCAGAAAGCGGTTCGTAGTTTCCTCTGCCTGCGTCACCGTTCATAAAGGTTTCCGTGTCGATATAGTCCGCATCAACAAGGCAGGAATACAGCATTCTTATATAGAATGCTGTTGCGAACCCACGGCCCGAGGGTCTAAAATAATCCTGCGGTAATGCTATGTGTCCGTTCCAATTTTTCCGATAATCCGGAATTCCTCCCTGTTCGGCGCGCAGCTTCCTGCCAAAAAATGTTTGGCTTTCGGTTGTGTCAGCGTCTTTATGTCCGACATTGGGCAATCCGCTGTGGTGGCCGATAACGCATACAGCCTCAAACGCTGCTTTGATTTTGAAGCATTCGATTGCTCCCGCCGTCGCATGATCGACCTTCTTTCCGCCGCGCAGTCTCAGCTGAAATTCATCCGAATACTTTCCTATGTCGTGAGCAAGCCCGCACAACTTTCCGTTTGCTGCGGCTCCAAACTCCGCTGCAAATGTTTCCGCAAGTTCTCCCGTACCTTTCAGGTGGGCTTCAATCGACTGTCCTTCCGGGTGCTCATCCGTTGCACCGTGAGCCAAAAGCATATTCAAATTCATTCCTCCGTTAAAAGAAAAACCTTATGCGAAACTATTCAGCGTATTTATTGCTGTATGTATCGACAAGATAAGTATATACTGCATTTTTTGTCTTGTCAATTGTTTTTTGCTTTTTTGCTGTGCTGATTTATGTACATGTTCTCTGTTTTTCAAAAGATGAACGTTTTTTAATTTGCTGCATAGGTGTATTTTTGTTTATTATAGTCGTAGATTTGTCAGCCGTTATGAATTATTTCGCCGTATTCTGCTCCGCTCCGACATTCGCTCTGCCTTTTTCTTTTGGTCTTTACAATACGGCATTAATGCTTTATAATGGTTACATCGGCAGGATATGACGATTGATTAAGCGGTATTTGCGGGCGGCGGTTCAAAGAGACGCTGCGCTGCATTTGATGCTGATTAATCAGCGTTTACCTAAGGATTTTATGCAAAGCCGCGCATGTATCGACGCGAGAGGTGCGTATTTTGCGTATCGGGCAGACCAAGGAGGAACACAAATGGGCATAATTCTCGGAATAGACGTTGGAGGTTCAACGACAAAAATTGTCGGACTGACTCCGGGCGGCGAACTGATTTCAACAATGACGGTTCGCGCTTACGATCAAATAACCTCACTTTACGGCGCATTGGGACATTATATCAACGCCAACAAGTTCTCGCTCAGCGATGTTGAACGCATACTTGTGACAGGCGTCGGCTCATCCTATCTTTCGGGCGACATTTACGGCATTCCGACTCAGCGCATTGAGGAATTTTCCGCGATCGCGCGGGGCGGGCTTGCTCTTGCCGGGTTGGATGAAGCGGTTGTTGTGAGCATGGGCACCGGCACAGCGTTTATTCATGCCCACGGCAAGGATTATTCCCACATCGGCGGCAGCGGTGTCGGCGGCGGAACCATCGTCGGCCTCGGCAAAAAGCTTACCGGTGCATCGGATCACGAGAGTCTTTGCGCGCTTGCGGAGCGCGGCAGCCTTTCACACGTTGATCTTACGATCGGCGATATTTCCAAGAATGACATTGAAAAGCTCGGTTCGGAAATCACCGCCGCAAACTTTGCAAACGTAAAGGACAGCGCAACCGATTGTGATCTTGCTCTCGGCGTTGTCAACATGGTGCTGCAAACCATTTTGACCCTTGCGGTTTTTGCCTGCAAAAACTCCTCTGTCAAAAAAGTTATTTTGACAGGTGCGCTTACCGGACTGCGTGAGCTTTTGCCAATGATCGAGCTTTTTAAAACACTTTATCCCGTTGAGTTTATCGTTCCGGAAAATGCGGCATTTGCCACCGCTGTCGGTGCCGCTCTTCACTCCATTGACTGATTGGGCAGTTGTTTCGTATTTTAAACACTCCATCAAACATTGACAATACACAACCGACTTCCGTCATCTGTCGGAAGCCGGTTGCGCTTAATTTCGATATGTTTACTTTTTTGTTTTCGGCGTAAAAATCAGTGCAAAAGCGTACCCGAAAAGCACTGCGGCGGCGATACCGCCCGCAGTTGCCTTCACCCCGCCGGTTATTGCACCGAGCAAACCCTCGTTCATTGCGCCGTCAATTGCGCCGTTTGCAAGCGAATACCCAAACCCCGTCAGCGGCACTGTTGCGCCCGCTCCGCCGAGTTCGACAATGGGTTTATACAGTCCGACAGCCGTGAGCACAACCCCCGCCGTAACAAAAATCACAAGGATTCTTGCAGGCGTCAGCCGTGTCAGGCTCATAAGAAGCTGTCCGATGACGCAAATCGCACCTCCGATTGCAAAAACAAGTAAATAATCCGTTATACTGCTCATTTAATTCAACCGTCCAAATTCTTTATGTTTTCAAATTACAGTTTATTCTGCTGCCGTTTTTCACTTGACCGCCGTTTGGGTCAATCAATATGCTCAATCACAACCGCATGTGCAATTGAAGGAATGCTTTCACCCTGAAGGCTGCTGACAGGACTCATGAGCGCACCCGTTGCAAGGAAAAGAACGCGGCGGATTTCGCCGGATTCAATTTTCGGCAGGAACCAACTGCTCATTACGGTCGCCGCACAGCCGCAGCCGCTCGCACCGCAATTGACATTTTGCTCCGGACTGAACATCAGCTTGCCGCAATCCTCATGCCTGTCGGCAATTTCAATCCCCTCGCCGCGCAGCAGTTCATACAGCATATCGCTGCCGAAAATGCCGAGATCTCCTGTTATTATCCTGTCGTAATCCTCCACCCTGCGCGAGTAATCCGAAAGATGAGCCTTAATCGTTTTAAACGCGGCAGGAGCCATCGCCGCCCCCATATTATTTGCATCCGTAATGCCGAAATCCTCCACGCTGCCGATGGTGCCGCCCGTAAGTGCAACATGTTCAAACACATTGCCCTCACCCGGACGGAATTCACCCGCCGCCTGAATGATTATGCTTCCCGCACCCGTGACCGTACGCTGACTGCTCGGAACGGCCTGAACGCCCATTTCCAGCGGATAGCGGAACTGCCTTTCGGCTGCCGAAAAGTGACTGCTTGCGGCACACGCGGCAAGCTCTGCAAAGCCTCCGTCAACAAGCATTCCGCCGAGCATCAGTCCCTCGCTGATGGTTGAACACGCACCGTACAGGCCGATGAACGGTGCACGGATCTCCCGCGCCGCAAAGCCGGAGGAGATTATCTGATTCAATAAATCTCCGCCCAAAAGGCAGCTCAAATCATCGCTTTGCCTTTTTATTTTTGCAAGAGCCACGCGAACCGCGCTTTCGAACATTCTGCTTTCCGCCTGCTCCCAAGAGTCAAGCCCAAGGGTATCGTCGCGGCAAATTTTATCAAAGCATTCTCTCAGGGGACCTTTCCCTTCTTTGTCGCCGACATAGCTTGCGGATGAAATTATTCGCGGCCTGCTGCAAAGCTCAAACGAATGCCTTCCGATTATTCCCATATTGCCTCCGATTTTTCTTTTTTCTTCTGCTATTTTGAGCAATTCGGAGGAAAATATGCATCAAGCATCTAAACGTCGGCAATCGAGGCGGCTCCGTTTTTCATTGATTCGTTTCAAATGCAAAACACCTTCGGCGACTGTCACGCCGAAGGCTCAAAAGCTTTTCCGAAATTAAATATTATCTAACCAATTCTCAAGGCTGCATTTCGCGCCCTCATCATACCAGCGCCGATAGGATTCAAACACCTTCAATGCATTTCCGCCGTATTTTTCCGCGGCGGCATCAACGGCAAGAAAACTTCTCCAGTAAGCATAAAAAATATGCACAATATCCCGTCCGTAAGCGGAGCGTGAAAAATCATTCAGTTTCGGCCGCCCGAACTTTTCATCATATAATGCAGAAAGAATCCGATTCGTTTCCTTTTCGGCAGCGTACTCCTCATCAGTCAGGAAATATCTGCGGCTTATGTATTCAACCATGCCCTCTTCAAACCACATTTCGGTTTCATATGTTTCATCAAGAAAAAGGTCGCTGTGGTGCGCCATTTCGTGTCCCAATATCTGCAAAACATTATGCATGTTGAATTTTTCATAATACTGTTTAACCTTTTTGACCGACTCCGATTCGGTGTAAGCATCCGTCTGTTTAAGGTATAAACGTCTCCAAACCTCGATCTGCGGATTCATTACCGTGCGATAATCATTCGTATAGGCCGGCAGCGGGAGATCGCTCACGGAATTCACCGCTGTTTCAAAGCCCGCCCAAACTATCGACCTCGGAAGCTCAACAACCTGAAAATTCATTTTTAAATAATCCAAATACTCATTCAGTATCGGAGCAAATCCTTCCGTCAGCGACTGAAGGTTGTTCAGTTCTTCCGCATTCTCCGCTAAGAAAAGATGCTTCATTTCTTCTTTCTTTCCCCCTTTCGCAATAAACCGACCTGCAAGGTTCCGACTCTGCATGATGCTTTCTGCATTCATCACATTTTCCGCGGCGTTCACAGTTCTTTTTTCTGCACGGACAGACTCTTTTTTTTATCATTTCGCCACTCCCGCTCCGCATGATTAACCTTATTATGTTTTACGTTTTCGAGAAAAATTACTCCCGCACTCCGGCAAGCGCAAGGAATTTTTTATCGGACTGTATCGCATGTGTCACGAATTTTCCGTCCCTGAACAATGCGTAAGTCGTGACCGGCGCGGGCACATTTTGCGCCTCTTCCCTGTCAGTAACGTGAATGACCTTAAGCGGAATATCGTGCGCCTTTGCCGCTTCCCGAACCCTCGGCACCCAGTAACAGGTGAAGGGGCATTGATCCGTGAAGTACAGCACGAAACCCTTTTCCTCAACCGCCGGATGTTTTGCACACTCTTTGAATTTCGGCGGCACGGCAGTTGACTTCAACGGCAAATACATAAGGGTGATTCCGCAATCCGATGTATCGGCAACGATGAACCCCTTATGCGCCAAGTATTTCGGATCCGAGAGAAACTCTTTTTTTCTGCCCTCTGCGGAAAGGATGCACAATCCCTGCTTATTTTGCCGTTCGGCGTCGCGAATGCATTCCGAAAGCAGAGCTTCGGAATATCCGTGTCCCTTCAGCGCACCTGCAATCCAAAGGCAGTTAATATAAATGTATCCGTCCGCATCGATTGGAACCCATGCATTTTCCGCCGGGATATACTCAATAAAACACTTGCCGCGTTCCTCGCTCCTGTAAAACACAAGACCTTCGTCGAACCGCTGCTTCATCCACTCTTTTTTAACAAGGCTCTGTTTGCCCGACATGGCGCAGCAAATATGCTCCCTGTCGATGTTATCTTTGTTGATTTTTAAATAGTTCATCAAAAAGCCTCCCTTTTGCTCAATTCTATCGTTCGGCAGGTGTGTTGTCAAGAGAATCGGCAAAAAACAAAACAGTACCCTGATTGAAAGCAAAAACAAACCGCTGCAAAGCTCTGTGCCTTGCAGCGGCTTGTTGTGCATATCATTTTGGGAACAGCTGATAATATTGATACGGTTTCAAATGGTTTCATTCGGTGTCACTTAAAAATGAAACCATAGCGGTGGAATTGAAACCATGCTGATCGGTTAGATAAATCAAAATTTATAGGTCTTTTCGCATGTATCTTGACGCATATTCCCGATAGCCGTTCTTTGGATAAAATGAGTAAGACTCAAACCACTGTTCCTTAGGAGAACCAAGATGAACAAGCGAAACGGTAATACCTTGACTTCGCATTTCATTTTCCGCCGTTTGAAGGAGTTTTGTTCCTATTCCTTCATGCTTTTCAGACGCTTTCACATAAAGTCTGTGAAGAAAGGCTTCCGAGGGATTTTCTGTTTTGGAATATCCAATACATCCTATCACTCTGTCATCCTCATTGATTGCAACCCAAAACATATCTCCACTGTCAAAGTAGTTTTTGCGTATATCCAGCAAATCTTTGTTTATAGTGGGTTTTCTTCCGAGAGCATCTTTGGCCTGCAGAACCATAAAAATAAGGTCATCCCTGTATTTCTCTTCATAAAGCTTAATAATCACGCTTATCTCTCCGTCAAATTCAAGTACATAGAATGAATTATAGCACATCGTTATGAAATCTACAATAATCAATAAGCACGACGGTTTCGTATCAAAACCATCGTGCTTTTTTGGTCGGGGCGAGGTGATTTGAACACCCGACCTTTTGGTCCCGAACCAAACGCGCTACCAAGCTGCGCTACGCCCCGATTAATGGAGCCAATGAAGGGGCTCGAACCCTTGACCTGCGCATTACGAATGCGCTGCTCTGCCAGCTGAGCTACATTGGCTTACACAAGTAAGGATTATAGCATAGTTTTTTGAGTTTGTCACCATTGCCGGGTAAATATATTTTGAGGCCGCGACCTGAAACCGAAGCCGCAGCCTCTTTAAATTGTTTCTTTACTTATCCTATCGGCTAAATTTCAAAAATTCCCGAGGGTTAACTCCCGCATTATTATTTGCTCTTGCAAAACCCGCGCGGCAGGCATTATAATGTAAGCGGGTGAAAAAGGAGGATGGGCTATGAGCGAATCCGAACGGCTATGCAGCAAACTTTTGAACAGGCTTAAGGACATCGGCAGCGCAGCTGTCGCGCTTTCGGGCGGCGTGGACTCATGTTTTCTTGCTTATGCGGCTTCCCGCGTTGAGGGCGGAAATTTTGCCGCATACTATGTTCAATCGGCATTCCAGCCGGAATTTGAGCTGACGGACGCACTGCGTGCCGCCAAGGAAGCCGGACTGCCGCTTAAAATTATTTCTGTTGATATCCTTGCCTGCGAAGATGTTGTCCGCAATCCGACCGACCGCTGCTACCATTGCAAAAAACACATTTTTTCCGCGATATGCAGAGCGGCGGCGGCGGACGGGTACAAAACGATTCTGGACGGGACGAATGCTTCCGATGCAGAGGATGACCGTCCGGGAATGCGTGCCCTGCGGGAAGCGGGCGTGCTTTCCCCGCTGCGCGAATGCGGACTGACAAAAGCTGACATTCGCCGTCTTGCACGCGAAGCCGGGCTTTTCACTTGGAACAAACCTGCCTATGCCTGCCTTGCAACGCGGATTCCGACGGGCGAATTGATCACAAAAAACAAACTGCATTCCGTTGAAGCAGCGGAAAACTTCCTTTTTTCGCTCGGCTTCTCCGACTTTCGCGTTCGGAGCGTTAACGGAACCGCAAAGCTGCAATTGAAGGCCGGGCAATTCGATGAATTATTTAAACAGCGTGAGCATGTTTTAAACGAGCTGCGGCAATATTTCGATGCAGTGACGCTTGACCTTGAGCCGAGATGAGGCTCCGCTGTTCTGACAGCACAACATAAAGACTATGAATGACGAAATAAAGAACCTTCTTGAATCCGTGCGCCGCGGCGAAGTGTCGGTTGACGAAGCATACTTGAAACTGCGCACCGCTCCGTTCCGCGACCTTGGATTTGCAAAGATAGACACCCATCGCCGCCTTCGGACCGGTGCGGCGGAAGTGATTTACGGTGCGGGCAAAACACCCGAACAGATGCTTGAAATCATTAAAGCCATGCTTGAGAGCGGACAGGAAACGATACTTATTACACGCCTTGAAAAACATGCCGCAGAGATACTGAGTCGTGAATTTGCCCTGAACTACTGTGAAATTGCAAAAATCGGCAGTATCGGCAGCATTCCCGCACCGAGCGGAAACGGCTGCGTTGTTGTTGCGGCCGGCGGCACAAGCGATATTCCCGTTGCGGAAGAAGCGGCACTGACGGCGGAATTTCACGGCAGCCGTGTGCTTAGGCTTTATGATGTCGGCGTTGCAGGGCTGCACCGGCTCCTTTCGCATATTGACGAAATCATGAGCGCAAGCGTCATTATCGCCGTTGCAGGCATGGAAGGTGCGCTTGCAAGTGTAATCGGCGGGCTTGCCGACTGCCCCGTTATTGCCGTGCCGACAAGTGTCGGTTACGGTGCGGCATTCGGCGGAGTTGCAGCGCTGCTTTCAATGCTCAACTCCTGCTCAAGCGGAGTATCCGTTGTAAATATCGACAACGGCTTTGGCGCAGGTTACCTTGCAAACATGATAAACCATATCGGCACCGGCAGCAATGCGCGGTGACGATTCTTTCCTTAATTATAATATGTAACCCTGAATAAAACTGTTGAAAGGTCTTTTTACTATGAAAACACTTTACCTTGACTGCGGAATGGGTGCGGCGGGCGATATGCTTGCGGGCGCACTTTATGATCTGCTTTCCGAAGAACAACGTGCCGAGTTTCAGAATATTGCAGCTGCCTTCTCGGCCGTCGGACTGAATGTTCGCTGCGCTGCCGCCGAAAAATGCGGCATTCGCGGAATTCATTTTGCCGTTGAATACATGAACACCGATGCGGACGAATATGCCGCCTGCATACACGAACATGAACACCTTCACGAACATGAACACCTTCACGAACATGAGCATTGCCATGAGCATGAGCATGAGCATGAACATTGTCATGAGCACGAACATAATCATGAACATGAGCATGAGCATGAACATGAGCATGAACACGCGCATGAGCATTGCCATGAGCACGAACATAATCATGAACACGAGCATCACCATTCTCACAGCGGGCTGCACGAAATTGAACACATTATCCGTGCGCTGCCCGTGTCCGATGCAGTGAAGGAGCATTCCCTTGCTGTTTACAAACTGATTGCAGAAGCGGAGAGTCATGCCCACGGCGTTCCCGTTGAGCTTGTGCATTTTCACGAGGTCGGTGCGCTTGATGCCGTTGCAGATATTGTTTCCTGCTGCGCGCTGATCGAAATGCTCGCACCGGAACGCATTGCCGCCTCCCCCGTTCGCACGGGCAGCGGGCATGTGCATTGTGCGCACGGGATCCTTCCCGTTCCCGCACCGGCAACAGCCTTCATTCTTCACGGCGTTCCTGTTTATGCGGGCGATATAAAAGGCGAACTCTGCACTCCGACCGGAGCGGCACTGTTAAAGCATTTTGTTCATGACTTCACCGCAATGCCGTTAATGACAATACTTTCCCAAGGGTACGGCATGGGCAAACGCGACTATCCCGCCGCAAACTGCGTGCGTGCGCTTTTCGGCGAAAGTCCGAGTGAAGAATCGGCGGATGAGATCATCGAGCTTCGCTGCAACATTGACGATATGACAGGCGAAGAGATCGGGTTTGCATTTGATAAACTGCTTAACGCGGGTGCGGCGGATGTTTACACCGTTCCGACAGGAATGAAGAAGAACCGCCCCGGAATTATGCTCTGCGTGCTTTGCAATGCCGAAAAACGCAGCGAAATTATCCGCATATTGTTCAAACACACAAGCACTCTCGGCGTCCGCGAGTGCAGAATGCCGCGATACATTTTGCAGCGTGAAACGCAAACCGCCAAATTTGAGGACGGTACGATTCGCCTGAAGACCGCTCAGGGGTTCGGCGTTAAAAGGTCAAAGTTCGAATATGCCGATATTGCCGCGCTTGCCGAACGCCGCGCAATCACGCTTGCCGATGCGGAAAAGATTGCGGAAACTGCCTTTAAGGAGTTTTCCGAATAACGAACCTTAAAAATTAAATTTTGTTTCAACATCGGAGCCCGATCGGTTCGGGCTCTTTTTTTGTATTACTTTGTATTCATCTTAAACATATTGTGCGTTCATCCTATCAGCTCCGTTTGACTGTTTTTTCCTGTTGAAAAAGAATTGTTAACAAATTGTTCACAATTGAGGGGTTGAAATGATATTAATTCGCTGATATAATAGTATTGCGATGAAAGCCGCACCATTGAAACGAATCCGATTCAACACATGTCCCGCATTTGCATATCGCAAATTGCGTATCGCAGGCTGCGTATCGCAAGCTGCGTATCGCATCCAAAGTTTGCACAGCATTCAACAAGTGCAGACTTTGGGGAAGAGAAACCCAACCGCCAACGGCACAAAACCATGATACCGCGAAAGGAGAAATAATTAATGAAGAAAATACTGTCATTGACACTGGTTGTCGTGATGCTGATGTCCGCATTCGTTTATGCGCAGGCATCGACCCTGCGTGACGGCGGGGCAAGGACTGCTGCGGATTCCGCAGCAAGCGACAGAACACATGCGGACTCGAAAGAGGACGCAAAGGTCGTTTCAACCGCCGAACCTTGTGATTCGGCAAAACAGCTTCCGCAGGATGATATCAATATGCGGAAAAACCCGTCCGAAGAGTCTTCCGCCGAAGAGCCTTATATCGTTAAGGTTTATGATGCAAACGACTGTGTTGACATTCACACGGCGGTAAACTACAAGGGCGGACTGTATGAAGCGCAGGCACGCCTGAAGACACACTATCTGATGAGCGACGGCACATGGCGCATCGGCGAAAGCTACGCAAAAGGCCAATGGTACGATAAGCCGTATAAGTACAGGTATATCCTGTCAAGCGGCAAAGCGTTTGACGAAACTTTTATTGTGCTTTCGAACAGACCCGATCTTACGCATTTTGACGGAATTAGGCTGATTTGCGGCAGCGACCTGAACTACAAGTACAGCCTCGAAGCAATCGTTGTTGCCTATAATTTCGGCGACAAGACCGTTGCGTGGGCCGAAATGCAGGATCAGGTTCCGGCACACTGCGTGTCACTGAGCCACGGGGAACAGCAATAGACGGCTGCTCTGCCTCCGTTGCAGGTTAATGCAGCTTGATTCTGCTGCCGATGTTATGATTGATGATCCGTAGCGCTTCCGTCACGGTTGGGAACTCTGTACGCAGTTCATACAAGCGGGAAATAAACAACCCCGCCGCAGGGCTTAACGGCTTTGCGGCGGGGCTGTATTATTTATGCAGGCTTGTTGTTCTTGACCGTGAATAAAATCAGAGTTCAACGCTGTTGCGGACAAGCAGCTCCCGCGCCGTGTCAACCGAATCAACCCCTGTGCGGTTCTTGACAGGTGCAAACTCCCTTGCCCTGTCAACCTCAAACACCATGCAGCCGTTAAGCAGCCGTATCATATCCAAAATCAGGGTTTCATACTTGAAACCGTTCGGTTTTTCGGGCGTAACATGCTGCCCGTTTTCATCAAGGCATGGAATCTTTTTTTCAACAACATGCAGCGGAAGGGATTTTTCCATTATGCCGTCCAGCGCATCCACGCGGAACAGGTAGTTCAAAATAACGCCGAAATTGTAGGCGGGTTCGCCTTTTTCGTTTTTCGCATTGCGCATTTCATCCGTAAGCTCATAGTATTCAACGATTGAAGGATGCCCGTCCTCAAGGCACATAACGCCCACGCGCTCATCGGGCGCGGCTTTTTTAATGACCTTTGACCCGACTTCGCAATGCGCAAGCTTTGTTGCGCCGATGAAGAGCGGATCGGCAATGCGCTGAAGCACATTGTCAACCGCAAACACGTTCAGCCATTCTATGCCGTTTCTGCGGACAATATCAAGCATTCCGTGCTTTGCCATTGAGGAATACCAACCGCCGTTGCCGTTCGGTGAAGTTGCAAGTCGGTATTTTTCTTCGAGATAAACCTTGCCGTTGTAATCCGCCGCGGGTGCCGTCTCCTGAGTGAAAAAATGCACGAATTCCGCCGCATAGCCGAAATAATTATGTTCTGCAAAGAACGCACGCGTTGCTGCGTCGTTTTTGTCGCTGGTCATGATGAAAAGGTGAACAAAACTGCCGACTCTTTCCGTAACATTCAGAAGATTGTTTATAAGACACTCAAAAATATAAAGTTCATGTTTGATTCCGATATTGAACGCACCCTTCGGAGCATCCGAACCGAGCCGTGTGCCCATGCCGCCCGCAAGCAGCACCGCGCCGACATGCCCCGCACGCAGCTCCGCCATGCCCGCATCAAAGAATTCATCTCCGCGAGTGCGTATTTCCGCAAGCTCCGTAACACCGATCGGAGTGATTCTGCCGCGTTTTTCAGGCTGTTTATTCGTGCTGACAACGGAAAAATCGATCTGCTCGATTTGATTGAGCAATGCGGCGCGCTGCGCTTCATCAAGCTCATCATAATATTTAAGCAGGTGCTGCTGCCCGAAATTTGCAAGTTTTGCATATGCATCCGCATATCCGTATACATTTTTGCCGTTTGGAATGCTCATGTTTTTCTTCCTCCCTTTTGTAGTTGATTTGCGATTGATTCAATAACCGGCGGAAAAAGCCGCATAATGCCCGCCGCCGCACATCTTATTCGACGGGCGACGGCGGTTTGTTCGTTTGTTGATTTAATTATTTCTTTTTGGGCAGACTGTGACAGCAAAGACCTTCCCGATCATGCGCCGCTTCCGCAATAACCTCGCTGACGGTGGGATGCGGATGAATGGTTTCGGCAATTGTTTCAACCGAAGCGCCGACTTTAAGCGCAAGAGCAAGCTCCGCTATCATATCCGTTGCGCGGGGACCCATGAGCTGTGCGCCGATGAGATTTCCGTCCGCATCGGAAATCAGCTTTGCAATGCCGAGAGCTTCGCCCATTATCATTGCTCTGCCGTTGCCTGCAACATTGAAGCTGCCGATTTTGTATTCAATGCCCTGCTGCTTTGCTTTTTCTTCGCCGATGCCGACAAATGCAATTTCGGGAGCTGTATAAATGCAGGAAGGAACAACCGAATAATCCATCTTTACACTCTTCTGCCCGCATGCATTCGCCGCAGCTGCAAGGCCCTGTGCGCTTGCAACATGCGCAAGCTGAATCTTGCCGGTTATATCGCCGATCGCATAGATGTTTTCGATATTTGTGCGGCAATAATCGTCGATGTTCACAAACGCGCGGTTCATTTCGATTCCGACATTTTCAAGCCCGATGTTTGCCGTCATTGCGCGGCGGCCGACGGCAACGACGCAGCAGCCTCCCTCGGCTGTTTTTTCGGCTCCGTTGAGTTCGTACGTTACGGTGACTCTTTCGCCGCCGTTGATGCCTGTTACCTTGGCATTGTTGATAACAGTAACTTTTTTGCGTTTGAGTACCCTTGTTGAAAGCATTTTAACGATGTCGGCATCCACGCCCGGAAGTATGCTCGGCATCATTTCAATAACGGTTACGGGCTTTCCGAGAGAGGCAAACAACGTTGCAAACTCTATGCCGATAACACCGCCGCCGATAATAACAAAGCTGTCCGGAAGCTCTGTCATTGAAAGCACTTCGTCGGAAGTTACGACATTTTCGCCGTCAATGCCGGGAATCGGGGGACGCGCAGGCGCACTTCCCGTTGCAAGAATCAGCTTGTCGAACGTGACTTTTTCGCCGTCAACATCGAGAGTGTGCTCGTCAACAAGCTTTCCGAAGCCGTTAATGACCTTCACTCCGTGCGCTTTTTCAAGCCCCGCAATGCCCTTGCGCAGGCCTGCAACAACAGAATCCTTGTATTCGGCAAGCTTTGCAAAATCAAACCCGACCTCACCGGTTGTTACACCGCAGGACGCAGCATTCAGCGCCGACTGATAAACTTCCGCACCGTGCAGCAGTGCTTTTGTGGGAATGCAGCCGCGGTTCAAACATGTTCCGCCCAGATCGCGCGCCTCAACAAGCGCCGTGTTTTTGCCGTATTGTGCGCAGCGTATAGCCGCTTCATAACCGCCCGGGCCCGCGCCCAGAACAACGATATCATAATTGTATTCGCTCATTATTTAAATTCCTTATCCTTTTTGGCAGCGTACCGCCGTGTTTATCCAAAGTATACCACAAACGGAAAGATTATTCAATCCTGCCGTGACTTTTAACGCATTCTGTTTTTTTAAACAGCATCACTTTTCACTTGCCGAAAGCCGCGATTTGTGCTATATTATAGCGGGTTGACACGGCATTATGCGCCGGTTTGCGGCCGATGCGGTGACCCGGGAACGGAGTTTGGCAGTATGAACACGCAATTTTTCAATGCAGCAACACAAAAAGAGAACGGAACAAACGTGTGCGGGCGAATCATTCGCGCGGGCGGGCTTGTTGCGTTTCCGACCGAAACCGTATACGGACTCGGTGCAAACGGGCTTGACGGCTGTGCTGTGGAAAAGATTTTTGCTGCAAAGGGACGCCCCGGAGACAACCCGCTCATTCTTCATATTGCAAAAAAAAGCGACCTCAAACAGCTTTGGAAACATGTTCCGGACAAGGCGCGGCAGCTTGCGGATGCATTCTGGCCGGGTCCGCTCACCATGGTCTATCTCAAAAGCGACATTGTCCCTCCGCAGGTCACGGCGGGGCTCTCCACCGTTGCGGTGCGTATGCCGGAGCATAAAACCGCACTTGCTCTGATTCGTGCGGCCGGCGTTCCGATTGCGGCACCGAGCGCGAACCTTTCCGGAAAACCGAGCCCGACCTGCGCTCAACATGTTCTGGATGACCTTGACGGATGCATTGATGCAATTATTGACGGCGGGGATTGCAGAGTCGGCGTTGAATCCACGGTGCTTTCCCTTGTCGGCACACCGACGGTGCTTCGCCCCGGCGGAGTCACAAGAGAGATGCTTGAAAGCGTCATCGGGCATGTTGATATTGCTCATGCGGTGCTCAACCCGTTAAAAAACGGAGAAACCGCCGCTTCACCCGGCATGAAATACAAGCATTATGCGCCCGAATGCGATGTTGTCATCGCTGACGGCGGCAATGACTGCAAAAAAACCGCCTCCATCGCCTGCCGTGAATACACCCGCGCAGAGCTTTCGGGCAAAAAATGCATCATACTCGCAACGGAACAAACCAAATCCCGCTATTCGGGAAAGCGGCATGTCGTTATCGGCGACAGGACTCACCCGCAGACGCTGTGCGCCACCCTTTTTCGTGAACTTCGAAACGAATCGCGCGGCATGGATTTGATAATTGCGGAAAGTGTCCCCGCCGAGGCTCAGGGGCTTGCATACATGAATCGTCTGCTCCGTGCCGCCGGGTTTACGGTTATTTCCGAATGACCGCTGCGATATGCCGACGACTTTTCGGCTGCGTTCGAAGCCGTTTGGATGCCGTCGGTGTTTACGGAATTTATTCTTGCTCAATCACAAAAATTTTTAATATTTTTAAAGACTTTACGGAAAGGATTTCCCGCGCACCGCACGGGACAATAAAAAAATGAAAATTGCAATTGCATCCGACCACGGCGGATACGCACTCAAGAACGAGCTTTTACCCTATATTACTGAACTTGGTCACGAATTCAGGGATTTCGGCTGTTATTCAACCGACAGTATGGATTATCCCGACATCGCATTTCCCGCCGCAGAAGCTGTTGCCTCCGGCGAGTTTGACCGCGGAATCCTCATCTGCGGCACCGGCATCGGTGTTTCTATCTGTGCAAACAAGGTTCGCGGCATTCGCTGCGCACTCTGCGGAGATGTTCTTTCCGCGGAACTGACCCGTCAGCATAATGATTCCAACATGCTTGCAATGGGCGGAAGGATCATCGGCATTGAAACCGCAAAGGCGATCGTCAAAACATGGCTCTGCACCGAATTTGCCGGCGGCAGGCACGAACGCCGCATCGGCAAAATTTCCGATTACGAATGCAGATAAAAGCTTCTTGCTTGATTTCAACTTATTTAATAAATAATTTTACAAAGGGGTATTAACAATGAAAAACTACATGGAAAACGTTGTCGTTATCGACCATCCTCTCGTTCAGCACAAGCTCACCCTCATGAGGGACAAAAACACCGGCACAAAGGATTTCCGTATGCTGCTCAACGAGCTGTCCACGCTCATGGCATATGAAGTCACCCGTGACCTTCCCATGGAGGAAGTCGACATTGAAACTCCCGTTGCATCAATGCGCGCAAGAGTGCTTGCAGGACGCAAACTCGGCATCGTTCCCATTCTCCGCGCCGGTCTCGGCATGGCAGAGGGCGTTATGGAGCTGATTCCCGCCGCAAAAGTCGGACATATCGGGCTTTATCGCGACCCCGAGACGCTCAAGCCTGTCAGCTATTACTGCAAGCTGCCCGGCGATACCTCCGAGCGCGATATGATCGTTGTTGACCCCATGCTTGCAACCGGCGGCTCCGCTGCCGAGGGTATTCGCATCGTCAAGGAAGCAGGCTGCAAAACCGTTCGCCTGATGTGCCTTGTTGCCGCTCCCGAGGGCATTGCAATGCTGCATGAGCTGCACCCCGATGTTGTCATCTACACCGCCGCGGTTGACAGCCACCTCAACGATCACGGCTATATCGTTCCCGGTCTCGGCGATGCCGGCGACAGGATTTTCGGAACGAAATAAACTGCTTCAAGCGCATTAAAAAACTCTGCATCGGCTTGAATAAACCAAACGGGACTGCTGCATTCACCGCAGCGGCCCCGTTGCTTTTTTATCAAAACAGCTTAATCCGTTCTGTTCAATTATCGGTTGATTTATCGGTTGATTCCGACCGATATGCGGACAGTGTTCACTCTTCGTCAGGCTCTTCGATGCGCTTAATATCGGCACCGAGGGCGCGGAGCTTATGTTCGAGTTTTTCGTATCCCCTGTCGATATAATAGATATTTCGCACACGGGCAGTTCCTTCCGCCATCAGAGCCGCAACTATCATTGCCGCGCCCGCACGCAGGTCGGAAGCATAGATATCGGTGCCGTAGAGCTTATCAACGCCGATCACGGTTGCGGTTCTGCCGTTCACGATTATGTTCGCACCCATGCGGTTGAGCTCGCGAACATGGTTAAACCTGTCCTCAAACAGATTCTCCGTGATGAAGCTGTTGCCCTGTGCAACCGCCAGCAATGCGGTCATCGGCTGCTGCAAATCCGTCGGAAAACCGGGATACGGCAGAGTTTTGATATTCACCGCACGCGGGCGGGAGTTTGAAATAATCTGCATGTAAAAATCATTGCCGTTATCCCCTTCAATGACCTCCACTCCGCATTCCATAAGCTTTGCGGAAATTGCCTCAAGGTGCGCAGGTATGACGTTGTTAATCACAACATTTCCCTGTGTTGCGGCAGCGGCAATCATGAAAGTACCCGCTTCGATTTGGTCGGGTATTATCGCATAGGTGCAGCCGTGCAGCGCATCGCAGCCCGTTATGCGGATAACATTCGTTCCCGCACCGCGAATGTTTGCTCCCATGGTATTGAGAAAATTTGCCACGTCAACAACATGGGGTTCGCGTGCAGCGTTGTTTATCACGGTTTTGCCCTCTGCACGACATGCGGCAAGCATAATGTTTATCGTTGCACCGACGCTTGCCATATCAAGATAAATCTCCGCACCGCGAAGCTTGTCGGCCGAGGCGGTAACTATGCCGAAGCGATCCTGCACATTTGCTCCGAGAGCGCGCATTCCGTTGATATGATAATCCATGGGACGCTGCCCTATCGCACACCCTCCCGGCTGAGCAATTTCGGCACGGCGGAATTTTCCGAGCAGCGCACCGAGCATGTAATACGATGCACGCAGCTTGGCCGCCATTTCGTTTGTTACGCTGTGGGACTTTATTGTTCGCGGATCGATAACAACAACGCCCGAAGCGGGGCGCGTAATCGCTGCACCCATTGAACTCAAAATCTCCGTGATTCGATTAACATCCTCTATATCGGGCAGGTTTTCGATTCTGCAAGGTTCATCTGCCATTATCGATGCACATATTATCGGCAGTGCAGCGTTCTTTGCGCCGCTCACGGTCACGCTGCCGCGAAGCGGGATTCCGCCGCGAATTTCAAAAAAAGCCATATAAACTCCGTATTATATAAATTTAATAATTTAAACAGTAATTCTATTTTGCAACCCGCGAAATAACGCTCCCTTTTCGAATTCGGAAAAAGGAACAAACGCACAGCTGCATCCGAAACGCAAACCGAGTTTGTTTTGCATATTCCCGGAGGCAGTTTATTCTTCAATGCGGAATTGCAGTCACATTTTGATTTTAACACAGGCGGCAGAGTTTGGCAACCCGCATAAAAGCAAAATTTGTTCTGTCAACGGTTCAAAACACGGTTTCCGCATTGAAAAAGCATGGTCACATGCTGTTCATTCACTGCATAAGCCCGCTTATATAGGCTTTCGGGTCGCACGGAACCCCGTTTGCATAAATGCCGAAATGCATTCCGTCCGCACCCGCCGTGCCGATTATGTCGCCCGCTGCAACGGTTGTTCCGACGGAAACATGCGCCTTTTCAAGCCCGGCATACACTGTTGCAAAACCGTTTTCGTGACGAACATACACGGTCAAACCCATGCTGCCGCGCTCAAGCACCGCAACAACGGTTCCTGCTGCCGCTGCCTTGCAGTTTTCGCCTCTGTTCGCCGCAAAATCCACGCCCTCATGCATACTGCCGTTGAGCAGTCCGAAAAAGCGCACAACAGCAGCATCAACGGGCCTTGCAAATGCAATACCCGAAGCAGGGTATTCACCCGTTGTTATTCCGTTTGCTGCCGGGCACGGTCTTGTTCCGATGATAACGGTTTCTTTCAGCGGCAGGTCAAGATACTCGCTCTCAAGCATTCGGCTGCTTTGAAGCGTGCCGTTAATATAAATGTATTCATAAGCACTCATTTTTTTGCCGTTCCGTCCGTATTCGGCAACAAAGCGGGTCCCGCAGTAAAAATCGCTGCTGTTAACCGTCGATACCTCATACGGAATCGTTACAAATTCATGCTCAATAAGCCTGCTTTGAACCCTTAGCGGCGTGCTGCTGCCTGTCAGAAACGCAAATGCCTCATCATAGGGCATGACCGCCGCATTTTCGTCCGCCTCAACAAAACCGATTTCATTCAAAAACGATGTGACCGCTCCGCTTTTGTTCACAAAACCATCGAAATATGTACGCACGGCTTCAATAAGCTCCTCCGCCGCGCTGCCGCTTGCAAGCGTTGCAATCGGGCTGCCGTCCGCAATGACGGTCGTTTTAACGTGCGCCAAAGTTTCACCCTGCGGGAACGGCGTATCCGAAACCTCTTCTGTCGGTTCAACGGTAAAGCCGCGATTTTCTTCGTATCCGTTCTCATCAAACGTCGCGGCGTTTTCCTGCCCTGCATCCGTAGTATCATCCGTCGCAGGCACGGAAGCACTGCCGTACCGCTCCGCCCCCGTTCTGCCGAGCAATATCAAAGCAACAGCGGCGACATCAGCAAGCACCTCGCATATTATGAATGAAATAACGCTGTGTTTCCTGTATGCTTCGTTGTTTTTTTCTTTACCTCGCATGTCCGAAGCATCCGATGCATTGAAGTTTATTTTCCCCCCACTGACATCCGCACCGGACTCCTCATTGACATCCGCACCGGACTCCTCATTGCCGTCCGCACCGGATTCCTCATTGCCGTCCGCACCGGACTCCTCATTGCCGTCCGCAACGGACTCCTCATTGCCGTCCGCACCAGACAGGCGGAACCTTTCGGAAGCAGCCTTTTTAAGTTTTCTTGGTTTATTCCTTGCCATGCTGATATTATAAACCCCGAGTGCGCGGACAGCAATGCTGATTTTTTAATAATTTGTGACAAATTTCACGTTTTTTTGCAGACTGACGCAAACTCGGCGGATTGCGGAAGCCCTCCTGCGCGAAAGACGGATACACCGCCGCGAGCCCGCCTTTTTCTTTCGTCCCGAAGTGACGAAATTACTTAAAAAGTGTTGCAAATTTTTATGTTGTTTGTTATAATAGCAGTGATACCGGCAATGAAGGACAACACTCCTCGTCGGGCGGCGTCCTGGCTTGTTTTTTATTTGCACTATCGAACGTAAACTTTATTCAATCTACGGATCGCAGCATTTTGTCTGCGGCTGCCTATTGGTCTTTGTTTATGTAAAAATCGCATACGAAATTTATTTTTTGCGCGTTCGATACCGTGTGGTTATTTTGTTGCACTGCCCTTTCGGCGGGTTTGTTATTCTCGTTTTGTCGGTTTAAGGGAGCTTTGATTTCGGGATCTTTCCCGCAAAAATGAATCGTTCAAAGCATTCCCGCACTATGTAAGCGCATATTTTACTTTGCGCAAAGGAGGGTTTATTTGCTCAAAATTTTCAGGTCGCTTGCCCGTTCAAAACGGGCAATGGTATTCGTTGATTACGAATACTGGTTTTATTCGTACAAAAACAAATATAATCTTCGTCCCGATACAGCCGCATGGCGTGCCGAGCTTGAAAAGCAGTTCGACATTGAAGATATTATGATTTTTGCCGATTTTTCATCCCCCGGCATCGGTGAGGAGCTTGCAAAGCTGCGCAACATCACCAACACCATTATCGAAACCGGCACGGCAACGCAATATCGCAAAAAAGATATGACGGATTTTGTTATGCTTGATTATATCTATCAGAACGTAACATCCAGAAACGATGTCGGCACCTATATTATCTTCACCGGAGACGGTCATTTTCAGTCCGTTGTCAAATATCTTGTGCAGAAAAGGCACAAAAAAGTTGTTGTTTACGGTGTGACGGACACGTTCAGCAAACGGCTTCAGGGTGTTGCAAGCGACATTCGCCTGCTTCCCGATGAGGAGGAGCTTAGCAACTCCTATATGCGCATGATAGTTCGCAACCTTGCGCATGTTGAAGCAAAAGCCAATATCATTCCGACGTTTTGGGGTACCATTGAAGCGGTGTCAAAGCGAAACAATGTTCCCGACGACAGGGTAAAAGCCACACTTTTGCGCATGATGGCAAACGGATACGTTTTTCAAAAAGATTTTTCAATCAATTCAAGCAAACAGGTGCGCATCGTTGCCGCCGATTGGAAAAAAATCAAAGCAGCCGGCCTTTACGACGAAGGCTGAAAACAACCGGCTTAAAATTAAACCCGCAGGAGCCGCTTCCGCCGAATTTGCGCAGCGGCTCCTTTATTTATTCAAACTATCGTCGGTTTATTGCTTATTTCGTTTTTTTTGCTTCACCAAAGTTGTGTATTGCAGCGGAGAGAGTTCTTCCGCCGCTTCAAGCTCCGCACTGTTTTGCGGAGCGGTCGGCATCATGCCCGTTGTTTCGTTTGCCGAAGCTGTTGCATTCCCCGCATCAATACCCAAATTCTGTCCGCAGAAATCCGCATCCTGCATTTTAGGCATTTTCCGTTCGGAATTGTTCTTATCATTTTTCATCTCTTTTTTCATCGGATTCACCTCTTTTTTGTTTGCTGCCGAATAAACATTGTTTTTCCGAAAAAACATTGAGTTTGCACAATTTTTTTCGAATCCAACGGTTCGACTCGGCGCGTTTTCGTCCTTCCGTATGTATTGTTTGTGTAAAATATTGAAAAAATTCTTGATAAATACTTGAAATTTCGGGAAGAATTATGTATAATACATTGCTGTACCAAGTGTGTATAAAAAAGAAAACACGGAGGATTCATTATGTCCCACAAATATGTGTACCTCTTCAATGAGGGCAACGCAACCATGAGGAACCTTCTGGGCGGCAAAGGTGCCAACCTTGCCGAAATGACCGGTCTCGGTCTGCCCGTTCCTTATGGCTTCACAGTTTCAACCGAAGCCTGCACCCGTTACTATGAGGACGGCCGCACAATCTCCGATGACATCATCGAGCAGATAAAAGCAGCTCTTGCCGTTACCGAAGAAAAGGCGGGCAAAAAATTCGGCAGCACCGAAAACCCCTTCCTCGTTTCCGTTCGTTCCGGCGCACGTGCAAGCATGCCCGGCATGATGGACACGATCCTCAACCTCGGTCTGAACGACGAAACCGTTGTTGCTCTTGCAAACCTGACCGGCAACGAGCGTTTTGCATATGACAGCTATCGCCGTTTCATTCAGATGTTTTCCGACGTCGTTATGGAAGTTGAAAAAGCAAAGTTCGACGTGATTTTCGACGGCGCAAAGAAAAAATACAATTGCGAACTTGACACCGACCTTACTGCCGACAACCTTAAGGAAATCGTTGAAGCATACAAAGCCATGTTTAAACAGGTCAAGGGATTTGACTTCCCGCAGGAACCCATGACTCAGCTTCTCGAAGCTGTCAAGGCAGTTTTCCGCAGCTGGGATAACCCCCGCGCAATTATCTACCGCCGCATGAACGATATCCCCTCCGATTGGGGCACCGCGGTCAACGTTCAGAGCATGGTATTCGGCAACATGGGCAACGACAGCGGTACCGGTGTTGCATTCACCCGCAACCCCTCCACCGGCGAAAAGAAACTCTACGGCGAGTATCTCATGAACGCACAGGGCGAGGACGTTGTTGCAGGCATCCGCACTCCCGAACCCATCGACCACCTCAGGCAGACCAACGAAGCCGTTTACAACGAATTCGTAAGAACGGCCGAAACTCTTGAAAAACACTATCGCGACATGCAGGATATGGAGTTCACCATTGAACGCGGCAAGCTCTTCATGCTCCAGACCCGCAACGGCAAGCGCACCGCAGCGGCAGCTCTTCAGATCGCTGTTGACCTTGTGAACGAAGGTATGCGCACCCGCGAAGAAGCGATTGCAATGATCGACCCCAAGAGCCTTGACGCTCTGCTTCATCCCACCTTTGACGCCGCCGCACTTAAGGCAGCAAAGGCAATGGCAACCGGTCTTGCCGCATCCCCCGGTGCAGCATGCGGCATGGTCTACTTCTCGGCAGACGATGCAAAGCGCGCAAGCGAAGCGGGCCACAAGGTTATCCTTGCCCGCAAAGAAACCAGCCCCGAGGACATCGAGGGCATGACCGCTTCCGAGGGCATCCTCACCGCTTTCGGCGGCATGACCAGCCACGCTGCGGTTGTTGCAAGACAGCTCGGCACCTGCTGCGTCTCCGGCTGCAAGGAAATCGTTATCGACGAACCCGCAAAGACGCTCACCTTCACCGACGGCACCGTTCTTCACGAAGGCGACTGGATGAGTCTTGACGGCTCAACCGGCAAAGTTTACGCCGAAGCGATTCGCACCGTCCCCGCCGAACTTTCCGGCAATTTCGCAACCATTATGGAATGGGCGGATGCAATTCGCACCCTTAAGATCCGCACCAATGCGGACTCCCCCGCACAGGCTGAAATGGCAGTCAAGTTCGGCGCAGAGGGCATCGGTCTCTGCCGCACCGAGCATATGTTCTTTGACGAAGCACGAATCCCCGCAATGCGCGAGATGATCGTTTCAAAGAATGCGGATGAGCGCAAGGCTGCTCTTGCAAAAATTCTGCCCATGCAGCGTGAAGACTTCAAGGGCATCTACAAGGCAATGCAGGGTCGTCCCGTTACGATCCGCTTCCTGGATCCGCCCCTCCATGAGTTCCTTCCCACCAAGGATGAGGAGATCGCCGCTCTTGCAAGCAACATGGGCATCACCTTTGATGAGCTCAAAAAGACCGTTGTCAGCCTGCACGAGAGCAACCCCATGATGGGCCACCGCGGCTGCCGTCTGTCCGTTACTTACCCCGAAATTGCGGAAATGCAGACCCGTGCCGTTATTGAAGCTGCAATCGAGGTTCGTCAGGAAACCGGGCTTGAAATCATCCCCGAAATCATGATTCCCCTTGTCGGCGAAACCCGTGAGCTTGCATATGTTAAGAGCTTCGTTGTTGAAACCGCAAAGAAGGTCATGGAAGAAAAGGGCATGGAAATCCCCTACCTTGTCGGCACCATGATCGAAATCCCCCGCGCCGCTCTCACTGCGGACGAAGTTGCAACCGAGGCGGAATTCTTCAGTTTCGGCACCAATGACCTTACCCAGATGACTTTCGGCTTCAGCCGCGACGATGCCGGGAAGTTCCTTGATGACTATTATAAGAAGAAAATCTTCGAGAGCGATCCCTTTGCACGCGTTGATCAAAACGGCGTAGGCAAACTCGTCAAGATGGCTGTTGAGCTCGGCAAGCAGACCCGTCCCAACATAAAGCTGGGCGTTTGCGGCGAACACGGCGGTGATCCCTCCAGCATCGAGTTCTTCCACAAAGTCGGTCTTCAGTATGTTTCCTGTTCACCCTTCCGCGTACCCATTGCAAGGCTTGCGGCAGCACAGGCAAAGCTGAACAACAACTGATTCAACCCACCTAACCCATTAACTTTTCCCGCGCAGCTGCCGATACTTAAATGATTCGGCGGCTGCACGGTGCAGACATCAAATAAGGACGGCAGAAATTCGGAATTGTTCCGTTTCTGCCGTCCTTTGATTATCATATTCATGCGCACTGCTTAATATACACTGCTGTCAAAGCATTCCCATTTCATTTTCCTGATGCACCGTTAGGCTCATGCCGTATGCTCATCCAAAATGCTTTTCAGTGCAGCCATTGAACTTGTATGACTTCTTGCAACGCGAAGGTTCTTTCGTTTCGCCTGCCCGGAGGCAATCTGAAGCATTTTATGAGACATTGTGCTTGTGAAAAGCACGACCAAATCCGGTGTGCCGAAGTTCTGAATTCCTTTATCCGTTTCAATATAAACCTTTGCTTTACATGAATATGATTTGCAAAGCTGCTCATATTGCCTTATCATGCGCTCATTTCCGCCGACGATAACAACGCTCATTTTCTTTCCCTTTCTCCTGTTTGTTATTTTTAACTTTTCGCTTTAATCTTCAATTTCTTTCCGTGCCTTTTTCAATTCCGCCCGTTTTGCTTTTAGTTAGCCTATGCTAACTCCAGTTCTAAAAATAAAAATCTCTGCCGGTGCTTTCACAGCAATACGGATATGCTTCTCCGTAGGGGCTGAAGCACGAAAAGCATATCCGTTCTGCTTCACAACTTTTTCACCCTTTTTCAGTCTTTATGCAGAATGCCCGCAAACAGTCCGCGCCTGCCTTCAACGATTTTTGTCGAGGCGGAGATGAATTCATAACCTGTCTCTTCAATTGCGCGCTTAAGCGCAGCTGCATCGGGTTCTGTTTCGGACTCGATCACCGTTTCACCTTTTGAGTGCGATGATTTCACTTTCTTAACGTTGAAATTCCTTCTTATTGCATCATTGATATGCGCTTCACACATTCCGCACATCATTCCATCGATTTTTACAACGGTTCTGAACATTTTTTCTCCTTTCCGCAAAGCTGTTTCCGTAAATTCGGCCGGCATTTTTCCTGCTTGCACCGGTTTGCGGCCGACTGATTATTTTTTATGGCAGGAGCCTGCCATCGGACAATGGGCGCACTTGCAGCCGCAGGAGGACTTGCCTTTTCTTTTGTCTTTAACAAGGCTCACAATGATAAGAACCACAACAGCGGCAAGCACAAGGCAGATAATAATCGTTGAAAGATTCCGAGCTATCCAATTGAACATATGACCTTCTCCTTTCATGTTTCTGTTTTCGTGAAAAATAAAATCGGTTTTTGCTTATTTTATTCCCGAATTTGCCCGGAAGATGCGGAGGCAATGCATGGCGCACCGCCGTCCGCATCGTCATCCGGGTTGGGGGAATTCATTCGTCGAACCGTATCGTATTGCCGAACGCTGTTCGACTCAAACTAATGTTAACGTTTTGATTTATCCAATCTTAACGTTCTTGGTAAGCTTTGTTGCCTCTTTGTAGGGGCGGGCGAGCATGTAGATAATGCCGGCAAGTGCAGCAACAGCAAAGATGAGGCCGACAACATGTACATTACCCGTGAACAGGCAGCCGAACTGATAAATCATCAGAGAGATGATGTACGCAAATCCGCACTGGTATGCAACTGCGAACCAAGTCCATTTCGGGCTGTTCATTTCGCGCTTTATTGCGCCGATTGCCGCAAAGCAAGGTGCACAGAGCAGGTTGAACACCAGGAACGAATATGCCTGAATGCCGTTGAAAACATGTGCAAGGGTCGCATAAACGGGACCTTCTGCGCCGTAAAGAATGCCCATCGTGCCAACGATGTTTTCCTTTGCAACAAGGCCGGTGATGGATGCAACCGCTGCCTGCCATTCGCCCCAGCCGAGGGGTTTGAAGATCCAGGCGATCGCATTGCCGACTGCCGCAAGAATGGACTTGTCAAGCTCGTCTTCCGCAAGCATTCTGAACCCGTCGGAAGTAAATCCGAAGTAGGAGGTAAACCAAACGAGTATCGTGGACAGAAGAATGATCGTGCCCGCTTTCTTGATGAAGGACCAGCCGCGCTCCCAAGTGGAACGGAGAACGTTGCTGACGGTGGGAAGATGATATGCGGGAAGCTCCATTACGAAGGGAGCGGGTTCGCCCGCGAACATCTTGGTTTTCTTCAGCATGATACCGGAAATTATGATTGCCGCCATGCCGATGAAATATGCACTTGTTGCAACCCAGGCTGAACCGCCGAAGATTGCGCCTGCGATCATTGCAATAAAGGGAACCTTTGCACCGCAGGGGATGAACGTTGTGGTCATGATGGTCATGCGGCGGTCACGTTCGTTTTCAATCGTTCTGGATGCCATAATACCGGGAATGCCGCAGCCCGTGCCGATGAGCATCGGAATGAAGGATTTGCCGGAAAGACCGAATTTGCGGAAAATTCTGTCAAGGACGAATGCGATACGCGCCATATAACCGCAGCCTTCAAGGATAGCGAGCAGCAGGAACAGAACAAGCATCTGCGGAACAAAGCCGAGAACAGCACCGACACCTGCAACAATACCGTCGTTGATAAGGCCTGCAAGCCAATCGGCTGCGCCTGCTTTTTCAAGACCTTCGCCCACAAGCACGGGAATACCCTTTACCCAAACGCCGTATGCGGCGGGATCGGGCTCATCGAATCCGTTTTCCTTAAGGTATTTAACGGCATCAACATAAGTCATGCCGATGGTTTCATCTTCATTTGCGTCTTTGGGAATCGTGGAATAATAAACGGTCATTTCGTTTACCGCAAGAGTTTCCTCATCCTCAACGCCGATGGTTGCGGTTGCGTTCTCGCTCTCGGGCTTGTATGCTTCGAGTTCGGCAAGCACTTTGTCGGCATCAAAATCTTCGGCTTCAGTGTCGAAATCAACAAATGCGCCGGCAGCGTTCACTGCGTTGCTGTAATTTTCGGCAGTTTCGTTATATGCCTTTGAGCCGATGCCGAACAGATGCCAGCCGTCGCCGAACAGTCCGTCGTTTGCCCAATCCGTTGCCGCGCTGCCGACTGTTACCATTGAAATATAGTAAACAAGGAACATTACTGCAGCGAAGATGGGGAGACCCAGCCAGCGGTTTGTCACGATTTTATCGATCTTGTCGGAAGTTGAAAGCTTGCCCGTGTTTTTCTTTTTGTAGCAAGCTTTGATAATCGAACCTATGTAGATATAACGTTCGTTGGTGATAATGGATTCGGAATCGTCATCCATTTCCTTCTCTACCGCCTCGATATCCTTATTGATATGCTCCATAACCTTAGGATCGATATTCAGATTTTCAAGCACCTTGTCGTCGCGTTCAAAAATCTTCACGGCATACCAACGCTGCTGCTCCTCGGGCAGTCCGTGAACAGCTGCTTCCTCGATATGTGCAAGCGCATGTTCAACAGGGCCTGCGAAGGTGTGCATGGGAACGGTTTTGCCGTTCTTTGCTGCATCGATTGCCGCTTCCGCAGCTTCCGCAATGCCGGTTCCGCGCAAAGCGGAAATTTCAACGACTTTGCAGCCAAGCTGACGCGAAAGTTCGGCAACATTAATTTTGTCGCCGTTCTTGCGAACAAGGTCGATCATGTTGATTGCAACAACAACCGGAATACCAAGCTCCGTAAGCTGAGTTGTAAGATACAGATTGCGCTCCAGATTCGTGCCGTCGATGATGTTCAGTATCGCATCGGGACGCTCGCCGATAAGGTAGTTGCGCGCAACGACCTCTTCAAGTGTATAGGGTGAAAGCGAATAAATACCTGGAAGGTCGGTGATGATAACGCCGTCATGTTTTTTAAGTTTACCTTCTTTTTTTTCAACCGTGACACCCGGCCAGTTTCCGACGAACTGATTCGAGCCGGTCAATGCGTTGAACAGCGTTGTTTTGCCGCTGTTGGGGTTGCCCGCAAGGGCGATTCTCAAATTCATTTTATCCTCCTTATCCGTCATACGGTTATATTTTTTCCGTTCTGCCGCCGAAAGCCGAAATGCACCTTTCGGCGAAGCATTGTTAGCTTTAGCTAACCTTTTGTTCCGAATAATACGGGGTTTCCCCCGCATATTTTTCGGTTTATTCGATTTCGATCATTTCAGCGTCCGCCTTGCGGAGTGAAAGCTCATAGCCGCGCACCGTGACTTCAATGGGGTCGCCCAGCGGTGCCACCTTGCGAACATAGACCTCAACCCCCTTGGTGATGCCCATGTCCATGATGCGGCGTTTTACAGCACCCTCACCGTGCAGCTTTACAACCTTTACGGTGTCTCCGATTTTTGCCTGTCTGAGTGTATTCATGATTATTCCTCCCGACTTTATTTTTATAATTTATCTTTAATTTTTCATTCACATTCGCAGCATCGCCGTTTGCAAACCGCAAAAATTTGCGGACCGCAAAAGGCTGCGGTTTTTCCGCATCAGACCATTATGCGGCGTGCCATTTCTTCACTTATCGCAACACGCGACTCCTTGACGTTCACAATAACGTTTCCGCCGAGCGCATTCACGACAGTAACGCTTCCGCCGACAACAAAGCCGAGATCCTCAAGATGTTTTTTAATCTCCGGACTGCCGCCGATCTTCTTTATCGTGTTCTCCTCGCCGATTCCGGCCAACATTAACGGCATCATATCATTACTCCTTGCTCAATAACACGAATTTTAAATTAGCTTTTGCTAACTTTCTGTTCAAAAAAATTAGCTCTTGCTAACTTGATTCGTCTAAAAATAATTAGCTCTCGCTAACCGAGACATATCATACAACCGCACTCGGAATTTGTCAACCCCTTTTTTCAAAAAAACTCAAAAATTTTTGCTTATTTTGCACAAATCGACAATGCGGCATGTCCGTTTTCGGCCTCCTCTGCCGATTTATATGCTGTTTCACTCCAAGCGTCCCGTACTCCTTATGCAGTGCCGTCTCCGAACAATGTTTCGGCATCGAACGCATTTTTTACAATACAAAGCTTCCGTTATTGTTTTTATTACATTTATTTGCAGAAGCTGTACTGTTTTATGTACCGAAAGTGCTTTGTTTTGTGTTGACAGCGTATATTTCGGGCGGTATAATACAATTGTAAAAGCATCGAAGCTTTTTTATCGTAACCCCTCATGCAGAAGCCGGCGGAAACCTCACCCGCCGGCTTTTGTTCCGCTTTGTCCGCTTTGCAGCCGGAAAACTCAGTAAAAAAAGAACCGTCCTGTTACGGGCGGTTCTCAAAAAACAACCTGCTTTGTCAATGTTAAAGTCGGATTGATTCAAAAAATTGAGAATCATCCGCACTCGCAAGTTTTACGGATTGAGCCTGTCGGGGCTGCGGAACAGGAACATAGCTTCCTTAATGTTGAGTCCGAGCAGCAGCATGGTCAAACGGTCAACACCGAGACCGAAACCGCCGTGCGGAGGACAGCCGTATTTAAAGAATTCAAGGTAGAACTTAACGTCTTCACCGAGTCCCTTTTCGTCCGCCTGTTTTTTGAGGATTTCGTAACGGTGCTCGCGCTGTGCACCGGTTGTGATTTCAACACCGCGCCAGATAAGGTCATAACCCTGCGGAACGCCGTTTTCATCGCGCATATGATAGAATGCTCGCTTTTCTGCGGAGTAATCGGTTATGAAGAGGAACTCGTGATTATAATGCTTCTTCACCCAATCAAAGCTCAGTTTCTCTGCCTCGGTGGTCAAATCGCCGCGTTCGCCTTCCGCGGGAACATAGCCGTATTCCTTTTCAAGAGCATCGTAAAGCTCCGCAAGAGTGATAACGGGGAACGGAAGCGTGGGCACAATGAGTTCAATGCCGAAAGCTTCCTTTATGCGTTCGCCGTATTTTTCGTTGACAACGCCGAGAGCATATGTCAATATTTCGGCCTCAATCTGCATAACATCGCGATAGGATTCGATATAGCTGAATTCAAGGTCAAAGCCCGTAAATTCGGTTGTGTGCTTGCTTGTGAAAGATTTTTCCGCACGGAAAACGGGACCGACTTCAAATATACGTTCAAAACCCGCCGCCATTGCCATCTGCTTGTAGAACTGCGGACTCTGGGCAAGATACGCCTTGCGGTCAAAATATTCAACTTCAAAAACATCCGCGCCGCTCTCGCTTGCCGCTCCGATAAGCTTCGGAGTGTGAATCTCGATAAAGTCCTTTTTAAGGAGGTATTCGCGCATTGCGTTCACAAGGCAGCTCTGAACCTTAAACAGGAGCTGGTTCTCGTCCGTGCGCAGATCGATCCAGCGATAGTTCAGCCTCTGATCGATTGCAGAGCGTTCGACCGCCTGTTTTTTCTTTGTTGCGGGAATTTCCTTGCGGATAATGGGCAATGCGTCCGCAACGGATTCGATTTCAAGTTCCGTCGGCAGAAGCTCGATTCCGCCCATTTTAACGTACTCGTTTTCCGCAACAAGTCCGGTGCAGCTGATTACGGAATCGGGAGTTATGCGCGCAATGTCGTCAACAAGCGCGGGGCATTTCTCTTTTTCGACGGTTATTTGCAGCTTTCCGGTGATGTCCTTGATGACGATAAAAGCCATTGACTTGCCGTCGCGGATGTTTTCAACAAAGCCCGAGACCTTTGCCGTTTCGCCGCATTTTGTTCGAATATCCCTTATGAAGGTTCTTTCCATTTTTGCTCAATAATTCCTTTCGTTATTGAAACGCCTGCGCTTTTTTGCACACAGGCAGAATTCTTCCGCTTATTATTATACTCATATTTTGCTGTAAATCAAGGCTGAAATCACCGTGCACAAAGCATTGCGGGCAGTTTTTCGGCAAATTCGGGCCGCTGCCGCGCCTTTTTGACGCACCGGCGGCGGGAAAAAAGGCTTTCCGCATTATTGTTGACGCGGCAAGTCTTTTTGCTTACGCTTTATGTATCCTTTTTTGCTTTAAGTCAGCTCATTCTCCGGCATCAACAGGTTCGGAATCCGTCTCGCAATCGATGCTTCCGCCGTTTGAAAGATCCCTTCCGTCCAAAAGCAGCAGCTTTTCGGCAAGCAAACGCGAAAAGCCCGCGACTATTGCGGCGGAAGCAACGAGTTCTTCCGTGGTTTGAACCGCAATATCCGGCTTTTCATCATGATCCAAAAGCGCCGCGCTTGCAAGACGAACCTGCTGAACAAAGTATTTTGCGGTCAGATCATGGCGGCTTATGAACGACTCATACGCGCTGCGCACACCCGATGTGCAGCTGTTTTCAGCCGAACCGACCGGAGATTTTGCACATTCGTCGCAGCGGGCATCTGCGCTGCACTCACATGTGGGCAGCGCGATTTTTATCATTGACATGTTAAGGCTCTGTTTCAGCGTGCAAATCATGAGCAGGCACGCAATATGGGGTCGATAGTACTTTTTTTTAATCGGACCCGGCATGATCCCGCGGCGAACATAGTTGTTGATGGCGGAACTTGTAACAACCTCTTCATTCTTCAGTTCGGGCGGCAGATAATCCAAATATTTGCGCAGCAAATCAACGGTCTGCTCCATATACAGACCGAAATCGGGTATCTCATCCCATTCAGGAAGGCGAAAGCGCATAAGATGCTTTTCCCACCGACGGAGCTTACCCGCAATCAAGGCTTTATCATATGACATTATTTTTCCCCCTGCGTCCCTTTTCGGGGCGCAAATTGCAAAAGATTATACGGCATTGTGCATATTGTACATTTTAAGCATTGTTCCGCATTTTTCGCAATTGTATTATAGTGCAGGATTCAAACGCTGTAAAGCGCATTTATACGAAATATATGCTCAAAAGTCTCATTTTGTTGCATTGAGTACTTGACACATTCATATGAACATGTTAATCTGTTACGGAAGATTAGATTATGTGAGGTGAGTGAACGTGTACCGAATTATTACCGATACTTCCGCCAATCTTGAGCTTGAGCTTTTGGAGCGGAAGGGTATTGCGGAGATACCGTTTTCATTCAGTATGCCGGAAAAAGGCGGCGATGCGCTGTACTGTCCGGATTTTTCGGCTTTTGATTCCAAAGCATTTTATGATGCAATGCGCAGCGGAACAAGAGTCACAACCTCCCAAATAACGCCCGCTCAATACACTGAAAAAATGCGTCCCTTGCTTGAAGCGGGGCAGGATATTCTTTTTATCGGCATGTCATCCGGCGTGAGCGGATCATTTCAGGCCGGAATGGTGGCGGCGGCTCAGCTGCGCGCCGAATTTCCCGAACGGAGCATTGAGCTTATCGACACTCTCGGAGCCTCGCTCGGCGAAGGGCTTGTTGTTCTGCGTGCGGCGGAACTCCGCGATTCGGGAATTGCCCTTTCTGCGGCGGTACACCTGCTTTCGGACTATCGCGACAGGATGTGTCAGGTTTTCACGGTTGACAACCTCAAATATCTCTGTTCGACGGGCAGGCTTTCGAATGCAAAGGCTGCAATCGGCAACATTTTAAATATCAAACCCCTTTTGAAGGGCGACGGCGAGGGAAAAATCGTCAATTTCGGCAAAGTTCGCGGAAGGAAAAACTCCCTGCGCGCAATTGCTGAACAATACCGCGAATACGTTGTTGACGCTGCAAACCAAACAGTCGGCATCGCACATGCGGACTGCATTGAAGATGCAAACACTCTTGCGGAGCTTATATCAGAAATTGCTCCGCCGAAGGATATTTTAACCGTTATGTACGAGCCCGTGACGGGTTCCCATGTCGGTCCGGGGACACTGGCATTGTTTTTTGTCGGCAAAAAAGGCTTCAGACAGGCAAAGAGCTGATTCTTCTGTCCGAAGCACCGAAAAGGAATTCCCCCCTTCCTAATGAAACGTTGGTTTACCGCGTTTCTGTTGTAAAACGAAAAAGTCCGCGTGCCCTCCCTGCGGACTTTTTCGTTTTTTAGCGTTTTATATTAGTTGCATGATTCGATGCGGATCCCGTTTTCTTTATGTGTGCATGTTGTATATGTATGTTTCTCTTCCTTTTATATTTCTTTTTTGCATGGCATTCAAAATCCGTGTTTTCCTGCAAAAACAATTCTCAATTCAACATTCGCCTTGCCGCAGCAGCATCCCACCGTTCGGTAAAAACCGTTTATATCGCTTCGCATCGTGAAAAATGAATTGTTAACAAATTGTTCACAATTTCAGGGCAAAACCGGGTTGACATTA
>ERZ772821.311-NODE-311-length-43995-cov-55.273259_pt1 | contig 43995 bp, 30 predicted proteins | sample MGYA00580859_ERZ772821 | MGnify/ENA primary metagenome ERZ772821 (study PRJEB29015, sample SAMEA2737674) | human gut metagenome | biome: human gut; feature: human-associated habitat; material: faeces | place: China | collected 2012 ...
CCTTTGTGGATAATGAAATGCCTTATGGCAGAGTCCCGCAGGGACATCCGGTGATTGTGGATTATTTCTATCATGAGGAAATCCGAGGAACAGAAAATACCGGAAAAAGAAATCGTTAACAGTAATTTTGCGGAGAGGAACAGAATGGACACAACGCTACAAGATACTCTTTTTTTCTTTGACCGGCATCAAACTGTCTATCCGCTGTATGAGTGCTTTCAGGAAAAGCTGCTTGCCAGATTCCCTGAAAGCCGAATCAAAGTGCAAAAATCCCAAATTTCATACTGCAATCGCCACCTTTATGCCTGTGTGTCCTTCTTGAAGGTAAAAAAGAAATCAGAACTGCCCGAAGACTATTTTGTGTTGACGCTGGGGCTGTCCGCACCGCTGGAATCTGACCGGGTGGCGGCAAAAACCGAGCCGTATCCGGGACGGTGGACAACACATTTTGTCATCAGCAGTCCATCCGATTTGGACGAGAAATTATTTGATTGGATCGAGCAGGCATACAGTTTTGCTCAGGAAAAATGATGCAGTACAATTCTAAGGTAACACCGCACAAATGAGGTGGTCGGCTAACGTATGGATTTTTCGTCAGATGCAAATGCAAATTTCGAAGGTTTATTGGCGGTACATCGAGGAATTTGCATACCGCAGATGGCGGAAAAGACATCGCCAGACGCGCCGCCGAATTGCACGGCGGCGCCTTTATCAAACTGCCGTTTGTGTCAGGTTTTTTTACACCGGCTGCGGTTTGTTTATTGTATTCCGGGGAAAATCGGGGTATCATACAGGCACGAAGCGAGATGAAGAGCGCTTCGGATGAACAATAATTTTTCTCCACTGCGTCTGATTGAAGGAGGACGAACTTATGTATTATTCCAGCGGTAACTATGAAGCCTTTGCCCATCCCAAGAAGCCGGAAGGCGTTGACCACAAGAGCGCCTATATTGTCGGCGCAGGTCTGGCGTCCCTGACGGCGGCGTGCTATCTGGTGCGCGACGGTCAGATGAAGGGCGAGCACATCCACATTTTCGAGAAAGACCCGGTGTCCGGTGGCGCGTGCGACGGCCGGAAGTATGATGTCGGCTACATGATGCGCGGCGGCCGCGAAATGGACAACCACTTCGAGGTCATGTGGGATTTGCTCCGCTCCATCCCGTCCATTGAGACCGAAGGCGCAAGCGTGCTGGACGAGTATTACTGGCTGAACAAGGAAGACCCGAACTTCTCCCTGTGCCGCGCGACCGAAAAGCAGGGGCAGGATGCCCACACGGACGGCAAGTTCGCCATCTCCGACAAGGGCGCGATGGAAATCATGCACCTTTTCTTCACGCCGGATGAGCAGCTGTATGACAAGCGTATCACCGATGTTTTCGACGACGAGGTGTTTTCCTCCAACTTCTGGATGTACTGGCGCACGATGTTCGCCTTCGAGAACTGGCACAGTGCGCTGGAAATGAAGCTCTACATCAAGCGCTTCATCCACCACATCGGCGGTCTGCCGGACTTCAAGGCATTGCGCTTCACCCGCTATAACCAGTATGAATCCATCATCCTGCCGATGGAGAAGTACTTGAAGGAACATGGCGTGCAGTTCCACTACGCCACCAAGGTGACCGACGTCCGCTTTGACGTTACCGCGACGCGCAAGCAGGCGTCCTCCATCACCGTGGAGCATGATGGGCAGACCGACGTGATCGACCTGACCGAAAACGACCTGCTGTTCATCACCAACGGCGGCTGCGTCGAAAGCAGCACCTACGGCAGCCAGAACACTCCCGCGCCCTTTGACCCGGAGCTGAAGCCCGGCAACGGCTGGGATTTGTGGAAGAAGATTGCCGCGCAGGACGCTTCGTTCGGCCGTCCGGAAAAGTTCTGCTACGATCCGGAGCAGAGCAACTGGATGAGCGCGACCGTCACCACGCTGGACGACAAGATTCCGCAGTATATCCAGAAGATCTGCAAGCGCGACCCCTTCTCCGGCCATACCGTCACCGGCGGCATCGTGACCGTGAAGGACTCCAGCTGGCTGATGTCCTGGACGCTGAACCGTCAGCAGCAGTTCCGCGATCAGCCGAAGAATCAGCTGTGCGTGTGGGTGTACGGTCTGTTCTCCGATAAGCCCGGCGACTATGTGAAGAAGCCCATGCGTGACTGCACCGGCAAGGAAATCTGCATGGAGTGGCTGTACCACATGGGCGTGCCCGAAAGCGAAATCGAGGAACTGGCGGAGCACAGCGCGAATACGGTGCCGGTCATGATGCCCTACATCACGGCGTTCTTCATGCCGCGCGCCGCGGGCGACCGTCCGGACGTTGTGCCGGAAGGGGCTGTGAACTTCGCGTTCCTCGGTCAGTTCGCGGAGGTGCCGCGTGACACCATTTTCACCACGGAGTACTCCATGCGTACCGCGATGGTTGCCGTGTACACGCTGCTGAACGTTGACCGCGGCGTTCCGGAGGTCTGGGGCAGCACCTACGACATCCGCGACCTGCTGAACGCGACGGTGCAGCTGCGCGACGGCAAGAAGATTACCGACTTGGATCTGCCGCTGATGGAGCGCTTGGCGCTGAAGGAAGTGCTGAAGAAGATTTCCGGCACGGACATCGAGAAGCTGCTCAAGGAATATCACTGCATCTAAGGGATTTGCCCCCGCTGTCTGGATTGGCAGCGGGGGATTTTTTTTCGTGTTTCGCGTGATTTCCACATAAACATTGCTTTGTCATGCAGAGAGTTTCGCGTCTGCGGACGCGACAAGGGGGCAATGAAAACAGACGAATGTCTGCGGTCGCCCCCTTGACCCCTTCGCCCGCCACCCATGTTACTTGTTTTTTATCGAAACTATCATTTGTGTAGTTAGCTTTCCTTTCGTCTTTTCAAGCTACGGCATAATTCAACCGCAAATAACCCCAAAAGTGGCGGCGCCGAAGGTTTCCAAAGGGCGTTCGCGGACTTCGTCCGTTTCCATTGCCCTTTGGTCGCCTCCGCAGAGGCGAAACCCCTGCATGATAAGCACAAATCTATGCGAAAATCAGATTCCCGAAAAAATCCGCAAAAAAATAAATTTTTTTTGAAAAGCAAGCAGGAAAATCGCAAAAAGCGTCGAATATAAATACTGTCAGAGTTTTTGACGCTGACCAAATGCGGGAATGGCGGAATTGGCAGACGCGCTAGATTCAGGTTCTAGTGAGGGCTAACTTCATGCAGGTTCAAGTCCTGTTTCCCGCACCATACAGCAAAAACATCCGAACCGCTGGCTCTTGGAGCATGGTTCGGATGTTTTTTTGCATTTCCGTGTAACGTTTCGTCTCCCCGCGCGACTAACTTCATGAAGGGAGGTGCTGGAGATGCTTGACGCAGAAGAAGCATATCAGCAGTACCGAGACATGGTGTACGGCTACCTGATCCGCCTGTGCCGCGATCGTGACCTTGCAGATGAACTCACGCAGGAAACATTCTATCAGGCGATGAAAAATTGGAAGCGGTACGAAGGAAAAAGTTCGGTCGGCACATGGCTCTGCGCGATTGCACGGAATCAGTTTCTGCGCATCATGCGCAGGCAGTCGCCGCTGCCGCTCGACAACGTGCCGGAGGCGTCCGTCCCGGATTTCACGGAGATGGTCGCGGAACACAGTCTTGCCCTGAGTGCGCATCAAGCTCTCCACCGTCTGCCGGAACCGTATCGCGAGGTGTTCACGCTGAAAACCTTCTGCGAATTGTCCAGCAAGGAGATTGCGGCGCTGTTCGGGAAATCCGAAAGCTGGGCGCGCGTAACGGCGTACCGGGCGAAGCTGATGCTACTGGACGCGATGAAAGGAGAATGCAAGGAATGAAGCAGGAATGTGAAATCGTCCGCGACCTGATGCCGCTGGTGCTGGATGATGTCGCCAGCGACGGGAGCAAGCACATGGTGTCGGCGCATGTGCAGACGTGCGCGCAATGTGCCGCATACATGAATCAGCTCAAAGCTGACCTGCCCGCTGGAAAGAAAAGCGAGTTGGATTCGCGCGCCGCGTTCGACGCCGCCGCCCAGACGCTGCGGAAGCAGAAGCGCCGCCGCACCCTCCGCAATATCCTGCTGGGTGCGCTGATTGTGTGCATCCTTGGGTTGGCAAATCTATACTGCTTCGATTGGCTGATGAACGAAACGCGCCCGATTTCGACGAGCGAATACGGGATTCAGCTGTCCAAGCTGGCGGACGGCAGACTTGTCGCTTCGTTCGACTATCACGAAAGCATGACCCCACTCTACGTCAAGCGGCAGCAGGTGACGGAAACGGCAGCTGACGAAAGCCGCGCCGAAATCCTCTATCTCTATGCCGAAAAGCATATCGTGCCGCATACGGCAAGCACGCCTATGCAAAACGCCGGCTTCACGCTCGATTCCGGCTGGCAGACGACGACGGCAGAGATTCGGCAGGGAACGCCGGAGGAGTATCAGGTGCTGTGGCGGCAGGAGGATGAGGATTCGGCGATTCCGGCAGCGTCGCCAGAGATGGAAGCATATTATGCATGGGAAGCGGTGCTGACACAGCTTTGGGCGCAGCACTCGGAAAGCGCGGATGGAAAAGCGGGCTTCCCCGGCGTGAATGGAGAACGCTACACCTTGGCCATCCACCATGCGGACGCGCTGGCGGCGTGCGTCCCGGAGTGGCAGCCGCGGGTCACGCCGCAGTATCTGCTGCTGGATGATGAGACGATTCAGTGGATTTTGGCGGGTGTGACGGAGGAGGTTGAGATAGATGACCCGTGAGCAGTTTTTCTCCCAATAGACCGGGGAATGGTCGCCATCCGACGGGCGTGAAGCGCGATTTGGCATGTACAAAAAAGAAGGTTCGGCGTATGCGCTGATTGGCGAATACGCCACGCCGCAGGAAGCGCTGGCGCAATGCCGCATTCAAGGAATGACCTTGGGCGACATTCTCGAAGATGAATCGACAGAATTGCTTGGACAGGACTAAAGTGGAAAATGATAGCAGTTTTCCTGAAAGGGGAAGCTGTTTTTGCAGCAGATAAATGCCTATTATACTATTTCCAGATAAGAATGCGCCAAGATGCGCCGCGAATTTTTCATTCTGGCTAACGTGAATGGAACGCAGCGTAGCAGCGCTACGCTAAGTGGAATGAGCGGACGCCAGAAGGGAAAAGGCGCAAGCAGATGGCGCAGGTGAATCTGGAAATAGTATTAAATGGAAAAGATGAATCTCTTTCGCGCATTGCAAAACCCGCGCATCTGTGCTATCATGTCGATACAGGCTGAAAACCAGCCATCAAGGAGGAAAAGTGCAATGTATACGCATCAAGGCAACAAGGTGACAGGCTTGACGGTGGCTTACATCGGCGGCGGCTCGCGCGGATGGGCGTGGGGTTTCATGCGCGACATTATTTCCGACGGGCAAATCAGCGGCACGGTACGGCTGTACGACATTGACCGCGAGGCGGCGGAGCGCAATCAGAAAATCGGCACGATGCTGGCGGCGCATCCCGACGCGGCATCCAAGTGGACGTTTGAAGTCAGCAGTTCCTTGCAGGAGGCGCTCACGGGCGCGGATTTCGTCGTCATCAGCATTCTGCCGGGAACGTTTGCGCATATGCGCGGCGATGTACACCTGCCGGAGCGCGTCGGCGTGTATCAGTCCGTGGGCGACACGGTGGGCGCGGGCGGCTTCATGCGGGCAATGCGCACGATTCCGATGTTCGTTGAGATTGCCGAAGCGATTCGCGACTTCGCGCCGAACGCGTTCGTCATCAACTATACGAACCCTATGACGCTTTGCGTGCGGACGCTGTACGAGGTATTCCCGCAGGTAAAGGCGTTCGGCTGCTGCCACGAGGTGTTCGGCACGCAGAAGGTGCTGTGCGCGATGCTGGATGAGCAGGAGCACATCCCCGGCGTGAAGCGGCAGGACTTGTACACCACTGTCACCGGCATCAACCACTTCACTTGGATTACCTCTGCCAGCTATCAGGGCATGGATTTGATGCCGCTGTATGCCCGTTTTGTGGAGGAGCATCCCGAAGGCATTCAGCTGGGGTCGGACAACTGGATGAACAGCCATTTCGCGTGCGCGCACAAGGTCAAGTTCGACCTGTTCCAGCGCTATGGGGCGATTGCGGCGGCGGGCGACCGCCATCTGGTGGAGTTCCTGCCGCAGTGGTATCTGCACAGCCCGGAGACGGCGCACCAGTGGAAATTCGACCTGACGCCCGTGTCTTGGCGCGAGGACGACCTGAAGAAGCGGATGCAGCGCTCGGACGACCTGCTCAGCGGAAAAGAGCCGCTTGACCTCACGCCGTCGGGTGAGGAAGGGCATTTGCTGCTCAAGGCGCTGCTGGGGCTGGGGAACATAGTTAGCAACGTGAACGTGCCGAATCAGGGGCAGATTCCGAACCTGCCGATTGGCGCGGTGGTGGAGACGAACGCGCTGTTCTCGCGCGGGCGCATCGACCCGATCTGCGCGGGCGACATGCCGGCGAACATCCTGCCGCTGGTGGCGCGCCACGTCTACAATCAGGAAAACACCTTGCAGGCTGCGCTGCGCTGCGACCGCAAGCTGGGCTTCTCCACGTTCATGAACGACCCGCAATTGGGCGGCGTGACGCTGGAGGACGGGCAGAAGCTCTTCGACGACATGCTGCTGCATCAGCGGGATGTGCTGCCGAAGGGATGGTTTGAATAAATGAAAATCAAGCGCTGGCATGTTGCTGTAGTGGCACTTTTCGTGCTGCTCTGCGGCGCGCTCTTCTACCATTTCTACACGGAACGCATCTCGAACGAGGCACTTCAAGCGGTTGATTTCCAAGCGCTGCGGGCGCACACCGCCGAACTGTTGGAAAACGGCTTTCGGGCGAATGACCAGCTGTTTTCGTCGGATTATTACGATGTGCGCCCGGACAGCACCTGCTACATTTGGCTGAATGGATCAGAGAATGATGCGGATACCCCCGTGTCTGTGGCGACGGGCTATCTCAATATCCGCAAATCGAGTCCGGATGCGGAAAATAAATGGATGCTGCGGGTTAATCTCTGGCAGGAGGGCGGCGCGCGGGTGCGCATGGATGTGGATGCCAAAACGAGATGGGAGTGCGTCAAGCTGATGAATCAGCGTATTGTGACGCTGTTTACAGAATTCCGCATTCCGTAAACGGAGGATTTGCATGAAGCTCAGGCGAATGTTGGCACTCACACTGGTGCCGATGACGCTGATGACCGCGGCGCTGGCGGCGGATGACCTCGGTCTGTACTATATCGGGGACGAAGCCACCTCGGAGAACCTGACGGGTCACACGCAGGTCTACAACGCGGTGGATGCCGCGCCGGGCTGGCGCTACGGTTTCGTGGCATACTTGACGGACGGCACGCGCGCGTACAGCGATTCCTCTGCGGCGCAGGAGGGCGCGGTGTCCTTCGACATCCCAGAGGGGACGCAGTATCTGTACTTCGTCGTGCTGGGCGCGCCGGAAAGCTATCAGGTGCACGTTTGGGACAATGACGAAGCGACGGATGCGCAGATGCCGTTTGAGATTCGGTTGGAATGGGGAAAGTGAAAATAGTATAGCATACGAGAACCCGCTGCCCATCCCTGCATTGGGGGGTGAACAGCGGGTCTTTTTACGTTATATCCCTTACAGAACCGTCAAATCTTCCTTCTCGCAAGCGGCAATCGCGCCGTCATGTCCGATGACGCACACGCCGCCGTCCTTTGCCATCTGGTCAAGCACGCCGCACCACGTCAGCAGCGCGTCCTTGGTGGTGGAGAGCATTTCCGCGCGCTCACGGCAGAGATTCTCCGGCGTGATGCCGCACAGCAGGTTTTCGTCGCTGACAAGAATCTGATTCTCCGAACCCAGCGGCGGTTCGCTTTCACCGACGGTGGAAATGATGTACTTGTCAATCCGTTCGTCGCCCGCCACGAAGTCACGCAGACCCTTCGACATGCTGCGGTTGATGCCCAGCGTACGCGCCGGGGAGGGGTCGCGGTAGGAGTAAGTGACCATGCGCCCCGTCTCGCTGGTGTTCAGCCCTGCGCCGTATGCGCCACCCTGCACGCGGACTTCGTTCCACAGGTAGCTTAGGGACAGGATGTTGCTCATCACGCGCGCAATACCGCTGTACACCTTGCCCGCACGTCGGTAATCATAGCCCAGCGACGCAAAGCTGATCTGCGCCGGGATGCGGTAGGCGCACTTGGCAGGCAGGTCGCTGACATACGGCGCGGCATCCGGGATGGGCGTGCCGACCGGGTAGGCGGAGAGAATCGCGGCGGGGTCAAGCGCCTTATTCGTGGACAGGCTGAACGTGACGCGGGACTGCACCGCGCTGTCCTTGCTGAACCGCTCGCAGAGGGCAAGGAAATCTGGGTACTGTGCGTCGAAATTCTCCGCCAGCGCCTTCTGCACCATGCAGGCACTCAGACCGTTCAAGGCTTCCCGCGCTGCCGAGGCCGCGCTCATCGTCGCCGATGCGGCGTACATTGCCATCCTGTGGCCGTCGCTGATGACCTTTTGCTTCGCCATCTCGCTCAACTGGAGAATCAGCGTCTGCACACGCGCCCTGTCGTCAAAGCACGTTTCGGTCAGAATTTCCTGCACGAGCGCGGCTGCCTTGTCCACGTTCGCATCCAGCACGGAGCAGCTCACGTCCAGCACGGGCGTCGCCATTTCCGCACAGCGGGACATGACGCGCAGCTGGAACGTCAGCTTGCCGATATCGCGCTTGATAGCTTGGAAGAGGGATAGCGAATCGTGACGCTTCGTCGGCAGCTTGCCCAGCAGTTCGGGCAGTATCGACAGCCACTTGAGTTCATCCAAGGTGAAATCAGTCAAGGAGATATACCAGTGCATGATGGTGATGCCGTTCATGGACAGATCATGCGTGATGACCTTCGCCGCGCCGCATTGCGCTTCCGCCGCGGGAATCAGCAGCGGGTCTGCGCTGATTTCGCTCAAGGACAGCACGGGCAGCGTTGCCAGCTGCTCGGCGGTATCGGGGGTCTGCTGCCACGCGGTCAGCTTCTCGTTCTGCACGCGCAGCGCTTCCTTGTCCGCGTCCGTCCACGATGCCTGAATCGCCTGCAGGCGCTCCGTTTCGTCCGCGCGGAGTTCGTCGCCCTGCGTGTGGGACGGCACAGTGCGGATGATGCTCATCGTGCTTTCATCCAGCAGAAGTTCAGCCATCAGGCGGTCAAAGCCGTCGCCCGTCGCCATTTCCCGCAGCTTTTGATAACGCTCTTCGGACAGGAGCGGCTGCATCGGGTCGCCGCCGTAAAGCCACGCGTCAAGCGCATGGATGCAGCGGAGCAGCCCCGACGGTTCGCCCGGCTGACGGGCAGAAAACTCGCTGCTGTTGATGGAGGCAGTCAGCGCGTCCTTGTCCAGCCCGGTTTTAACCAGCTGCTGCACGGTGTCGCGGATTATCTGGCGCAGTTCCTGCTCACTGCCATCGGCAATGTTGCGCAGGGTCAGCATCATGTACGGCTGCGCCATCGCGTTGTCCAGAGACATGCTTACATCCTGACACTTGCCCGTCGCCAGCAGCGCCTTCTTCAGCGGCGCGTCATTGCTGCCCGTCAGCACATCAAAGAGGATTTCCGTCGCCGTGACGCGCACCGTATCCGACCACGGCGCGACAATCTTCGCCAGCGTCAGCATGGTCTTGTCGGCAGTATCCTCCTCGGCGCCGATTTCATACGCCTGTTCCGCTTCAGCGGCGAAGGGCTTCTGCATGGGAATTTCGTGCTTCTCGTCCAGGCGGTCAAAGCAGCTCAGGTACTCCTCCGCCAGCGTCAGCACCTTGTCCAGCGGAATCGCGCCATCAAGGAAAATGCGCGCATTCGACGGGTGATAATAGCGGCGGTACATGCGCAGGAACTGCTCATAAGTCAGGTCGGGGATGTGCTTCGGGTCTCCGCCGGAATTCCAGCCGTAGCAGTTGTCCGGGAAGAGGACATCCAGCGTCTTCTGGTAAATCTGCTCGTCCACATCGCTCATGGCGCCCTTCATCTCGTTGAACACAACGCCCTTGTACAGCGGCGCGCCGTTTTCGTCCAGCTCGATGTGCCAGCCTTCCTGATAGAAGATGTTCGGGTCTTGCAGGATGCGCGGCGCGAACACAGCATCCAGATACACTTCCGTCAGGTTCAGGAAGTCCTGCTCGTTGCGGCTGGAGACGGGGTAAATCGTCTTGTCAGGGAAAGTCATCGCGTTCAGGAACGTCGCCATGCTGCTCTTCATCAGCTCGACGAACGGCTCGCGGACGGGATACTTGGCGCTGCCGCAGAGGACAGAATGTTCCAGAATGTGGAATACGCCGGTCGAATCCTCCGGCAGGGTCTTAAACGCGACGCAGAACGTCTTGTTCACCTCGCCATTATCCACCCAAGCCAGCTGCGCACCAGTCTTTTCGTGGCGCATTTCCACCATCTTTCCGTGCAGCTCTTCGCTTTCACGCACACGGTCAACGCAAAAGCCGTGACGCGCCGCAGTTTCGTTCAAATTCATCATGGGGACTCCTTTCCCTGTGACCCAATCAAGATAGGCGGGTCATTCATCTCCTTTATCATAGCACAACGGGCAGTTGAGTACAAGCGAGAATTGGCTGATTTTTGTCAAACGGTTATCGAATGCGCAGAAGTTCCGAAACATCCTTGCGCTTGGGGGCGGCAGGAGATTCCGCAGGCACGCCAATCGGAATCAGCGCCGACACGCTTTCCGTTTCCGGCAGATTCAGCACGGCCTTGACCTTCCCTTCGTCATAAATGCCGAGGATGACCGTGCCAAGCCCCACATCATGCGCGGCAACGCAGAAGGCTTCCGCCGCCAAACCCGCATCGAAGGACTGCCAGTGCGTCCCTTTGCTGGTGCTAAACGAGCCGTCGCGTTCGTAGCCGCTGCGGTCGTTCACGGTCGTGAGGACAACCAGCGCGGGCGCGCCGTGCAGGGTATCGATGTTCTTTTGAAAGCCCATCGTGCATTCGTCCGCTACGCGGTCAATTTCCTCGCGCTTGGTCAGCAGGGTATAGCGTGTGGTCTGGGAATTCTTCCAGCTGGGCGCATACGCGGCGACGGCGACGATAGCGCGGATGGTGTCGGGCGACACGGGCGTTGGCTGGAACTTGCGAATGGAACGGCGGGCGGTGAGAGCGTTGCTCATGAGGGTTGTCCTCCTTATCAGCACATAGATGGATTTTGTGGATTTCGAGACGTGATTCATCGGGTTTTGTGATGCTTCCATGCTGATTATACGATTTCCAGATAAGAATGCGCCAAGATGCGCCGCGAATTTTTCATTCTGGCTAACGTGAATGAAACGCAGCGTAGCAGCGCTGCGCTAAGTGGAATGAGCGGATGCCAGAAGGGAAAAGGCGCAAGCAGATGGCGCAGATGAATCTGGAAATAGTATTATACTATTTCCAAATGAGAATGCGCCAAGATGCGCCGCGAATTTTTCGCTCTGGCTAACGGGAGTGGAATGCAGCGTAGCAGCGCTGCGCTAAATGGAACGACCGGACGACAGAACGGAAAAGGCGCAAGCAGATGGCGCAGGTGAATTTGGAAATAGTATTATACCACATCCGCCGCGCGCTGCATAGGATGGCGACAGGAAAAGAACAGCGGAACACATCCACCTATCAAAAACGCGCCTCCCGAAGTTTCCGGGAAGCGCGCTTTTGTCTGACAAGTTTTGAGAGAAATCAGTGGCAGCCCTTGCATTTGCCGCAGTCGCCGCCGCAGCTGCAAGCGGAATTGCCGCTCTTTTTGTCCTTGACCATCTTCCAAATGATTGCGCCAACAATCACCAGAAGTACACCGCCAACAATCCATGTTGCCATGGTTCGTTCCTTTCTGCGCCTGTGCGGATGGAGGAAAACCGCTTTTGCGCGATAGAACATATGCCGGAGGGGAAGCGCGGATGATGCAGAATCCGCGCCAGCCCTCCGGCGTTCACAAGAGGGGTTTCAGAAAGCACCGGATGCAGCGGCGCTTTCCTCGGTTAAGCCCGATGGAAAATCAGGCGGAAACCTTCTGCGTGAGGTGGTTGTCGTTGTAAGGATTCTTACGAACGACCAGATACACCAGGCCAGCCAGCAGCAGGATGGCAATCGCCGTCGCAACGGTGAAGCCAGCGCCGCTGAAGAGCAGGCCAAGCTGATAGACAATCAGGGCGATGATGTACGCGAACGCGCACTGATAGCCAACCGCAGCCAGCGTCCACTTGGCATTGTTGAACTCACGCTTCATCGCGCCGATGGCCGCGAAGCAGGGAGCGCACAGGAGGTTGAAAATCATGAAGGCATACGCCGCCAGACGGCCATGACCGTTGGAGGACTCGTTGAACGCCGTCGCAATCGGGCTGAGGGCTTCCGCCTTCTCTTCCTCGGTCATGTCCTCGTCGTCAACAACGTCCGCCGCGTCATCCGCGCCATACAGCACGCCCAGAACGCCAACGACTTCTTCCTTCGCAACCAGACCCATGACCGTAGCGACCGTGGACGGCATATTGCCGAAGCCCAGCGGCTTGAACACCACGCTGACCGGGTTGCCGATCTTGCCAAGGATGGAGTTGTCCATATCCGCCACAGCGCCCCAAGAGCCAGCCGCGCGATCCATTTCAGGCGCGAGTTCCGGCGCTTCCTCGTCTTCTTCCAGCGTTCCAGCTTCCGCCTTCGCGTTGTAATCAGCCAGTTCCGTCTGGTAGGTCTGCTGCGCTTCAAGCTGCACGTCCGCCGCGGGCGCCCAGCCGTAGGTCTTCGCAAACCAAATCACGATAGAGGACAGGAGGATGACCGTGCCAGCGCGCTTGATGAAGCTCCAGCCGCGCTCCCACACGCTGTGGAACACGTTGCGGCCAGACGGGAAGTGATACGCCGGCAGCTCCATGACGAAGGGAGCCGGGTCGCCCGCGAACATCTTCGTCTTCTTCAGCATGATGCCGGAGATAACAATCGCCGCCACGCCGATGAAGTATGCGGACGTCGCAATCCACGCGCTGCCGCCGAAGACCGCCGCGGCAATCAGACCGATAATCGGCATCTTCGCGCCGCAGGGGATGAAGGTCGTGGTCATGATGGTCATCTTGCGGTCACGGTCGCTCTCGATGGTACGAGAAGCCATGATACCGGGAACGCCGCAGCCAGAACCAATCAGCATCGGGATGAAGCTCTTGCCGGACAGCCCGAATTTCCGGAAGATACGGTCCATGATGAAGGCGATACGAGCCATGTAGCCAACGTCTTCAAGGATAGCCAGCAGGAGGAACAGCACCAGCATCTGCGGCACGAAGCCCAGCACCGCGCCGCAGCCGCCGACGATACCATCAACAATCAGACCGCTCAGCCAGCCCGCGCAGCCAACGCCATCCAGCCACGTCTGAAGGTTGCCCTGCACGATTTCCGCAACGAACACATCATTCGTCCAGTCCGTCAGCAGGCTACCAATCGTCGTCACGGAAATGTAATACACAAGGAACATGATAAGCGCGAAAATCGGCAGCGCCAGCACGCGGTTGGTCACCACGCGGTCAATCTTGTCCGAAACGCTCAGGCTGCCCTTTGCCTTGCCCTTCTTCACCGCGTTCTGCATCAAGGTGTTGATGTAGGCGTAACGCTGGTTGGTGATGATGGACTCGGCGTCGTCGTCCATTTCCTTTTCGCAGGAGGAGACAGCTTCCTCAATGCCCTTCTTGACATCTTCGGACAGCTTCAGTTCCGCAACAACCTTCTCGTCGCGCTCGAACAGCTTCACGGCGTACCAGCGCAGGAAGCGGGGATCAACCTTGCCGCCGATGAGATCTTCAATATGCGCCAGCGCGTGTTCCACCGAGCCAGTGAATACGTGCGGATGCTCGCCCATCGTGCGGTTCTTGGCAGCAGCGGCAGCCTTTTCAGCCGCCTTCACGCTGCCTTCGCCCTTCAGCGCGGAAGTCTCGACAATTTCCACACCCAGCGCTGCGCTCAGCTTCTTCATGTCGATCTTGTCGCCGTTCTTGCGGGACACGTCGATCATGTTCATCGCGATGACCATCGGCGTGCCGAGTTCGAGCAGCTGCGTGGTCAGGTAAAGGTTGCGTTCGATGGAGGTGGAGTCCACGATGTTCAGGATGGCATCAGGCTTGTCGTTCACCAGGTAGTTGCGGGCGACGACTTCCTCCAGCGTGTAGGGAGACAGGGAGTAAATGCCGGGCAAGTCCTGAATGACCACATCGTCATTGCCCTTGAGCTTGCCTTCCTTCTTTTCAACCGTAACACCCGGCCAGTTGCCGACGAACTGACGAGAACCCGTCAGCGCGTTGAACATGGTCGTTTTGCCGCAGTTCGGGTTGCCTGCGAGCGCAATCGTAATCGCCATTTTCGGCGCCTCCTTATGCGAATTTGTTGTGGCTAACCATGCCAGAGACTCTGCCCCTGCAGGGGCATTGCTCCTTGACCCTTTCGCGCGATTGCGTTGAGCGCGCTTCCATACTGTATGCGCGTGGAAGGCTTGGAACGACGCGAAATCAGGTTTTATCGTAAGGGAAACAGAATTACTGAACCTCGATCATTTCCGCATCCGCCTTGCGCACGCTCAGCTCATAGCCGCGCACGGTCAGCTCCATCGGATCGCCCAGCGGCGCAACCTTGCGCACATGGACTTCCGTCCCGCGGGTCAGTCCCATGTCCATGATGCGGCGCTTGACGGCACCTTCACCATGCAGGCGGACAACCACCGCGGTTTCCCCGACCTTGACATCCTTCAGGGTTTTCATGCCTTCTGCCTCCTTTTCCTCAGTTCACCAGCACACGCATAGCCATGGATTGGCTCAACGCAACACGGCTATCCTTGACAGCGCAAATCAGATTGCCGCCCATTTTGCTGACGACCGTCACTCTTTCGCCCATCACGAAGCCCAGCTCCGCCAGATGCTGACGCACCTCATCCTGTCCGGTGATTTTGCCAATCACGCCAGACTCGCCAATTTCCACCATGCCCAACGGCATCATGTTCCATGACCTCCTTGTGTCAGTCCTTTCGCGGATAGTTTATTCCAACTAATCCGGCGATTCGCAAGCGTTAGTTTAGCATAACTAATAGGCTATGTCAAGCGTTTTTCGCGTGTTTTTTTGTTTTTTGTCCACCTTTTTTCTGGTCCTTGCATCGTTTGCCCAATTCGGGGGAATGCTGACCAGCAAAAACAAAGGGCAGCTCTGCTTTGCAGGGAAATCAGATACTTTTCCGAACAAAATTAAGGTAACACCGCACAAATGAGGTGGTCGGCTGGCGAATGGATTTTTCGTCAGATGCAAATGCAAATTTCGAAGGTTTACTGGAGGTAAATCGAGGAATTTGCATGCCGCAGATGGCGGAAAAGACATCGTCAGACGCGCCGCCGAATTGTGTGGTGTTGCCTTAAGCCACACCATATCAAAAACTTCTGATTATCACCACTATGGCTTAAAGTGCCGAAGGGAGCAAGCAGAAAGCCCCTTTGTCACCTCCACAGAGGCGAAATTCCCTGCATGATCATGCGATTCTATCAGAAAATGAAAACCGCAAAAAAGAGGTGCGAGAATGAAGGAATGGGCGGTCTGGATGGCGAACAAGATGGAGGAGCAATTGCTGCGGATGGAGCAGCTGCGGCTCAGTGAATTTGTTGCATATGAGAAGAACTGGAAGAAGCGTCTTCTGATGCAGTTTGTAGGCGGAATTGCAAGAGGATTAGGGACAGCGGTCGGGTTTACGCTTCTGGGCGCGCTGGTGGTGTGGCTGCTGCAAGGACTGGTGCAAAGAAATCTGCCGATTATCGGGGATTTCCTGACCCAGCTGCTGAACCTTGTGGAAGGCAAGGGCAGCGGCAGCTAAAGCGTCCCCGCCCGTAACTTCGCGCTTCCGCAGAAGCGCCCCAAGCTGCTCTATCTGCCATTTTCACATTGTCGCGTCAATGGGCGCCACCTGATTCCGCCGCTTCCCAAATCATCATCACCAGAAAGGGCTATCATCACCATGCGCAAACCCGTTTCCCAAAGGCTGATGCCTCTCCTGCTCATCCTCCTGACCCTCGCGCTTGACCGCTTCACCAAAGCCCTCGCCGTTGCGCTGCCGGATGAGCGCACCCTCATCCCCGGCGTTCTCCGCTGGATTTATGCCGAAAACACCGGCATGGCGTTCAGCCTGTTCAGCGGACAGTCGTGGATGCTGGGCGTGGTGTCCGTCATCGCGGTTATCGCCGGATGGCTCGTCCTCCGCCGCTATCAGCTCAGCGGATGGAGCAGAACCGCGGCGGCGCTGATGATTGGCGGCGCGCTTGGCAACGCCTACGACCGCTTGGCGCTGGGCTATGTCGTCGATATGCTGGATATCACCCTGTTCCCCTTCGCAGTGTTCAATATTGCGGACGCGGTGCTCGTCGTCGGCACGGTGCTGATGGCGTACTGCATCGTGTTCCGCACGGAAGATTGGAGGAAAATCAATCATGACGCAAATGATGCCTGACGCACTCGAATCGCGCACTATCTCCATCCCCGGCGACGGGCGGCGGCTGGATGTTGCCCTGTCCGAAGCCGCTGGGCTGACTCGCTCGCGGGTGGCGGCGCTGATGGCGGACGGAAACGTCACGGTGGACGGGAAAGTCGAGACGAAATCCGGCGCAAAGGCGAAACCGGGGCAAACTGTCGTCCTGATGATTCCCGCGCCGAAGCCCGCCGTGCCCGTCGCGCAGGAAATTCCGCTCACGATTCTCTATCAGGATGACGACCTCGCCGTCGTCCTGAAGCCCTGCGGCATGGTCGTTCACCCCGCCGCCGGCAATGAGGACGGCACGCTCGTCAACGCGCTCCTGCACCACCTTGACCACTTGAGCGGCATCGGCGGCGAACTGCGCCCCGGCATCGTCCACCGGCTGGACAAGGACACCAGCGGTCTGCTGCTCGTGGCAAAGAACGACCAGAGCCAACTCGCCCTCAGCCGCCAGTTGCAGGAGCGGCAGATGGAGAAGCACTACCGCGCGCTGGTTGAAGGGAATCTGCGGGAGGACAGCGGGCGCATCGACCAGCCCATCGCGCGGAGCAAGAAAGACCGCAAGAAAATGGCAATTGACCCCGAAGGCCGCCCGTCGATTACGGACTGGACGGTGCTTGCGCGCGGGCGGAACGTGACGCTGCTGGACGTCCACATTCTGACCGGGCGGACGCACCAAATCCGCGTGCACATGAAGTCCATCGGGCATCCGGTCTGCGGCGACCCGATTTACGGCTCCGGCAAGGGCGCGAAAGTCCCCCGCCTGATGCTCCACGCGTACACGCTGGCATTTACGCACCCACGGACGGGGGAAAGGATGACGTTCACCGCGCCGCTGCCGGAGGAGTTTGTGCAGGGGCTAAAGGGGAACGGGATTGAATAGGATTCTTGAACGCAAAAAGCGCAACCGATTTTCGTCGATTGCGCTTTGAGAGAATATGAGCAAGTTTATTTTGATTTCTTTAAGGCACAACCGCACAAATGAGGTGATGCCTTAACAATCGAATTTGCTTCCTTTTTACTGCGCCACAGTGAACAGCGCAAAGAAATACCCTTTCTTCTCCATAAGCTCGTCGAAGCTGCCCGCCTCGGCGATGCGTCCGTCCTTCAGGACGAGGATGCCGTCATAGCGGCGGAGCAGGGATTCCTCCAGCGTATGCGTCACGATGATGCGGGTCATACCATGCAGGTCAAGAATATCGCTTGTGACCTGATAGGCCGTCTGTGCGTCCAGCGAAGCCGTTACCTCGTCAGCCAGAAGGACGGAGGATTTTTTCAGCAGGCTTCGGGCAATGGATATGCGCTGCTTTTCGCCGCCGGACAGCCCGCTGCCGCCCTCGCCGCAGAGATAGTCTTCTCCCCGTTCCGCGATCAGCCCCGTTAGATGGGCGCGGCGCATCGCCTCGTCAAGCTCCTGCCGTGGAAAACTGCGGAACATGGAAACATTATCCTTTATGGAGGCATTGAACACGAATACATTCTGTTGTATGGCTGAAATCGTTTCATACAGCGATTCCGGGGCGATACTGCGAAGCTCCGTTCCGTCGAGCAAGATGCTTCCAGCATATTCCCTGCTCCCCGCCATCAACAGATGAAGCAGCGTTGATTTTCCGCTGCCACTGCCGCCTACAATGGCATAGGCTTTGCCGACCTTAAACTCGGCGGAGAGCTCGTGCAGCACATCCTTTTCTCCGTCATAGCTGAACGACACCTGTTCGAGACGAATGCCCTTCTCCAGCCGGGAAAGCGTCGCGCTGCCGTCAGAGGTAGGATTCTTTTCCAGCGCCGTCGCCAGCTTGTCGATCAGCCCCAGCGCCGCCTTGCGGCTTGCCAGCAGCCCCGGCAGCTCCGCGATGGGCTGAATCATAAAATTCATCAGGTTTACGAAAATAATCAGAACACCGGGGGTCAACCCATAGCCGGACAGAGCGAGGTACGCTCCAATGAGAAACACACCAAGCTGCGCAAAAATGCCCGTCACAGCGCCGATCATACCCACGAGGATCTTGATCCTCCGCTTGCTGAACTTATCCCCCTCCAAAGCCCGGTTGCTTTCGGCAAAGAGCTTATAGACTTCCTTCTCCGCCTTGAAGCTCTTAACGACCGAGAATCCGCTGAGGCAGTCGTGCAGCGCGGCGGTAAAGTCCTTGTTTCACTCCGACACACGCTTTTCAGCTTCTTGCAGCTTATTTCCCGTCAGGAGGGAAGCGACCAGCGGCAAAATCGTAACGCCGATGGCGATGGCGGTCATAACCGGGGAGTACCACAGCATCATGGCGAGCGCGCCGATGAATGTCACAGTTTTTGTGATCAGGGAAAGCTGCTGCGCAAGATAATCCGCCTCTATGCTGCCTGCGTCGTTGGTCAGAGCCGAAAGATAGGCAGCCGTACTCTCGTCCCGAAAGGATGAAATGCTCTTTTCCGTGAGCTTCTGAAAGGCGAAATCTTTATACTGCCGCATGGCTCTCTCAATAAAGCGGGGCTGCGAAATATAGTCCAGCAGAAACGCCGCTACGCAAAGCAGCACAAACCCTCCGCTGATTTTTGCGAGCGTTCCGATGGGAAGCGCACCAGGAACACCGGATGCTGCATCGATAAGCTGCTGCATGATCCACGAAAGAATCAGATTGAGCGTGCCTGCAACCAATGCGCCAAAGACAGCGACGCAGAGAGCAGGGATGTTCCGACGATAAAACTGCGCTGAGAGTTGCTTTTTCAGCGGTTTATTCTTCATGGTCATTTACCTTCCTCCACATAGTAGAGAGTATATCGTCCCCGATGGCAGCAAGCGTGCACACTGTTTATCTTGTCGAGGAAGCTGCTCTTGTCCTCATTTCTCAACCCGGGAAGAACACGATCTCCCCAAAGCAGGAAGGGAGGCTCTGCCTGCTTCGGCAGAGCCTCCCTGGGCAGCATCCGTTGTGCCGGAAAGGCAGTGAATTATTCCACAACCTTCGCGCCGGCAGCGATCGCGTCTTCCTTGGTTCTGAAGAACTGCCAAGTGCTTTCCACGGTGGGGGTGATTTCCTTCTGGTCGCGGATGTACTGCGCCAGAATGTTACGCACCTGACCGTTATCGTTGCCCAGCGTATCGCCGGTGTACATATCCGTGAGGCTGTAATCCTCAGGAGTCAGACCAGCCGCCTGCATGAAGCCGGCGCCGCCAGTGAAGCGGTAGTTGTTCATCACCACGGAGAACACCTGATCAGGCGCCACGGGCTGACCCTGATACTGCATGTTCTGGATGCGCTTTCCTTCAGGCGCATAGTAGTGGATTTCGTAGTACAAACCGTAGATTTCATCGGTGTAGTAGCCACCGCCAAGGTAATCGGGGTTCGACGCACTGGTGTAGTTGGTGGTAGCATGCTCCAGCCACAGCCGCAGCTGTTCGCCGGTCATGTTCACGCGATAGAGCCAGTTTTCAAACACGTACAGCTGATACAGCAAACGCATCGGAACGTCGCCCGCAGGAATCAGGTCGCGAACCTCGGCGCCGCTGGTCAGAGGCGCGCAGATGGACAGCTGCGCAGGAACCGCAGACAGCTGCGCCTTGTTCAGCAGATCCATCAGCGCGGTGGGCTGCAGGGAGATGTTCTCATTGGAGAAAGCGCCGGTAGCAGTGCCCAGAGGCTGATCCAGATAAGCCTGCAGCTCCTCGTTGTAGGGAGCCAGCGCCGTGGCAACCTTCTGATTTTCCACCAGGCCTTCCTGATCCGCCAGGAAACGGTAGCCGTTTTCAGCCGTCACAGGGGTCACAGTCTTGGTCGCCGGGTCGTAGGCGAGCTTCATGAAGCCCAGGCCTTCGCCGCCGCCGCCCGCCAGCACGGGCACAACCTTGCCCTCGGCATTGAGGATGTCCTCACGGTAGTCGGTGTTATGGAAGTGACCATACACAACCGCGTCAATCCCGGTAGTCAGGTTAATCATTGCGCGAACCTGGTTTTCGTAGTCCGCGGGGTTGTTGCCATCGGTAGAAACAGCGTCTTCCACGCCGGAGTGCGCCACGACAACCACCACGTCGCAACCCTCCTGCTCGCGCAGGATCGGCACGAAGTGCTCAACCGTGGGGACCAGATTGCGGAAGTCGATGCCCTCATAGTGGGACTCAACCTCCCAAGCGGGGATGTTGGGCGTATCCATGCCGATGACGCCAACCTTCACGCCCTCAAATTCCTTGACGATGTAGGGGACGCCCATCCAGGAATCCCACTCGGTGCCCTTCGCCACAAAGTTGGCGGCGGACATGGGCACGGAATGCTCCTCGCCGTTGTCGGGGCTCATCACATACTCAATCTGACGCTTGAGAATCGGCAGATCGTTGTTGAACTCGTGATTGCCCAAGCACCACATGTCGTAGTCCATCAGGCGCAGCGCCTTCATCATGGGATCGTCCTTTTCAGGAGCGAAGTAGGAGTAGTAATAGGTCATGGCAGAGCCCTGCACGGTATCGCCGCCATCCACCAGAATGACGTTCTTTTCCGTAGCACGAACCTGCTCGATCATGGAAGCGATCATGGACAGACCCACGTTCGGAGAAGGTTCGCCAGTGGCGTAGTTGATGGGCAGCACTTTGCCGTGCACGTCGCTGGTCGCGATGACGGTAATCATGATGGGATCCGCATTCTCTGCGAACGCCGCGCAGCCCACCAGGGGGAGAATCATGGTCAGCGCCAACAGAAGGGATAGGAGCTTCTTCATGATGGGCACCTCTTTTCCTTATTTCCCGCTCGAAGCAGGATTAAAATAATTATATTCCATATTCTTTCGTTTGTAAACAGTGCCGCCAGATGCAGACTTCGCCGCGCCAAGGAGTTGGTTTGTCGGCGAATGAATCCTCCGTCGATTCTAATTGCAAATACGGCGGAGGAACCGATTGAAAATCAAGTTTTTTGCAAGCCACAAACAGTACGAACGTCATTGTAAGCAGCGAGGCAAATTACGCCGGTGTGGTGACAATAATATATTTTGTATTCTGTAATTTATAGGTGGCAAGCAGAAATCAAGGGTTGTCTCGGTATCTTCTTCTGCAAAATAAGGGGGCATGGGAATCTGCACCGTGCGGTATCATACTATTTCCGGATAAAGATAGGAAAAGGCGCGAACAGATGGCTCAGGTGAATCTGGAAATAGTATGAAAGTCAACGAGGCCTTGCAGCTCCCGTCGCGTCTGCGGAGACGATTGGGCGGTACAAAAAACCTGCCCCCCGCCGTTGCCAGCAGAGAGCAGGAAACTTTCGTTTTTGGGAACGCTTACGCCATCAATTACTTCAGCTCCGCGAAGTACTTGATGGTGCGAACCATCTGAGAGGTGTAGGAGTTCTCGTTGTCGTACCAAGACACGACCTGCACCTGATAGGTGTCGTCGTCGATCTTCGCGACCATGGTCTGGGTAGCGTCGAACAGGGAGCCATAGCGCATACCGATGACGTCGGAAGACACGATCGGCTCGGTGTTGTAGCCGAAGGACTCGGAGGACTGCGCCTTCATGGCGGCGTTCACGGAGTCAACGGTCACGTCGCTGCCCTTGACAACAGCAACCAGAATGGTGGTGGAGCCGGTGCAGACCGGGACGCGCTGAGCAGAGCCGATCAGCTTCTTGTTCAGTTCCGGGATAACCAGACCGATCGCCTTCGCAGCGCCGGTGGAGTTCGGAACGATGTTCTGCGCGCCAGCGCGGGCACGACGCAGGTCGCCCTTGCGATGCGGGCCGTCCAGAATCATCTGGTCGCCGGTGTACGCATGAACGGTGGTCATGATGCCGGACACGATCGGATACTTGTCGTTCAGAGCCTTCGCCATGGGCGCGAGGCAGTTGGTGGTGCAGGAAGCAGCAGAGATGATCTGGTCTTCCGCGGTCAGGGTGTCGTTGTTGACGTTGTAGACGATGGTCTTCAGGTCATTGCCAGCGGGGGCAGAGATGACGACCTTCTTCGCGCCAGCCGCGATGTGCGCCATGGACTTTTCCTTGGAGCAGTAGAAGCCGGTGCACTCCAGCACGACGTCCACGCCCAGCTTGCCCCACGGAGCATCCGCCGCGTTCTTTTCGGCATAGATCTTGATTTCCTTGCCGTCCACGATGATGGAATCTTCGGTCGCTTCCACGGTGTGCAGGTTTTCACCGATCTTGCCGCAGTAGGAACCCTGAGCGGTGTCATACTTGAGCAGGTGAGCCAGCATCGCGGGAGAGGTCAGGTCGTTAATCGCGACCACCTCGTAGCCCTCAGCGCCGAACATCTGACGGAACGCCAGACGGCCAATACGGCCAAAGCCATTGATAGCAACTTTCACTGCCATTGGAATATACCTCCTTTAGTCGTTCAAACGGGGTTATACTATTTCCAGATAAGAATGTGCCAAGATGCGCCGCGAATTTTTCACTCTGGCTAACGGGAGTGCAACGCAGCGTAGCAGCGCTACGCTAAGTGGAACGACCGGACGCCTGAGGGGAAAAGACGCAAGCAGCTGGCACAGGCGAATCTGGAAAGAGTATCATTTCCCACCTCATATTCTACCCAATTTGCCGCCATTTTGCAAGAGGTTGCGCAGGATTTCCATCACTTTTGACACTTTTTTGACGCTTTTTTTTGAAATTCTCTCATCCGTTCCCCTCTTCTTGCCCCCTATACCAATAAGAATAGGGGAATTTCTCGTCCGTGATGTCCAGCTGTTTGACGTTCAGATTTCCATTTTCGTCCACATCGAGATTGCCATACTCATCGTATGTCCCATACGGGCTGAATCCGCCACCGCCTTCGCTGTTTAGGAATGACAATGATTTGCAGAATACCCCGTCTGCAATTTCTACTTCGTCGTCAAACGCCATTCCGTAGCGGTAGGTCATGCCGTCGGTGCAGCGCAGGACGATTGTCGGAACGCGCGCCTTGCCGCTCCAGTAAAGATTGCTGTCCTCCAGCGTCTGCACGACGCTCCATGTGCCGTGATAAGGCTGTGCGCCTGCTATGTCCGAGGTGTAGAATCGCCCATCCGCGTCCAAACGGAGATACCAGTACCAGATTTCGCTGCCGCCGTCAAACTGCCAGCTGCCGACGATTTTTGCCTCCTCGTCCGGCAGTTCCACGTCATCAAACACCACGTCACGCTGCGGCACGAAGCCACGGGTGATTTTGCCGTCTACCGTCGCTTCAACGTAGATATACGCCCAGCCGCTCGGATGGCTCAATGCCGTCAGCTTCGTCCCGGCAGGCAGTTCCGCCTGATGATATTCGCTGACGTTCGGGTCGTCGGTCAGATAGGTAGCATATGCCGTCAGCATCGGCACGCGCACGAGGTCAGCCGTCCACTCGTCGCCGTGCTTGCCTAACTGCGCCCAGCCGAATCGGCTCGTCCGCAGGCTGACGCGGTACTCAATCAGCGACCAGTCGCCCACGGTGAGGTACAGCTTATAATCGTCGCCCGTGCTGACGGACGCTTTTCCCTTCGCCGCGCGGTAAGAGGACGTGTCCGGCGCGGAATACACGGCATAGGACTTCTTGCCGCTCTTCTGCCCCGAAACCACCTCCGGATACAAACAGGCGAAGTATTGCAGCCCTTCGTTCGCCTCGTTAAATCGGCGCACGTCTTCAACCCCGCGTTTCGGCATATTGTGAATATTGAAGCTGCCCAGCGTGATTCCCACCGGCCACACGGCACTTTCCTCGCCCTGCGTCACCTGATAGATGTATTCTGCTATCCGCTCCACCTTCACATCGCCCATCTGCGCTTCCATCAGCGTGTAAAAGGTTCTCCCCTCATTGTTGTGCTGCAGCTCAAAATAGTACCTTTCGTCAATATCCGGGTACGCCAATTCAAAGCCGCTCTTTGTGCGCGTGATTTTGGGATAACCCGTCTCGTCCAATTCCGACGGCTGATAGACCGCGGTCGTCGAGAAGATGGCGTCCTTCCAGCCGTCTTTCACCTCATCCACCGCGATCAGCTGATTGTGATAGCGACTGGTCAGAATCGTGTGGGTCGTGGCGGCTTTTCTGTTGTAATCGCTCACCAAGCCGGTATACTCGTCGTAGTCATGTGTCTGCTCCACCATCGCCAGCAATTGCCCGTTCAGATTCCAGCTGTTTGCAGATGCGGCGGGCAGTGTCACAGCCAGCGTCAAGCACAAAATCAGCAGTATCCGCAGTTTCTTCATATTCTCCCCATCTCCTTTTGCTCAATATCCCAAAATACTAAAGAACAGCCGAGCAAACCAGCCGATAATATCATCGGTATACACCCAATCGCCGTCTGCTCCATCCGGCACATAACTCCTGCCTGTTTCGTTGGTCGAAAGGCTCAAATAAATGCTCCAAGCGCCCGGCATGATTTTCTCTTTCTCCACCTGAATCCCATAGCGGGACACCGTGCCGTCCGTTCCGCGCAGGACGATGGTGGGAATGTCGCCCCGCCAGTAGAGATTGCTCCCCACCGGGGTCTGCACGATAGACCAAGTGCCGCTGCACGTCCTCTCGCCATCATCATCCGCGGCGGAAAAATTCCCATCTGCATCCAGCTGGAAATCATCGTACCAGCCGCCGCCGCCTTTGGCGCGCCAATGCCCGACAAACTCCGCCATCAATTCCGGCTGCTCCACGTCGTCGAATATCACATCCCGCTGCGGCACAAACCCGTACAGCGTTTCGCCGTCCACTTCCGCTTCGACGTACACATACGCCCAGCCGCAGTAACCCAGCGCCGTCAGTTTCGTTCCGGCGGGCAGTTCCTCCTGATGCGCTTCGCTGACATGCGGGTTATCCGTGAGATAGGTGCCGCACACCGTCTGAATCGGCACATGCCGCCATTCTTGGCGGATTTCCTTGACGCCGTCCTTCCGCACATTTTCAAAGCGCTGCAAGCCGCAAGCCATTTCGTTCATCCGCTGAACATCTGCTGTGCCGCGGGGCATTTGGTGGATATTGAAGTCCGCCAGCGTGACCATTTTCGACCAGACCGCGCCGTCTTCGCCCTGCGTCACCAGATAGCCGAAATTCTCCCGCTTTGTGACCACTATGTCACCCATTTTCGCAAAGACAAGCGTGTAGATTGGATGATTCGTGCTGTCATGGCTCAATGCAAAGCGGTAGACTTCCCACGCTTCCGGATACGCCAGCTCAAAGCCGTCTTCCGTCCGCGTGAGCGTCGGCACGCCATGCCCCTCCGACGGCTGATAGACGGCGTTTGTCGAGACGACGGCACTTTCCCAGCCGTTTTCCTGTTTTGCCGCTGCAATCAGCTGATAATGTGCTCCGCTGGCTATGATGATACGGGCATCTTCGGCATCCGCGCGGCAGTCATCAGCCAGAACGGCGTCATCCGGCGAATTCAGCACGAGGGACAGCACGTTGCCGAGCAATTCGCTCGCAGACGCGGCATTCATCATCAGCGCCATCAGCAGCGGCACAATCAGCAGAATCCACCGTTTCTTCATCGTTCGCAGCTCCTTTGCATTATTGAATCGGCAGCGTCATTTGGCGCACGCTTCCGTCCGCCGTTGCCACCCAATTGCCGTATCTGTCCACCGCGCCATAGGGGACGTAGGTGCATCCGCCCTCCCCGTAGGCGAGATTCACCAGCGGCAGGGTCAACCCTTCGCCATCCTCCTCCGTTGTGGACACGATATAGTCCACGCCGACGCGCATTGTCATGCTGTCGCTGTAATTCAGCACCAGGATGCTTTCTGTCGAAATCCAGAGGTTGTCCTCCCCAGCCATCGGATTCCGCACCATGCACCACGTTCCGCCGTAGGGCTGTGCGCCGTCGTCATCCGAGCAGTAGAAGCGTCCGTCCGCATCCAGCCGGAGATAGAAATAGCCGATTTCGCTACCGGAATACAGATACCAGCTTCCGACATATTTCGCCGCTTCGTCCGGCTGTTCCACATCGTCAATCACCACGTCGCGCCGCGGCACAAACCCGCACATCGGCTTGCCGTCCACCGTCGCTTCTACGTAGGCATATGCCCAGTCGTCGCTCACGCCCAGCAGATACCACATCGTCAGCTTCGTCCCGGCGGGCAGTTCCGCCTGATGGTACTCGCTGACGTGCGGATCGTCGGTCAGGTAGGTGTCATACGCCGTCAGCATCGGGATATGCAGGCGCTGGCTCTGGGTCGGCTGACCAATCTTTACCCAGCCAAAGCGGCTTGTCCGCAGGCTGACGCGGTATTCAATCAGCGACCAGTCTCCTTCGGTGCAATACAGGCGATACTCATCCCCCGTGCTGAACGACGCTTTCCCCTTCGCCGCGCGGGACGCCTCCGTACTCGGCGCGGCATAGACCGGGTACGACTGCTTGCCGCTTTTCTTCCCCGGAACATTCTGCGCGCCAATCCAGCCCACAGCGTCGTAATTCTCGTACAGCGCCATGCTGCTGTATACATCGCGCATCCGCCGCACGTCGCCCACGCCGCGGCGGGGCATATTGTGGATGTTGAAGTTTTCCAGCGTGACTTCCGTCACCCACATTGCGCTGTCTTCGCCCTGCGTTACCAGATAGCGGTAGGATTCCTGCCGCTCCACCTCCACGCCGCCCATCTTCGCATACGTCAGCGTATACGCTGTTTCGCCCCGGTCATTGTTGATGCGCTCAAAGCGATACAGTTCTTTCACCTTCGGATACGCCAACTCAAAGCCGTTATTGATGCGCGCGAGCTTCGGCTTCCCGGATGTGCTCTGCTCCGACGGCTGATAAACGGCGGTCGTCGAATAAATCACGCCCTCCCAACCGTCTGCGCCCTTTTCCGCCGCAATCAGCTGATTGTGATAGCGGCTCTGCATGATGATGCGCGCGCTATTCTCCTTCCGCGCATAATCATCCGCCAAATGATAATAGTCGTCATAATCATTCGTGTTCGACACAAGCGGCACCAAGGCCTCGGGCAAGCCCCAGCCGTTCGCGGTGGCAACAGGCATTACCATCATCATCAAGGGCAAAATCAGCAGAATCCACCGTTTCTTCATCGCTCTCAACTCCTTTGGAGGTATTTCCCTACCTAAATAAACGCATCAAGGCGCAGTTTCCCTGCGAAGTTCCAAAAATCTTGAAAAATGTTCTGCCAGTTCATTCTGAATCCATCTTTCTATGGTATGATGGCGGACGCAAACAGAAAAGGAGGGATTGAAACCCATGCTACGGATTTTGAAACACCTCAGGTGGAAAGAGTGGCTGCTCGTCGCCGCCTGTGTAGTGCTGATTGTGGGGCAGGTGCAGCTTGACTTGGCCCTGCCTGATTATATGTCGGAAATCACCCGTCTGGTGCAGACGGAGGGCAGCCAGATGAGCGATATCCTGCTCGCAGGGGGCAAGATGCTGCTGTGCGCGCTGGGGTCAATGCTGCTGACGGTCTGCACGACATTCTTTACCGCACAGATTGCATCACGCTTCTCCGCACGGCTGCGCGGCGAAATGTACCGCAAGGTGGTCGGCTTCTCAAACGAGGAAATCAACCGCTTCTCCACTGCCAGCCTGATTACCCGCACGACCAACGACATTTCACAGCTGCAAATGTTTTTCTCCTTCGGGATGCAGTCGCTGATTAAAGCGCCGATTATGGCATTCATTGCCGTGGGCAAAATCAGCACGAAGAGCTGGGAATGGTCACTGCTGACAGGCGGCGTGATTGCGTTCGTGTGTGTGCTGCTGGTCTTCATCATGCTCTACGCCGTGCCGCGCATGAAGAAGATGCAGACGCTGACGGACAACCTGAACCGCATCACGCGTGAGAACCTGACGGGCTTGCAGGTCGTGCGCGCCTACAACGCGGAAAATTATCAGGAGGGCAAATTCGCCAAGGCGAACGAGGAAATGACCCGCAACAGCCAGCAGGCGAATATCGCCATGTCCGTCATGAATCCGGGCATGAATCTGGCAATGAACGGCTTGACGCTGGGCATTTACTGGATTGGTGCGGCGCTCATCAGCGCGATTGCGGTCACATCGCCCGCCGCGATGATGGAACGCATTGGGTTGTTCTCGGACATGGTGGTCTTTATGCAGTACGCGATGCAGGTCATCATGGCATTCCTGATGCTGGTGATGATTTTCGTCATGCTGCCGCGCGTGACCGTTTCCGCGGGCCGCGTCAATGAGGTGCTGGACACGAAGGCACGAATTGTGGACGGCAAGGAAACGCAGGGCAAGCCCGGAATGAAGGGCGAAATCGAGTTCCGCGACGTGTCCTTCCGCTATCCCGATGCCGACGGCGACACCATCCACCACATTTCCTTCACCGCACATCACGGACAGACAGTTGCCCTCATCGGCGCGACGGGCTGCGGCAAGAGCAGCATCATCAACCTGATTCCGCGCCTGTATGACGCAACAAGCGGGCAGGTGCTGGTAGACGGCGTGGACGTGCGTGACTACACGCAGGATGCCCTGCGCAGCAAAATCGGCTTTGTGCCGCAGAAGGCGTTCCTGTTCTCCGGCACGGTCAGCAGCAACGTCGGCTACGGCGAGGACAATGCGTCGGGCGCTGCCATCCGCAAGGCGGTTTCCATCGCGCAGGCGGCGGAATTTGTCGAATCCCCGGAGGTCGGGTATTCCGGCACAGTCGCGCAGGGCGGCTCGAACTTCTCCGGCGGGCAGAAGCAGCGTTTGTCCATTGCCCGCGCAGTGGCGCGCGACCCGGAAATCCTCGTCTTTGACGACTCCTTCTCCGCGCTGGACTACAAGACCGACCATGCATTGCGTCAGGCGCTCCGCGAGCAGACCAGCGGCACGACGAACATCATCGTCGCCCAGCGCATCGGCACGATTCGCGACGCGGACTGCATCCTCGTCATTGAGGACGGCGCGATTGTCGGCAAGGGCACGCACCGCGAGCTGATGGAAAGCTGCAAGGTCTACCAGGAAATCGCGTATTCTCAGTTGTCGAAGGAGGAACTTGCGTCATGAGTGAAACGAAACGCCGTCCGGGCGGTCATCCCGGAATGCGCGGGCCGGGCGTACCGGGCGAAAAGGCGAAGGACTTCCGCGGTTCGCTGGGGAAGCTCATCCGCCACTGCAAGCCCTTCTATCCGGTCATTTGCATCGCGATTCTGGGCGACTTGGCAGGCGTCATTATCCGCCTGATCGGCCCGAACAAAATCAGCGAAATCACCAACCTGATTACCGCCGGGCTGCGCGGCGAGATTGACATGCCCGCCATCCAGAAAATCTGCATCACGCTGATAATTCTCTACGTCGTCGGCGCGCTGCTGAGTTTTATGACCGGGCTGGTGATGACCGTCGTCACGCAGAAGGTCAACCGGGGCTTGCGCGACGGCATATCCCACAAAATCAACCGCCTGCCGGTCAGCTACTTCCAGTCCACCTCCACCGGCGACGTGCTCTCCCGCGTCACCAACGATGTGGACACCATCGGGCAGACGCTGCAAAACAGCCTGACCAGCCTTGTCTCCGCCGTGACGATGTTCATCGGCAGCGTCGTCATGATGCTCTCGACGAACTGGATCATGGCGCTGACGGCGATTGTGTCGTCGATGCTGGGCTTCGGGCTGATGCTGGGCATCATGAGCCGCTCGCAGAAGTACTTCGTCGCGCGCCAGCGGTGGCTGGGCGACCTGAACGGCCATATTGAAGAAATCTACACAGGGCACAATGTCGTCCGCCTCTTCGGCGCAGAGCAGCGCGAACAGCAGGCGTTCGACCGCATCAACGGCAAAATGCAGGAGACAGACTGGAAGAGCCAGTTCATGTCCGGCCTGATGATGCCGCTGATGGGCTTCATCGGCAATTTCGCGTATGTGGCGGTATGCGTCGTCGGCGCGGTGCTGGCGATGAACGGCACGATTTCCTTCGGCGTGATTGTCGCTTTCATGATGTATGTGCGCCTATTCACCTCGCCCCTGAGCCAGTTAGCACAGGCGGCGACGAACCTGCAATCCGCAGCGGCGGCGGCAGAGCGCGTCTTTGAGTTCCTCGAAGCGAAGGAAATGCCCGACGAATCCCACCTGCCCGCGCAGACGAAAACCGTCCGCGGCGAAGTGGCGTTCGACCACGTCCGCTTCGGCTACACGCCGGACAAAATCATCATTCACGACTTCTCCGAGCATGTGCAGCCGGGTCAGAAGGTCGCCATCGTCGGTCCGACCGGCGCGGGCAAAACCACGATGGTCAATCTGCTGATGAAGTTCTATCCGCTGGGCGGCGGCGAAATTCGCATCGACGGCGTACCGCTGTCGCAGATGACGCGCGAGCATGTGCACGACCTCTTCGGCATGGTCTTGCAGGACACTTGGCTTTTCGAGGGCAGCATCCGCGACAACCTCTGCTACGGCAAGGAGGGCATTACGGACGAGCAGCTTGACCAAGTGACCCGCGCAACGGGGCTGTACCACCTCATCCACACCCTGCCGGAGGGTTACGATACCCTGCTTTCCGACAAACTGAACCTCTCCGCCGGACAGAAGCAGCTGATGACGATTGCCCGCGCGATGATTGAAAACGCGCCGATGCTGATTCTCGACGAAGCAACGTCCTCCGTCGATACACGCACAGAAATGCTGATTCAGCAGGCAATGGACACGCTGACGAAGGGACGTACCTCGTTCGTCATTGCGCACCGCCTTTCCACCATCAAGAATGCGGACAAGATTCTGGTCATGCGCCACGGCGACATCATCGAATCCGGCACGCACGAGGAGCTGCTGCAAAAAGGCGGCTTCTACGCCGAGCTGTACAACTCGCAGTTCGAGCAGGCGTAACACATTTTCCAACTGCATAACAACCCCGGCAGCACACAAGGACGATTGTCCAGCGGCTGCCGGGGCTTTTCTATTGCGGCAGGATACGCTCTCCGTTTTTCCCCTGCAATGAAAAAGACCAGCATTGAGAGAAAACCTTCTCCCATGCTGGTCGGTCGCGCCCATTTGGCGCGACAATGTTGAGTTGGTCAAAAGAGCAGCTTGGGGGCGCGTCTGCGGACGCGCAAAGTTACTGGCAGGGACGCTTCGCTGCCTGCACCTTTGTTGAGCGCGTTGGGCATACTGGTCGCCCGCGGAACAGTTGGGGCGTTGCCCCAAGCCCCAGCAGGGGCGCCGCCCCTGCACCCTGCAAGGGGGAATTTCCCCCTTGACCCCTTTCGCGCGATTGAGTTGGTCGCTTTTCCCATACTCCTTCCGCGTGTTTATCCGATTATTTTGCTTCCTGCCCTAAATTTTTCCGTGCGGCGGAAAGCATCAGCTTCACGCGATTGAGCTGATTCACCTCACTCGCGCCGGGGTCAAAGTCCACCGCGCAGATATTCGCCTGCGGATACTTCTTCCGCAGCTGCTTGATGACCCCCTTGCCCACCACATGGTTCGGCAAGCACGCAAACGGCTGAATACACACAATATTCGGCACGCCCGTCAGCAGCAGTTCCGCCATTTCGCCCGTCAGGAACCACCCCTCGCCGTACTGATTCCCCTGCGAAAGGAACGGGTCGGACAGCTCCGCAATCTGCTCAATATGCATCGGCGGTTCAAAGCGCTTGGACTTTTCCAGCGCCTTGAGTGCGGGACGCCGCAGCGCGCGAATGCCCTTCACGCCCAGTACCGCACTCGCTTCACTTGTCCAGCCCTTGCCTAAATATTCGTGCTTGAACTTGCCGTTGTAAACGGAGTAGTTCATGAAGTCCATCAGGTCGGGCACAACGGCTTCCGCGCCCTCTTCCTCCAGCAGATCCACCAAGTGGTTGTTCGCCACGGGCATGTACTTCACCAGAATTTCGCCGACGATGCCCACACGCGGCTTCTTCATGTCCTCGTGAATCGGCAGATGGTCAAAGTCGTCCACTAACTGCTGGCAGAGGTCGCCGTAGCGGCCCGTGCCGTTCACCAGATGGTCGATGATCTTCTGCGACCATGTTTCCGCCAGCCGGTTGGCGCTGCCCGCCTCCAGCTCGTAGGGACGCACCCGGTAGAGGCATCGCATCAGCAAATCGCCGAAAACGATCGACTGCGCCGCGCCGATGAGCATCGGAAGCGTGAAGCGGAAGCCCTCGTTCGTTTCCATGCCGTTGGCGTTAATGGAGATAACCGGGATATGCCCCAGACCAGCTTTCGCCAGCGCGCGGCGGATGAAACCGACGTAGTTGCTTGCGCGGCAGCAGCCGCCCGTCTGCGTCATCGCCAGCGCAAGGCGATCGGTGTCGTACTTGCCGGACAGCACTGCCTCCATCATCTGCCCGACGGTGATGATGGACGGATAGCAGGCATCGTTGTTGACGAATTTGAGGCCCGTATCAATCGCGGAGCGTGTATCGTTTTCCAGCATGACGATGTGATACCCGTACTTCTCCAGCACCGGCTGAAGCAGACGGAAATGAATCGGTGACATGTTCGGCGCAAGAATGGTGTAGCCCTTCTTCTGCATGTCGCGGGTATATTCCACGCGATGATACGTCGCGGGCACAGGATGCGCCACGATGCCGCGCTTTTCGCGCTGCGCCATCGCCGCCAGCAGCGACCGCACGCGGATGCGCGCCGCGCCCAGCGAGTTCACCTCGTCAATTTTGATGAGCGTATACAGCTTGCCGCAGCGTTCCAGAATCTCCGCCACCTGATCGGTCGTCACGGCGTCCAGCCCGCAGCCGAAGGAGTTGAGCTGAATCAGCTCCAAATCATCCCGCTGGCTGACAAACTGCGCCGCCACATACAGGCGGGAATGGTACACCCACTGGTCGCTCACGCGCAGGGGATGCTCGCCATGGAAGGACGCGGGGATGCTGTCCTCGGTCAGCACCGCCAGACCATAGGAGGCAATCAGCTCCGGCATACCGTGGTTAATTTCCGGGTCAACGTGATACGGGCGACCCGCCAGCACGATGCCCTTCCGATGGTTTTCCTCCATCCATTGCAGCACCTTCAGACCCTCGGCGCGCACGTCGGTCTTGGCACACTGCTGCTCGTCCCAGCCCGCGTGAACCGCGTCGCGAACCTCCTGCTCCGGAATATTGAAGGTCTTGCGGAAGAAGCGCACAAGCGTGTCCGCCGCCGTTTTTTCGCTGGTCAGCGCGAGGAACGGTTTAAGCATCCGCACGCGCCCTTCGGTCACATCCTCGACGTTGTTGGCGATGTTCTCCGGATTCGCCACAACCATCGGGCAGTTGAAGTGATTCTGGGTCTTCATGTCCTCCTGCCGCTCGTAGAACACGCTCGGATAGAAGATTGTCCCGACGCCCTGATCAATCAGCCACTGCACATGCCCGTGCGCCATCTTCGCCGGATAGCACTCGCTTTCCGACGGGATGGATTCCATGCCCTTTTCGTAGATTGCGCGGCTGGACGCGGGAGACAGCACCACCCGGAAGCCCAGCTTCGTCAGCAGCGTCATCCAGAACGGGAAGTTCTCATACATGTTCAGCACGCGGGGAATGCCCAGTTCGCCGCGCGTGGCTTGTTCGGCGGTCAGCGGCTGATAGTCGAACATGCGCTTGAGCTTGTACGCCATCACGTTCGGGCCTTTTTCGCCCGCTGCGGTTTTGCCCAGCCCCTTTTCGCAGCGGTTGCCCGTGATGTGCCGCCGTCCGCCGGGGAAGAGGCTGACCGTCAGCATACAGTGGTTCGTGCAGCCCTGACAGCGCGCCGTCCGCGTCTGCCACTGCAAGCCCAGAATGTCCTGTATCGGCAGGGTAGAGGAGGGTGTAGCGCTGCCCGATGCCCGGTCGCGCGCAATCAGCGCCGCGCCGAACGCGCCCATCATGCCGGAAATATCCGGGCAGACGGCCTCCACGCCCGCAAGCTGCTCGAACGCGCGCAGCACCGCCTTGTTGTGGAACGTGCCGCCCTGCACGACGATATGCTGCCCCAGTTCCTTCGGATCAGCGAGTTTGATGACCTTGAACAGCGCATTCTTGATGACCGAACACGCCAGACCCGCGCTGATGTCCTGTATCGTCGCGCCCTGCTTCTGCGCCTGCTTGACGTTGGAGTTCATGAACACAGTGCAGCGCGTTCCCAAATCAACCGGGGCGGGCGCAAAGAGGGCTTCCGCTGCGAATCCTTCCGCTGTGTAGCCCATCGAGTTTGCGAAATTTTCCAAGAAGCTGCCGCAGCCGGACGAACACGCTTCATTCAGCAGAATCGTGTCCACCGAGCCGTTTTTCAGCTTGATGCACTTCATGTCCTGCCCGCCGATATCCAGCACACAGTCCACTTTCGGGTCAAAGAACGCCGCCGCGGTGCAGTGCGCAATCGTCTCCACCTCGCCGTCATCAAGCCGGAACGCCGATTTCAGCAGGCTTTCGCCGTAGCCGGTAGAGCAGGAGCGCGCAATCACCGCCGTGTCGGGCATCTTCTCCATCAGCTCGCGCATCGCCGTGCGCGCCGTCTCAATCGGGCTGCCGGAATTGCCCGCGTAGTAGCTGTACAGCAATTCACCCTTTTCGCCAATCAGCGCGACTTTCGTCGTCGTCGAACCCGCGTCAATGCCCAGATAGCACTTGCCGGAATACGTTGCCAAATCGCCGCGCTGCACCTTCGCCTGTGCGTGGCGGCGGTTGAACGCCGCGTATTCCTCCTGATTGCGGAACAATGGCGGCAGATGCTTCAGACCGAAGGTCAGCATGACGCCGTGTTCGAGGCGTTCGAGCAGGCTATCCATCGGCACGGCTTCGTCCTCGCCGTCCGAAAGCGCCGCCATCGCCGCGCCCGTCGCCGCAAAGAGGTGCGAATTGTCCGGCACAATCGCGGTTTCCTCCGTCAGGTGCAGGGTGCGGACAAACGCCTGCCGCAGTTCGGACAGGAAGTGCAGCGGTCCGCCCAAGAACGCCACATGCCCGCGAATCGGCTTGCCGCACGCCAGCCCGGAAATCGTCTGGTTCACAACCGCCTGAAAAATCGACGCCGCCAGATCCTCACGCGCCGCGCCCTCGTTAATCAGCGGCTGAATGTCGCTCTTGGCAAACACGCCGCAGCGCGCCGCAATGGGGTACAGCTCATGATAGTGCTTTGCCAGTTCGTTCAAGCCGGGCGCATCGGTTTTCAGCAGCGCCGCCATCTGGTCGATAAAAGACCCCGTGCCGCCCGCGCACACGCCGTTCATGCGCTCTTCCAATCCGCCGGTGAAATAGATAATCTTCGCGTCCTCGCCGCCCAATTCGATGGCGACGTCGGTCTGCGGCGCGGCCTTCTGCAGCGCTTCCGCCACCGCGACGACCTCCTGTACGAACCCGACGCGCAGCGCTTCCGCCAGCGAAATTGCGCCCGATCCGGTCATGCGCACCTTCACGCGGCACGCGCCGAGTTTCTTCCGCGCTTCCCGCATCATCTCCGCCAGCGTCTCCTGCGTATGCGCGCAGTGGCGGCGATATTCGCCCCAGACCATTTCTCCCGCTTCGTTCAGCAGCACCAGCTTGACGGTGGTAGAACCGATGTCAATGCCCGCATAATAATAGGTGTTTGTTTCCATTCCAGTACCTCGTCCGTCGGGCTTTCCGCCGCCACCACCAGCGAAAACGCCCGGAAAATGATTGGTTTTTCGTTCTGCGCGCTCTGCCGTTTTTCCCGCAGCGAGGTGCAGTCCGAATCGTTTTAATTCGCCATCAACCGCGAAAAATCCTCTTGCTTTTGCAGGAAAAGTCGTGGGTTTTTGTTCAATCGGATGCGATTGCTTAAAAACATGATTTTCATACTATTCCCAGTGCGGAAAAGGCATCGCCCGACGCACCGCCGAGTTGTGCGGTGTTGCTTATAAGTAAAAGAATCCCCGTCAGCCCACGAATCGGGTAGACGGGGAAGCATGGAAGAGAGAAATCTACGGCGTTGTGCAGGAGCCGCATAAGGCGTATTGCTGTATGCTTTTGTATTTCAGGCATCTGCCTTCGGGCGTTGCGTGCAAGGCATTGCGCCCTGCACGTCCTTCATCATACCGCGCCTTTCCCATAAAATCAACCCGGTTTGCACACACCAAAATGTGTACTTCCATATTTCTCCCTTGAAATCCACAAAAAATACACTTTGTGCTGATTATTCGCCATTCTCCAGCTCTGCCAGAATTGTCGGAACTTTCGCGGCTTCCGCCGGATCAAGCGGCGGATAATCCGGGTTCACATCCATCAGCACATCCAGCAGAATTTCGCTCATCAGGTAGCGCGTGAACCACTTGTCATCCGCCGGAAGGACATACCATGGGGATTCCCTCGTCGCGGTCGCATTGATGGCATCCTCGAACGCTTCGTCATACTGCTTCCACAGGCGGCGTTCGCGCATGTCATCCACCGAAAGCTTCCAGTGCTTATCTTCGCGTTCCAGCCTGTCAAGGAAGCGGCGCTTCTGCTCGTCACGGCTGACGTTCAGGTACACCTTGACGACGCGGTATCCGTTCTCGTAAAGGTACTGTTCCCAATTGCAAATCTGCCGATAACGCTTAGGGTAGAAATCCGGGTCGTCCGTCACGCGCGGCGGCATGGCATAGCCCTTCTCCATGTGGTGCACGCGCGTCACAAGCACATCCTCGTAGTGGCTGCGGTTCATCACGCCGATTTTCCCGCGCGGCGGAACGGTGCGGATGATACGCCAGAGATAATCATGGCTGAGTTCTTCCTTACTGGGCGCTTTGAATGCCGCGACTTCCAGCGCCGCCGGATTCAGCTGCCCAAACACCTTTTTGATGAGGCTGTCCTTGCCCGCCGCGTCACGCGCCTGAATGGCAATCAGGATGCCCTCACGCCCCTGCGCATAGAGTTTATCCTGCAGCGCCGCCGCTTCCGCAAGGTTCTCCATCGTCTGCGCCTTGAGCGTCTTTTTATCCACGAACTCTGGCGCGCCCGTCTCCGCGTCCTTCAATTCGAGCTTCTTGCTGCCATCCCAGCGGTAGTCTTTCAGCGACACGATGCCCATGATGCTTTCTCCTTACAAGGGAGGTTCTCCCTTGACCTTTTCGCGCGATTGAATTGGTAACTTTTTTTATACTGCATTCGTGTGTTTACACAGGGATTTCGCCTCCACGGAGGCGACAGGGGGGCAATGAAAACAGACGAATGTCTGCGGTCGCCCCCTTGACCCCTTCGCCTTCGCTTCCGAATGTTATTATATGGTAGTGTTTATTGAGGGAACGAAAGGCACACTAACTAAAAACTTTCGGTCAAAACCAATAAACAGGAGTGTGCGCACCGAAGGTTTCCAAAGGGCGATCGGAAAGCCCTTTGGTCGCCTCCGCAGAGGCGATTCCCCCTGCAACATGACCATAATGTCACAAAAGCGTACACCGCGAAGCCATTCAAGAGAGCAATCGCCACGCCCCTCTTAAGGCACCACCGCACAATTCGGCGGCGCGTCTGGCGATGTCTTTTCCGCCATCTGCATCATGCAAATTTCTCGATTTACCGCCAGTAAACCTTCGAAATTTGCATTTGCATCTGACGAAAAATCCATTCGCCAGCCGACCACCTCATTTGTGCGGTGTTACCTTAAATCTGCATCGAGGGGAACACGCTCGTGTGTTCCACCAATTCCGCACGGAACCGCTGCACCAAGCGCACCTGCGGCTCGCTGTCGCTCATCACCCGCATCGTCAAATCCGTCACGCCCGTGCTCGCCAGCGCCTGTTTCGTCTGCTGGAGCAAACGCGTGCCCAAGCCCTTGCGCTGGAACTCCGGCACGATATACAGCCCCATAACCTCCGCCGACGTGTACTGCCCCGCGGCGACGCACGCACCAACCAGATTCGACCCATACAGGATGCCCAGCGCGGCGAAATTCTGCCGATTCATCTGCTGAAGCAGGAAGCCGTGGTCAAAGTAGCTGAACCCGGCGCCGCGCATCCGCGACACCAAATCCATCTGCTCCTGCACGGTGTTGAGCGGAAGCGTGATGCACGAGCAGTTGAACAGCTGCGGCACTTCGTCAGGATCGTTCAGGCGCACCAAATCCTCGGTGTAATCCATCTTGAAGCCGTTGTGCTCATAAAACGCCAATTGGCGCTCGTCCTGCACATCCACGGCTGTGTACAGCCGTGCCGCCGCACCGGGCGCTTGATTGCGCAGCTGCCGCGCGCGCGCCGCAAGCGACCCCAGCAGCCAGTATTCGCCTTCCGGCTTGCTGGTCATGCTGAAATAGATGTTGACCGGGCGCGAAGGGAAAATCGTCGGCTGATACTGATAAATCAGGAATCCCTCGCCGACGGGGTTGTTCTGGTCGTCCTTGACGAAGAATACGTCCTCTTTCGGCAGACCCTTGTAAAATTCGTTCGGTTGCGTCACCTGCATGGCTTATTTCCTTTCTTCGGCGGTCTGAATGCGGCCGTCATCCAGCAGCACGGCGATGAACATCGGCACAAGCGCGAGCATCATCACCCCATAAAGTATTCCGTTGTTGATGGCAGACTTGTCCAGCGCAAATTCCACGGCGATGCACACGCCCGCGCCGGCCAGCAGCATCACGATGCGCACAATGCTGATTCTTTTCAGCCCATCCCGGCGGATGCAGCGGGTCAGGCGTGATGCCAGCAGCACCGCCAGCGTCAGTGCCGCCATGAGCATATTCAGGCGGACAAAGCCGAAGCGGATAAGCTCATCTGCGCGCCACGAATCGAGCAGCACCTGCATCACGCTGATGATGGTCAGCCCGGTTTCCAGCGTCCGCCCGGCGATTTTCTGCCTGCGCCCTTGCACCAGCACAATCACGAGCGTGACTGCCGCAACGATGGCTTCATATGCCCAAACCAGCATCTGCCCGTCCTCATTCTGGAAAGGCAGGAAGTACCAGCAGATATCGTCCATCTGTTTGCTGAAGCCCTGCCCCGTGAAACCCTCCGCCAAGCGCAGGCCGCACAGCGCCAGCAGCGCGCCGGGCGTCACCGCGTCCAGCAGAGGCAGCGCCTTCTGCTTCGTCAGTTTCGCATACAGCGCAATCGCACCCATGCCGCCAAGGATGCCGCCATAGAGCGTATAACCGCCCTGCCAGAACTGCCAGAAGAACGTGCTGCCGCCCAAATCAACCATGATGTACGAATACCGGGCAAGCATATACAGCACGCGCGCGCCCACCAGCGCGCCAAAGCCGCCAACCGTGCAAATCGCCGCGCGGGTATCCAGCGGGAGGCGCTTGCGCGAGCACAGCAGCGTCAGCACCAAACCGCACAGAACGCTGATAGCAGCGGTCAAGCCGTATTTCGTCAGGAAGAAGATGTCGGGATTCCAATAATCAATCTCTTCTGACTCCATCAGCGGCTGCACCACGTCCACAATCCGCGCGGAAGGCGACGGCACAAGCAGCAGCACTGCAATGGGCAAGGCAATCAGCAACAGGGCGCACCAGATTGCTGCATTCTGTTTCTTCATTTTTTCCGGGTACTCCTTCAATTCCGCCGAAGCCGACGGGTTTCTTTTTTTGCTGATGCGGAGAATTTCGCAGAACTCCGCAGAATATATTATACTTGCTTTTTCCCCAGTTGACAAGCTGTAATCCGGATTCTTTCAGCTATCCATCACAAATTTTCTGTTACAAATTTCCGCCCGCGCTCAGCACCAGCAGCGTGATTCCCAGCGCCAATGTCCCCGAAATCACGCCGTGCAGCGCCTGCCACGCCAGCTGTTCACCCAGCCGCATCAATCCTTGCGGGTACAGCGCGCGGTTCTGCATGATGACTGCGCATCCGCCGAAACCCGTCGCTGCGGACAGGAGAGCAATCCGCAACGGCAGAGGTGCCGGCAGATTCGCAATGGCGACCGCGCCCGTCGTGACTTCCAGCAGCGTCGTCAGCGGGAGACGCATCGCATCAGGCAGGAAGTCCGTCAGCGTCGCAAAGACGCGAAGCATCGTCATCGTGCCGCAGACAAGGAGCATAGTTCGGGCACTGTCCTCCACCGCGCGGGCGAAGGAGACAGGGGACATTGCTGCCTCTGGCACTTTTTCAGCGGATGTAACCCTCGTCCACCGTTTTGCCAGTCGCCCCGCGCAGCAGCCGCCCGCCAGCACGCTCAGCAGCACAATTGCCCCCGCGATTCGGCTGTTCAGCCAGCTTCCGATTGTCCCCAGCAGGAACATCGGGCTCATCGTCGCGCAGGAGACCGCCAGCGCCTTCTGTTCCCGGTGCGGACGGCTACCCTGCATCGCCAGCAGCCGCGCACCCGTCGGCGAACCGCCGCACCAGCCCAGCAGCATCAGCATACCGGGCTGCATGTCTTGCCCGCATCGGCTCACCAGCATCTGCGACAGCGTCAAGTACGGGAACAGCCCCGGCATCACGCTGCGCACGAACAGCGCACACGCCGCTTCCGCCGCCGCCATCGTCTCCGGCGCGCGCAGGAGCAGCAGCGCCATCATCCCTGCCAGCAAAATCCGCATTTTCGTCCCTGCCTTTCTGGGGAAAGGATATGCGGCGGTTGACAAGTTTCATTCGGGAAGGTACAATTGAAGGAGATAGGAGGAGAATCCCCATGAAAGACACCTTCCTCATGATTGACGGCAACAGCCTGCTGCACCGGGCTTTCCACGCCCTCCCGCTGATGGACGCGGGCGGCGTTTACACCAATGCGATTTACGGCTTCCTGACCATGATGCTCAAAGCGATTTCAGACGAAAACGCCCGCTATCTCGCGGTCTGCTTCGATGAGCACGCGCCGACGTTCCGTCACACGGCATATCCCGACTACAAAGCGGGACGCGCCGCGACGCCGGATGAACTGCGCCAGCAGTTCGCCACCATTCGGACGCTGCTGCCGGAAATGGGCATCCAGGTTTTCTCCCTGCAAGGCTGGGAGGCGGACGATCTTCTCGGCACGCTGTCCAAACTGGGTGAGGACGCCGGGGTCAGCCCCGTCATTCTGACCGGCGACCGCGACGCGCTCCAACTGGTGTCCGATACGACGCAGGTGCTGTTCACCCGCAAGGGCATCAGCGAAACGACCCACTTTACACCCGCCATGGTGTACGAAGTGTATGGCTTCTCGCCGGAGCAGGTGGTGGACTGGAAGGGGCTGGCGGGAGACAGCAGCGACAACATCCCCGGCATCCCCGGCATTGGCGACAAAACCGCCGTGCGCCTGCTGCACCAGTACGGGACGCTGGACAATATCCTCGCTCATGTGGGCGAAGTGAAGGGCAAACTCGGCGAAAAACTCGTCACATGGGCGGATCAGGCGAAAATGTGCCGCGAACTGGCGACGATTCGCCGCGACGCACCGATTGCGTTCTCCCTCAAGGCGTGCGCCATGCCAGACTTCCGGCATGGGATTCCCGCGCTGGCAAAGCTGAAGCTGAACAGCATCATCCGCCGCCTGCAAGCGCCTGACGATGCGCCCGCGCCGGATACCGCGGCAGAGGAAACACCCCTGACGCTCCTGCCCTTTGCAGACGCTGCCCCGATTTCCTCCGGCGCTGATCTGACCGCGTGGCTCACCGCCCTGCCGGACAGCGCCCGTCCAATTGCCATCGCGCTGGATGACACGGTGCTAACGTGCGCGGCGCAGGATTTGTCCTGCTGTCAGGCGGCACTCGGCGGCGATCTGCTCACTCCCGGCGCTGACCCGGAGGACTTGCTCCGCGCCCTCGCGCCCGACCTCGCCGCGCACCCCGCCGTCATCCACGACGGCAAAACGCTGTGGCACCGCCTGAACCGCGCGAAGCTCCCCATGCCGGAGCGCTATGCGTGGGACGTGCAGTTGGGCGCGTACCTGCTTGACCCGCAGCGCAAGAGTTACAGTCTGGACGCGCTGTGCGGCGATTTGCCCACTGACGCGCGCGGAATGCTCTCGCTGTGCCGGTGGCAGCAGGCGAACATTGACCGCATGGGCATGAGCCACCTCATGCGCGACGTGGAAATGCCGCTTTCCGGCGTGCTGTACCGCATGGAGGACATCGGCTTCACCGTCGATACGGCGTTCCTGCGGCAGCTGGGCGAGCGCTACACGCAGGAAATTGAGCAGAGCAAGCAGCAGGTATTCGCCGCCTGCGGAACAACCTTCAACCTCAACAGCACCCAGCAGCTCGGCGACGTGCTGTTCGATAAATTGCAGCTGCCGCACGGCAAGAAAACCGCGCGCGGCTACTCCACCTCCGCCGAAGTGCTGGAAGGTTTGCAGGACATCGCGCCGGAAGTCATTACGCCGCTATTACGCTATCGGCAGCTGACGAAGCTCAATTCGACCTACGTCGAGGGGCTTCTGCGCCTGACGGACGCGACCGGGCGCGTACACTCCACCTTCGACCAAGTCGCCACCGCCACCGGGCGCATTTCGTCCAGCGAGCCGAATTTGCAGAACATCCCCGTCCGCACGGAGGAGGGCAAGGAAATCCGTCAGGCGTTCCTGCCGCGCGCGGGCTGGGTACTGCTGGACGCGGATTACAGCCAGATTGAGCTTCGCCTGATGGCGCACTTCTCCGGCGACCACGCACTGGTAGAAGCCTTCCGCACGGGACAGGACGTTCACGCGCGCACTGCCAGCGAAATCTTCGACGTGCCGCTGGATGAGGTGGATTCTACGCTCCGTTCCCGCGCAAAAGCGGTCAATTTCGGCTTGATTTACGGCATCAGCGGATTTGGTCTTGCGAAAAACACGGGCGTGAGCCGTCAGGAGGCGCAGGAGTTCATCAACCGCTATTTCGCGAAATATCCGGGCGTCAAGCGCTTCATGGACAGCGCCGCCGAGGACGGGCAGCACAACGGCTACGCGCTGACGCTGATGGGGCGCAGGCGGTATCTGCCGGAGCTGAAGAGCGACAAGGCGGTTGTGCGCGAGTTCGGCAAGCGCGCCGCCATGAATACGCCCGTGCAGGGGACAGCGGCGGATATTATCAAGCTGGCGATGGTACGGGTGGACGAAGCCTTGCGCCGGGAGGGGCTGAAGAGTCGGCTGATTTTGCAGGTGCATGACGAACTGCTGCTGGAATGCCCGCCGGAGGAAGTGGAAAAAGCGGGGAAGCTGCTGAAGGATGCGATGGAGCATGTGATTGAGCTGCGCGTGCCGCTGCTGGCGGAGGTGCATCAGGGAACAAACTGGGCGGAAGCGAAGTAAGGATAGATAAGGGAAGGGAAAACAGAGGATAAACACGCGGGTAGAGCATGGTAGTGAGACCAACTCAATCGCGCGGAGGGGTCAAGGGGGAGACTTCGTCTCTTTTCCTTTTCCCCTTGCGGAGTCCAGAGGCAGCGCCTCTGGTGGGGCTTGGGGCAACGCCCCAACTGTTCCTCGTCAAATCAATTCAAAGAGAAAAGTCAACAAAAGGCGCAGGCAGCGAAGCGTCCCTGCCAGTAACTTTGCGCATCCGCAGATGCGCCCCCAAGCGGCTTTACCCACCACTTGCATATTGTCGCGTCAGATGGGCGCGACCACGCATCTGTTCTTTCAGACATAGTGACTTTTGCCCGCAAGCAGGGGATTTCGCCTCTGCAACCGTAATCATCCCATCATAAAAATCCCCCGTCAGCCGGACATCATCATCCGCTGGCGGGGGATTCTCATCCTCATCAATACTCGTAAATCGTAATCAGCCCGCCCATGTTGTCCAGCGACATGGTGTAGTTGCTGGTCTTGCGGCTGATGCTGACGGAGAAGGTGCTGCTGTCGTCGCCCACCTGCTGGCGGAC
>ERZ772821.328-NODE-328-length-42475-cov-49.978713_pt1 | contig 42475 bp, 39 predicted proteins | sample MGYA00580859_ERZ772821 | MGnify/ENA primary metagenome ERZ772821 (study PRJEB29015, sample SAMEA2737674) | human gut metagenome | biome: human gut; feature: human-associated habitat; material: faeces | place: China | collected 2012 ...
AAACATAAGGGGCTGCGGCCCCTTATCAACCCTGGGGTTTTTTGACAGACTGAGGCCCCGATTTTTTTCGGGGCTTTTGTAATGGGCAAAATAAAAATTAAAGGTTGAAACTTATCGTGCCGGTAGAGTAATATGAGAATATGGAAAATATGAGCATTAAACAAGAAACACTCGAATTCAGGGAAGTGACCGTGGATATGCGGCAGGAGGTGGAGAGGTACACCAAAAGCGCAGGGCTCTTCAGCTCTGAATTTACCTTCACAAGCTACATGGTGTGGGGTGCAAGAGGAAAAATAACAATAGCCTTTGAGGACGGTGTGATGTACAGCCGCTGCAGCTTTCCCGGCGCGCCGATGTATATGATGGCGCCGGTATGCCTTGACCCGGCGGATTATGGCAGGGCCATAGTCAGGGCGGAGCAGTATATGGTGAATAATGGAGTAAAGCCCCTGTTCGTTGGCATAGCAGAGCAGTATGCGGAGCAGTTCCGAATGGCGGGCTTCGAGCTTGAGGAGGACAGGGACAACTTCGATTACGTCTATGATATGGAGGATCTCAGAGACCTGCCCGGCAAGAAATACCACGCGAAGCGCAATTTCATAAACCGCTTAGAGCAGAGCGAAAGCTTTGAGTTTGTGACGCTGGGGCCGGAGAATATTGGAGAGTGCATAGACCTGTACGAGCAGTGGGCCTCCAATAAGGACGAGAACGACTCTCTATCCATAGAATGGGAACTGGATGCCATACGCACCGCCCTTTCCAACATGATGGAGTTGGACCTTCTCTGCGGCGGAATAAGGATAAACGGCGAAATAAAGGCCTTTTCCGTGGCGGATAAGCCATGGAAGGATATGGCGGTGACTTACTTTGAAAAGGCTGAGGCGGAAGTGCCGGGCCTGTATCCGTTGATAAACCAGCAGATGGCGGCCAATCTTCTGAACGACGTGAAGTACATAAACCGTGAGGAGGACATGGGCCTGGAGGGGCTGCGCAAAGCGAAGCTTTCTTATCACCCTTCAGCGTTTATCAAAAAATACAGGGCGGCAAAGCGGCAGAATGAAATATAAGGTTCTTGGGCAATTGTGACAATTTGCCCAACGGGGAATAAATACCTTGACGCAGGAAACCATTTTATATAAAATGATTGGAGAGCAAAAATTGGCGGCTTTGCCGCAATAAAGATAAGGAAGGTAAATAATGGATACTCAGGTAGTAAGTGGCATTCAAGGCTTTATGAGCAACGGCGGTATGCTGATCATTCTCATGATTGCGCTTTTCGCAGTCATGATAATCCCCCAGCGCAAGAGGGAAAAGAAGATAAAGGACATGCTGGCTAATCTCAAGCCCGGCGACCGTGTACGTACGATCGGCGGCATCTACGGCACAATCACTGCCATAAAGGACGACGTTGTGACTATCTCCGTTGGTCCCGACAAGGTACGTCTGGTATTCATTCGCGGCGCCATAGCCTCCGTAGAGGATTCTCCCGTAGAGAACACCATAGAGGATCAGGCAAACTAAAACAAGCTAAAAAGCTACAATATGCCCGGTTTTTTACCGGGCATATTTTTTTGTGCCTTCGCATATATATCTGTATACTTGATAGGGGGTATATGTGCATGCGAACGGCAAGGGCGACGCAAAAGCAGGCCAATATGGCGCTGGAGGTGGGAAAGAGCGCTTTGCTCGGCGTCATAATAAGCTTTGTGCTGGTGGTACTGTATGCCGTCGCACTCAAAGAGGAACTTTTGCAGGTATCCACAATGGGCCTTTTTACCACGGTCATAAAGGTGATATGCGCGGCGGCGGCAGGGCTTATAGCGGTCCGCCGGTGCAAAAAGCGGCTGTGGCTGTATGGGGCGCTGGCGGGTACGCTTTACGCTGTACTGGCGTTCATAGTGTTTTCCGCCGTTGCGGGCACGCTGTACGTGAGCATAGCGCTGCTCTCTGATATAGCTATTGGGGCAGTAAGCGGTCTAATCAGCGTAATGGTACTGCAAATGCTGAAATAGCCGCACCGATTTCGAGGCATGCCGATTTCCTGCGCCTTGCCAAATGCGCTGCGCGGGGTGTAAAATTACGGTATGCTGATGTATGAGCTATCACAAATAAATAACGATATACCCAAGGCCGAGGGGATATCTCCGCGGCTTGCTTCGCTTTTGTATGCCCGCGGGGCGCGTGACAGGGAGGCGATGGAGCTTTTCCTGCACCCGGGGGAGGGGCAGTTTCTGGATCCTCTTTTCATGAAGGATATGGATAAGGCGCTGGAGCGCATAAAGCGGGCTGTAGCTGGTGAAAAGATATGCGTGTACGGCGACTACGACGCGGACGGCGTATGCGCCACCTCCATACTTTACGACTGCCTCAAGAGTATGGGTGCAGATGTGATATACGATATACCATCGCGGCACGACGAGGGCTACGGCCTTAACATTCCGGCCGTGGAGCGGCTGCACAAAATGGGCGTACAGCTCATAGTTACCGTGGATAACGGCGTAAAGGCATACGGCGAGATAGACAGATGCCGGGAGCTGGGAATGGACGTGGTGGTGACGGATCATCACCGCTGTGACGGCAGAATACCAGACTGCTGCGCCGTGGTGTGCCATACCCGGGAGGACGATAAATACCCTAACGGCGACATATGCGGCGCGGGCATAGCGTGGAAGCTTGCGGAGGGCCTTATAGGCCGAAAAGCCGCCAAACGCTACCTCCCTCAGGCAGGCATAGCCACAATGACTGACGTAGTGCAGCTGCTGGGTGAAAACCGGGCCATAGTTGCCGTGGCGCTGGATATGATAAATAAGGGCGATTGCTCCCCGGGCATAAAGGCGCTGGGCCGCGTAGTGAACGACAAGAGCGATGCATTCGTATCCCGGGACCTCTCCTTCGGCTTCGGGCCGAGGCTCAACGCCGCGGGCAGAATGGAGGACGCCGGTATATGCGTGGAACTGCTCTGCACCCATGATACCCAAAAGGCTCAGCAGGCAGCCGAGCTTCTGGACGAGCTGAACCGCCGCCGTCAGACGGAGGAGGGGGACATAATAGCTTCCGCAGCGGAGATGGTGGAACAGCTGGATCTTACAAAAGGCCGCTCCATAGTGCTCAAATCCCCGGACTGGAACCCCGGCGTCATAGGTATTGCCGCAGCAAGGATAGCCGAAAGGTATTACCGACCAACGCTGCTCTTTTCCGAAAAAGACGGAGTGCTGACGGGTTCCGCCAGGTCTGTGCCGGGAGTTGACCTGTATCAGGCCCTCAACGCCAACAACAGATTTTTCACCCGCTTTGGCGGCCACGCGTATGCAGCTGGCGTTACCATGCAGGAGAAAGATTTTGAAGAATTCCGTCAGGCACTGGACGGGACCTTCAGGAGCACCGTGGATCAGGAGCTGTTTATACCCAGGAGAAGCTATGAGGCGGAAATAGAGCTTTCCGAGCTTACGCTTCCCATGGTGGAGGAGCTGGAGCTGCTTGCCCCGTTTGGGGAGGGCAATCCGGAGCCGTCCTTTCGGACGGACGGCATGCTGCTGCGGGGACTCAGGCGCATAGGCAGCAGCGGCAATCATATAAAGGCTACCGCCGTAAAAGACGACAGGTACGTAGATCTTGTGGCCTTTTCAAAGGGACATCAGTTTGTGGAGCTGGCGGATATGGGCCGCTGCGACGCCATATACACGCCGATAATAAACAAGTGGAACGGCATGCGCTCGGTGCAGCTCCGCGTTTGTGATATGCGCCCAGCACCCATAGAGGATCCCGAAGCCTTTATGAAGGACAGAGGAGATAAATTTATTGATGCATTCTCGGGGAATATATTGTATAATACAGGTTGTGGCATTGATACGGGCGAAAAAAAGGCCCGCGGCCTTGAAAAGCTGCTGACAGACTCCATGGCGGGGACAATGGTGCTTTGCTTCACCGAAAAGGGCGCAGTTGACCTTATGAAGGAGCTGGCGGATAAAGGGCTTTTCAGAAGGCTGGATATGGTTTTCGGCCGCAACAGAGCCTTCCCCTGCGGCTATCATACGGCTGTTTTCGGCCCGGTGATAGACTCGCTGGATATGTCCCGCTTCAGCAGCGTTTTGATGTATGACAGCATTGACGCTGGCTTTGCCGAAAGGCTTGGAGCCCTTGCGCCGCATGCTGAGATAATACCGGGCAGGGCATATCCTATGGACTGCTTTGCGTCCCTTGCGCTGGAGAGACGGGATATAGCGGCGTATTATAAGGCGCTGCGCTCATCGGAAAGACGGTTTTTCAACCGTGAGGAGCTTATAGATTACCTCGCCGCCGTAACAAAGACGCCTGTCCGAATGGCGAGGCTGGGCGAACGGGTTATGGAGGAGCTGGATTTCATCGATGCAAACGAAGGCATACGACTCATAAAGGATCCGCCCCAGCGGGATCTTATGGAAAGCCCAACATATGCCGCTGCCCAAAGACTCAGGTCTCGGGAACAATAACAAACAAAACATCTGCCATACGCAATGACTGGAGGAAAAATAAACATGGATCTTAAGACTGCTGTGCGCTCTATCCCTGATTTTCCCAAGCCCGGCATACTTTTCCGGGATGTTACTACTCTGTTCCAGGACCCGGAGGCATTCAGGCAGCTCATAGATGAACTGGCAAAGAGCCTTGAGGGCAAACAGGTAGATCTGGTAGTAGGCCCGGAGGCAAGGGGCTTCGTAGTAGGCTCTGCACTGGCTTACGCCCTGAACGCCGGATTGGTGCTGGCAAGAAAGCCCGGCAAGCTCCCCTGCGAGTCGCTGCGCTATGAGTACGCCCTCGAGTACGGCACCGATTCACTTGAGATACATGTGGGCGCCATAAAGCCCGGGCAAAAGGTAGTAGTGGTGGACGATCTGCTGGCCACCGGCGGCACCTGCCTTGCCACCGCCAAGCTCGTCGAGGAAATGGGCGGAGAGGTGGTAGGCGCGCGCTTTGCTATCGAGCTTGCCTCCGAGTGCGGAGGCAGAGATAACCTGAAGGGTTACGATGTGTACTCCGCAATAGTATACTAATTTAACAGCACTTTATGAAATCAACGGTGCAGGCCGTTGATTTCTGTTATTATTTCAATCGTCAGGGCAGTGAGGCCGAAAGGAGGGGCAATATGGAAAAGCTCAGGGAAATCTGTTCAAAGACATTCACGCCGGAGGAAATGCAGACGCTTGACCGGGCTATTGAGTTTACCAAGGGGGTCCATGCCCATCAGACCCGCCATTCCGGAGAGCCCTATTATACCCATCCGGAAAGCGTGGCCATAATGCTGGCCAATATGGGTATGGACAGCCATACCATACTGGCGGGTCTCATGCATGACGTTATAGAGGACGGCAAGGATATAACCTACGAAAAGCTCGCGTCCATGTTTGGACAGGATATCGCCGGCATGGTGGACGGCGTAACAAAGCTTACCAAAACCGGGAAGAACGAGATGATAAGCCGCGAGGACATACAGGCGGAGAGCTTCCGCAAGATGTTCCTTGCTATCGCAAACGATATCCGCGTGGTCATAATAAAGCTCAATGACAGACTGCACAACATGCGTACCCTCCAGTATTGCAGCGAGGAAAAGCAGATACGCAAGGCCCGCGAGACGCTGGATATCTACGCGCCTCTCGCACATCGCTTCGGCATGGGCGCCATGAAGTGCGAGCTGGAGGATCTCTGTATGAAGTATCTCTGGCCGGAGGAGTACAAGAAGCTGGAGCAGGCCATGATACCCTATCAGGAGGAGCGCATGCGCACCCTCAATAAGGCCATGGAGGAGATAGAAAGGGCGCTTAAGGAGGCGGGAATAGAGGCCACGCTTTCCGGCCGCCCGAAGCACTTTTACAGCATATACAAAAAGACCGTCCGCCAACAGAAGACCATAGACGAGATATACGACCTTATAGCCATACGGGTGATAGTCAACACGGTAAACGACTGCTACGCCACGCTCGGCATAATCCACTCCCTTTGGAAGCCCATGCCGGGACGCTTTAAGGATTATATAGCGATGCCCAAGACCAATATGTACCGCTCGCTGCACACGACGCTGTTCTCAAACGACGGCATGGGTATGCCATTTGAGGTGCAGATAAGGACGCCGGAAATGCACAAGGCTGCTGAATACGGCATAGCGGCGCACTGGATGTATAAGGAAGGCAGAAGCAACCCTGACGATCTGGACAGCAAGCTTGCGTGGCTGAGAGAAGCCCTTTCCTTGGAGGCGGATTCCAACACCACGAGGGAATTTATAGAGAACATACGCAAGGATTTCTTTGGCGATTACGTCTATGTGCTTACCCCTCAGGGCAAGATAATAGACCTCGTTACGGGCTCTACGCCGATAGACTTCGCATACAGGATACACTCCAACGTTGGCAATCATGTTCAGCACGCGAAGGTAAACGGCGCGCTGGTGCGCCTTGACTACAAGCTGAAAAACAACGACGTGGTGGAGATAATAACCTCGCCGAACGCCGCGCCCAGCTACGACTGGCTGAAGATCGCCAAGACGCAGCAGGCCAAGGCCAAAATACGCACGTGGTTCAAGAAGGCCAACCGCGAGGAAAACATACAGCGGGGTAAGGATATGCTCTCCGAGGCGCTGAAGCGCCAGGGCGCGCAGCTAAGCGACTTTACCGGCAAGAAGGAATACTTCGAGGATATATTAAAAAAGTTCAACATGTCCGATCTGGACGACGTATATGCCTCAATAGGCTACGGCGGCATAACCACCGGACAGGTGACAAACAAGCTTCTTGAGCAGGCAAAAAAAGAGGCAAAGGCGGCGGCTGCCGCAGAGCGCCTGGAGCGGCTTGAGGAGGAGCAGCAGGGCAGGCCCGAGAACCGCGGCAACGGCAAGGGCGTGATAGTGGAGGGCGACACCGGAATGGTGGTGCGCTTTGCCCGCTGCTGCACGCCGCTTCCCGGAGACGATATAATAGGCTATGTCACACGCGGCAGGGGCGTGTCCATTCACAGAAAGGACTGCCCCAATATAGGGGATCTGCTTATGGATCCCGAAAGGGTAGTAAGGGCGGAATGGGCAAACAACGCCAAGAGCAGCTATACCGCTACCATACAGGTAGTAGCTGATGAACGCACCGGCCTTCTCATGGACGTATCCCAGGTTCTTGCAGGCATGAACATAAGCATAACCGCCATGACCGCAAAGGTTGACAAGGCCAACCAAAACATAATACAGATACAGCTTTCCTTCGACGTATCAAGCACGGAGCAACTCAACAACATAATCAAGAGCATGCGTAAGGTGCGCTCCGTCAAGGAGGTATACCGGGTAAACCAGTAATATTTTTTGAGGAGAAAACATATGCGGGCAGTAGTGCAGAGGGTATCCGAGGCGTCGGTAAGCATAGAAGGAAATGTTAGGGGCAGCATAGGCAGAGGCTTTATGGTGCTGCTCGGGGTCGAAGATATCGACGAGCAGGCCGATCTCGATTACATATGCGAAAAGCTTACCGGCCTTCGGGTATTTAAGGACAGCGAGGGCAAGATGAACCTGAGCATAACGGACATAGGCGGAGAGATACTGCTCATATCCCAGTTCACCCTTTTCGGCGATGCCCGCAAGGGCAGGCGCCCCAGCTTCATAAAGGCGGCGAGGCCGGAAAAGGCCATACCCATGTATGAGGCGGCAATAGCCAAGCTGAGGGAAACCGTGCCTGTACAGTGCGGCGAGTTCGGAGCAGATATGCGGGTGAGCCTCATAAACGATGGCCCGGTGACTATACTTCTGGACAGCAGAAGGACATTTTAAGCGAGGAAAACAGCATGAACAGAGATATAACAGTCAGCAGCATAGAAACCGGCCCGTACTGCGTAAACACTTACTTTGTGCGGCTTAATAACAGCGACGAGTGCGTTGTAATCGATCCGGCGGACGCGGGAAAGGTAAATACATACCTTGAGAAAAACGGCCTTGGGTGTAATGCCATACTGCTCACCCACTGCCATTTTGACCATATGCTGGGCGTGCCGGAGCTGCAAAAGCAGGGCATGAAGGTGTACATAGGCGAGCTGGACGAAGCGGGACTCAGGGATAAGGACATAAACCTCACCTTCAGGAAGATCGAGCCCTTCTATGCTGACGTAAAGCTCAAGGACGGCGATACGGTAAGGGGAGCGGGCCTGGAGTTCAATGTGCTGTTTACCCCCGGCCACACCGTGGGCGGCGTCAGCTATGTGCTGGAGGGAAAGAAGTGCGTGTTTGTGGGGGATACCCTTTTCCGCCGGAGCATAGGCAGGACGGACTTCAGCTACGGAAGCTATGAGGATATAGTAAGCTCCATAAAGAATAAGCTCTTCACCCTGGAAGGCAACTATATCGCCTATCCAGGCCACGGCCCCGCCACCACGCTGGATGAGGAGCGGGCCGCAAACCCATATGTAAGATAGATCAGGAGATAAAATGGTAAGGGTATATACTGACCACCCGGAGCTTTTGAACGATCTGGGCGAGGTAATAAGGCTTTATCTGCCCATGGAGGAGGTGGTTCCCGCCGAGAACGGCGAGGCCGCCCCCTTTATTTCGGCTGTGATGGAGGAAAGCGGCGATACATGGCGCGCTGTCTGCACTGCCGATATGGATGGGGCGCGGGCAGAGTACGCCTATATTCATCCAAAAGTGGGCGGCGGCGAGCTGAACAGGAAGCGTTATCGCAAGCGCTGCATGAAGATAGCCGTGTTCCGCGCGCTGGGCAAGGTATATAAGGACGCGAGGCTCCCATGGGGCAGCCTGACGGGAATACGCCCCACGCGGCTGCTCCGCGAGCTTATAGCCGAAAAAGGCGAAAAGGAGGCCCTGCGCTTTATGGCGGAGGAGTTCGACGTGACCCCGGAAAAGCTCGCCCTGGCAAAGGAGATAGTGGATATACAGCGGCTGTTCATGGATGTTGCCGACAGGGACGTGGACGTGTATATAGGCATACCCTTCTGCCGGACGCGGTGCCTTTATTGCTCCTTCGCCTCGGGCGTCCGCACCGACAAGACGGACATGGCGGCCTACATAGCCGCGCTGAAGGAGGATATACGCCTCGGCGCGGAAATAACCCGAGACTGCGGATTTAAGATAAGAAGCATGTATATGGGCGGCGGCACTCCTACGGTGCTTACAGAGAGCGAGCTTGAGGATGTGCTGAGCTATGCGCTCGGGCAGTACGGCGGCTATGGCCGGGAATTTACCGTGGAGGCGGGCAGGCCGGATACGATAACCAGAGAAAAGCTTGAGATAATAAAATCCATGGGAGCGGGAAGAATATCCATAAATCCACAGACCATGTGCCAGAGGACGCTGGAGCTGGTGGGAAGGAGCCACACCCCAAAGGATATAGCGGACTGTTTGGATATGGCCCGCGCAGTGGGCTTTAACAGCATAAATATGGACGTTATAGCGGGCCTGCCCGGGGAGGATATGGCTGATATGGAGCATACTTTATCCGAAATCAGGAAGCTCGAGCCGGATAACCTTACTGTGCATACGCTGGCCATAAAGCGCTCGTCGCGATTGAAGCAGAGCCTTGGCAGCTATGAGCTGCCGGACGGGGATACCGTCGAAAAGATGGTGCAGCTTGGCATGGAGTACGCCCGGAGCATGGGCATGGCGCCATATTATATGTACCGCCAGAAGTACATGAGCGGCAACCTGGAGAACGTGGGCTATGCAAAGCCTGATAAGGTGTGCATGTACAACATCGACATGATGGAGGAGACGACCTCTATAATGGCGCATGGCGCGGGGGCCATGACCAAGCGCATATTCGATGGGGAATGCCGCGTGGAGCGCATACCCAACCCAAAGGACGTGAGCACCTATATCGCAAAGGTGCATACAGTCGCCGCTGAAAAGCGGGAGCTGTATTCAAAGTAGCATACTTTCTTGACATTTTTAGCCTGCGATTATATAATTAGCAGGAATATTGGCATTGACCGGAAGAGCGGCGAAATTAAGCCTTCTTTAGAGAGCGTGGGCCCTGGCTGAAAGCCCCGCGGAGACTATCGCCGGAGACGCCCGTGAGCCGGCGGGTAAAAAGCCCGCCCGTATGGCCTGCGTTAATGGCCTTGAGCCGGGGCTTTTATTAGCCCAATTAGGGTGGTACCGCGGGTCTCCCGTCCCTTTGCCGGGCGGGAGACCTTTTTATTATTAAAATAGAATGCGAGGAGAAATCATGGCAATTCAGGCGCCGAAGGGCACTAAGGACGTTACGCCGAGAGAAAGCTATAAGTGGCAGTATATTGAGAAGATCGCAAGGGAGACCTGCGACAACTTCGGGTTCAGCGAGATACGCACCCCCGTCATTGAGCATACCGAGCTGTTCCTTCGGGGAGTGGGCGATACCACGGATATAGTGCAGAAGGAAATGTACACCTTTGATGACAAGGGCGGTAGGTCCATAACCCTCAAGCCCGAGGGTACTGCCGGCGCGGCCCGCATGTTCATAGAAAACAACCTCTTCAACGACCCCCAGCCTACCAAGATGTATTATCTCTACTGTCCTGTGTTTCGCTATGATAAGCCTCAGGCGGGAAGATTGCGCGAGCATCATCAGTTTGGCGTGGAGGTCTACGGCGCGCCCAGGGCAAGCATAGATGCCGAATGCATCGAGCTTGCCATGACCGTTCTCGATAAAATAGGTGTGAAGGGCCTTTCCGTAAACATAAACAGCATAGGCTGCCCTAATTGCAGGCCAAAATACAACGAGCTGCTAAAGGAATACCTGAGGAGCAATTACGACGGCCTCTGCGAAACCTGCAAAAGCCGCTTCGAGAAGAACCCTCTTCGCATATTGGACTGCAAGGAGGAAAAGTGCAAAAAGATATGCGAGGGCGCACCTACTATTCTGGACTGTCTCTGCGACGAGTGCAGGGCGCACTTTGAAGAGCTGAAGGGCTGCCTTGACAGCGTAGGCATACAGTACAAGGTGGATCCCTTCATAGTGCGCGGGCTGGACTATTATACAAAGACCGTGTTCGAGATAATCGCAAACAGTGAGGGATATTCAGGAACGGTATGCGGCGGAGGCCGCTATGACGGGCTTCTGGAGCAGCTTGGCGGACCTAAGCTTCCCGGTATAGGCTTCGGCATGGGCATGGAAAGGCTGCTGCTCATAGCAGAGCTTTCGGGAGCGCAAATACCACAGCCACGCAACGTTGAGGTATATGTGGCGGCGATGGGCGAGGAGGCCCGCAAGGTGGGCTTCACACTTACCGCAAAGCTCCGCGGCAGCGGCATAAAGACCGAATTCGACCATGTAGGCAAGAGCTTCAAGGCACAGTTCAAGTACGCCAACAAGATAGACGCCAGATTCGTGGCTATCTTAGGCGACGAGGAGCTTGAACGGGGCGAGGTAAAGCTCAAGGATATGGAAACAGGGGACGAGGGCTATGTTCCAATAGCCGCCCTTGGGAATAGAGTACAGCAAATTTTAAGATAAGAGAGGAAAAGTACAATGGCAGAACTGCTTCAGGGTTGGAAACGCACACACTACTGCGCAGAGCCTACTGTGGACGAGGTAGGCAAGGAAATGGTGCTCATGGGCTGGGCCGGAACATGGCGGAACCTGGGCTCCCTCATATTCATAGGCCTCCGCGACCGCACCGGCACCATGCAGGTGACCTTTAACGAGAGCGAGCTTCCTAAGGAAGTGTTTGAAAAGGCTGAAACCATCCGCAGCGAGTATGTCATCGCCGTAAAGGGCGTACTGGCAAGGCGCGATGAGAAGATGGTAAACAGAAACATGAAGACCGGCGAGCTGGAGCTTATTGCCAAGGAGTTGAAGATATTGGGCGTATCCGAGACTCCTCCCTTCTACATCGACGATAACGTGAATGCCGCCGAGCAGCTCCGCCTTAAGTATCGCTATCTGGATCTGCGCCGCCCCTGTATGCAGGCCAACCTTCTCATGCGCAGCAAGATAACCAGGATAGCCCACGAGTACTTCGCGGAGCAGGGTTTCATAGAGATAGAGACGCCTACCCTCTGCAAAAGCACCCCCGAGGGCGCCCGCGACTATCTGGTACCCAGCCGCGTACAGCCCGGCAAGTTCTACGCCCTGCCCCAGAGCCCCCAGATATTCAAGCAGCTGCTCATGCTTTCCGGCTTTGACCGCTATATGCAGATAGCCCGCTGTTACCGCGACGAGGACCTGCGCGCAGACCGTCAGCCCGAGTTCACGCAGATCGACCTTGAGATGTCCTTCGTGGAGCAGGACGACGTAATGAACGTTCAGGAGGGCTTCATCAAGCGCCTGATGAAGGAAACTCTGGATGTAGACATTCAGCTTCCGCTGCCTCGCATAACCTGGCAGGAAGCCATGGACCGTTACGGCTCGGACAAGCCCGATACCCGTTTTGGCCTTGAATTCGTAAACGTAAGCGATATAGTGAAGGACTGCGGCTTCGGCGCATTTGCGGACGCAGTCAAGGGCGGCGGCTCCGTGCGCTGCATCAACGTAGAGGGCGGCGTGGAGCATTTTACCCGCAAGCAGATAGATGCGTTCGGCGATCTTGTAAAGACCTACCGGGCAAAGGGCCTCGCGTGGCTGAGTATGAAGCCCGAGGGAATTCAGTGCTCCTTCGCAAAGTTCCTCACCGAGGACCAGATAAAGGCCATACTGGAGCGCGCCAACGCCAAGACCGGCGACATACTCTTCTTCGTTGCGGATGCAAAGGATACGGTAGTATATCAGGCTCTGGGCGCTCTGCGCCTTGAGCTGGGCCGCAGGCTAGGCCTCATGGACGATACCAAGTTCAACTTCCTGTGGGTAATAGAATTCCCCCAGTTCGAATGGAGCGAGGAAGACGGAAGGTACTACGCCATGCATCACCCCTTCACCTCACCTATGGATGAAGATCTGGACCTGCTGGATACCGATCAGGGCAAGGTTCGCGCCAAGGCATACGATATCGTGCTCAACGGCAACGAGATTGGCGGCGGCTCCATACGTATCCACTCCCCCGAGGTACAGGAGAAGATGTTTGAGAAGCTGGGCTTTACCAAGGAAGAGGCCTGGGAGCGCTTCGGCTTCCTGATGGGCGCCTTCAAGTACGGCACTCCTCCTCACGGCGGCCTTGCATACGGTCTGGACAGGCTGGCTATGCTCATCACCAGGGCTTCCAGCATACGCGACGTCATAGCCTTCCCGAAGGTACAGACCGCGTCCTGCCTCATGTCCGGCTGCCCCGACGTAGTAGAGCAGGCACAGCTTGAGGAGCTGCATATAGAGACTGTTCCTGATAAGGAGTAAGCCATGGCGGGAGAAGAACTTCGCCAGACAGGCAAGGTGGTCGAGCTTAAGGGCAAGCTTGCTGTGGTACGCTTCCAGCGCAGCGACGCCTGCGGCCACTGCAACGCCTGCTTTCATTTCGGCTCAAATGAGGCGGATATAGAGATAGACAACTCCTGCGACGCCGGGGTAGGCGATATAGTGGCTATAGAGCTGCACAGCGGCAGCATGTTCAAGGCCAGCGCCATAGCTTACGGCATACCGCTCATAGGGCTTATGCTGGGCGTATTTATAGGAAGCAGGATAAGCAATATGTTCGCGGTAATCGGCGGCGTACTGCTCTGCTGCGGCACCTACTTTATACTCAAGGGCCTCGACCCCGCGTTTTCCAAAATGCGTGAGTTCAAACCCCGCATGATCGAGATAGTGGGTCACGAAGACGAGCAGCAGTAATTTAAAAAACCATATTAAAATAAAGCGCGGCGATTGCAATATGACCGCGCTTTATTTATAATCAATTAGTATGCACAAATTGGAACCTTCAGGGGGTGAAGCCATGATACAGCTTGACATTATAAGAGAGGCCGCGCCCGACGTTGCAGAAGCGATGCTGAATGAACTTTTGCGGCAGAGGAGAAATATAGAGCTCATAGCCTCGGAAAATTTTGTGTCGCCTGCGGTGATGGCGGCTATGGGCAGCCATCTTACAAATAAATATGCCGAAGGGTATCCAGATAAGCGTTACTACGGCGGCTGCGAATATGTGGACGTGGTGGAGAATATCGCGCGGGACCGCGCCTGCCAGCTTTTCGGCGCGGAGCACGCCAACGTACAGCCCAACGGCGGCTCCAGCGCCAATTTTGCAGTATACTTTGCGCTGCTTCAGCCCGGTGATAAGGTGCTGGGCATGGATCTTTCCCACGGCGGCCATCTTACCCACGGAAGCCCGGTCAATATGTCCGGTCAATACTATACCTTCTATTCCTACGGCCTCGATCCCGAGACGGAGTGCATAGATTACGACGAGGTGCGCAAAAAGGCGCTCGATATAAGACCGAAGCTGATCATTGCGGGCGCGTCGGCGTACCCGCGTGAGATAGACTATAAGAAATTCCGCGAAATAGCCGATGAGGCGGGCGCCCTCCTCATGGTGGATATGGCTCACATTGCAGGCCTTGCGGCGGTGGGGCTGCACATGAACCCCGTGCCGTATGCCGACGTTGTGACGACGACTACCCATAAGACGCTGCGCGGGCCAAGGGGCGGCATGATACTGTGCAAAAAAGAATTTGCCAACGCCATAGACAAGGCCATATTCCCCGGTACACAGGGCGGCCCGCTGATGCACGTTATCGCGGCGAAAGCGGTATGCTTTGAGGAAGCGCAAAAGCCCGAGTTCAGGGCATATCAACAGCGGGTGATAAACAACGCAAAGGCGCTGGAGGGAAGCCTGAAGGAGGAGGGCGTAAGGCTGGTATCAGGCGGTACGGACAACCATCTGCTTCTGCTGGATCTGGGATCGGGCGGGCTTACGGGCAAGGAAGTCGAGCAGCTTCTGGACAGGGCCAACATAACCGTAAACAAGAACAGCGTACCCAACGAGACACGCAAGCCTGCTGTCACCAGCGGCATAAGGGTGGGGACGCCTGCGGCTACCACAAGGGGACTTGATGAGGACGATTTTGTCATTGTGGGCAGGTTGATAGCCGACATAATAAAAAACGGGGAGGAAGCAGTGGAACGCGTCGCCGCAAAGGTGAGGGAAATAACGGATAAGTACCCGCTGTATCCCGGCGAATAGTATTTACGCCATGAACAGGCTCTGGACAAAGAATTACACCATAATAACCATAGGCAGCGTCGTATCCATGCTGGGAAACAGCATGGCCGGCTTTGCCATGAGCCTTTTCGTGCTGGACTATACCCAGTCCCCGCTGTATTACGCCATATATATGTTCCTGTATACCCTGCCCCAGATAGCGGCGCCGGTGCTTGCCGGGCCGTTGATGGACAGGTTTTCCCGGCGCAGGACCATATATATGCTTGATTTCGCCTCAACTGCCATATATGCCCTGCTGGCGGGGCTGATGCACTTCGGGCTTTTCAACTTCTGGGCATTTGCATCCATAACGTTCATAATCGGAACGATACACAGCGCCTATACTGTGGCCTTCGAAAGCTTTTACCCAATGCTGGTATCCGAGGGCAACTATATAAAGGCTTATTCGGTGTTGAGCACGCTCGAAACGCTGGTGCTGGTGATGATACCCGTATCCACCTTTTTATATAAGACGGTGGGAATGGTATGGCTGATGCTGATAAATTCCGCCTGCTTTTGCACTGCAGCCATATTCGAGACGCAGATAAGCGATGTGGAGGGCAAGAATGGGCAGAGCGGCTCAAGGTACACCTTCGGCGGCTATATGGAGGATATGAAGGAGGGTATGCGCTACCTCTGGACGGAAAAGGGCCTTTTGTATATAACCCTGTATTTCATATTCTGCTTTATGGCCACGGGCGCATCTAACGTTATAACGCTGCCTTACTTTAAAGCGGGGTACGCTGACGGCGAGTATATCTATATGTCGGTATGGGGCTTTATGGTGCTGGGACGGGTGCTGGGCGGAATGATGCATTACAGGCTGCATCTGCCGGAAGAGCATAAGTTCAAAATAGCTGTGTTCGTATACGTTGTCATATCGGCCTTGGAGGGAACATATCTTTATCTGCCCCTCGCGCTAATGCGGCTCTTCTGCTTCCTGCAGGGGATACTGGGCGTAACGTCCTATAATATCCGCATATCCTCTACCCAGTCGTATGTGCCGGATAACCGCAAGGGCAGATTCAACGGCACCTTCCTGATGCTCACCACAGTGGGCTCCCTGCTGGGGCAGCTATTGGCCGGTATGCTCACAGAAATAATGCCGATGCGCGGGGTGCTGAGCCTGTTCATGGGCATAAGCGGCGCATCGGCAGTTATCATCATGGGAAAGGGAAGGAACGCGGTAAAGCCAATATACAATAAAAGACAGTAAGCTTGAGCTAAGACCGGCTGTTGCTGTCCTCGGGAGAATCGGTGTTCTCGAGAGGGTGCTCGGCGTCGACTATAAGCTGGCGCTCACACTCGGGACAATGGCGTGGTACGCCTCCGCGGACCTTCATTAGCCGCGCCCCGCAGAAGGGGCAGCGGTAGAATATCAGCGCCTGACCGTAGCCGCCGACTATGCACACTATTGCGATTATATATGCGGCGATAAGGTTCCTGTTCATGACGTAAAGCGCTATAAGTATGCCCAGCAGGGGCACTATTTTGAATATGTTATAGCTGAGTATGAGCCTGCTCTTGAGTTTATCCATATCCATCAGGCAAGACCTACCTTTCTGTATACCTTGCGGAGGGTCTTTCGTGCCTGCGCGGAAGCCTTCTCTGCGCCGTCCGACATTATCTTCTCAAGGTATGCTTTATCCGAAAGTATCTTCTTATATTCGTTTTGAACGGGTTCAAGTCCGGCTATTACGGCTTCGGCTACTTCGGTCTTGAGGCTGCCGTAGCCGAGCCCGTCGAAATGCTTCACCGCTTCGTCCATGGTAAGCCCCGTGAAGGAGGTGTATATGGAGAGGAGGTTGGATACGCCGGGCTTATTCTCGGGGTCGAACGCGATGAAGGTATCGCTATCGGTGACCGCGCGCTTGAACTTTTTCATTATGACGGAAGGATCGTCCATTATGGCCACGAAGCCGTTGGGGTTAGGATCGGACTTGCTCATCTTCATGGAAGGATCCTGAAGGCTCATAACGCGGGCGCCGAATTTGGGTATGAAGCCCTCCGGGACCTTAAAGGTCTCCCCATAGGCGTTGTTGAAGCGTATGGCGATATCCCGCGCGATCTCGATGTGCTGCTTCTGATCCGCGCCGACAGGCACAAGGTCGCTCTGATAAAGCAGTATGTCGCCCGCCATCAGCACCGGGTAGGTGAAAAGGCCGGCGTTTATATTGTCCGCGTGCTTTGCGGATTTATCCTTGAACTGCGTCATTCGGGAGAGCTCGCCCATATAGGTGTTGCAGCACAGCACCCAGTTAAGCTCAGCGTGCTCGTGAACGTGGGACTGCACAAACAATACGGATTTTTCGGGATCTATGCCGCAGGCCAGCAGCAACGCCACAGTCTCGCCGGCGCGCCTTCTAAGGTCGGTGGGGTCCTGACGAACGGTCAGGGCGTGAAGATTGGCGACGCAGTAATAGCAGAGCCTGTCATCGGTCTGCAGGAGCTTCCAATTTTTGAGCGCACCAACATAATTGCCCAATGTGGGGGAGCCAGAGGGCTGTATGCCGCTGAGTACTGTCTTCTTTTCCTGTTCTGCCATTTTATTTATATAACCTCCATGATTTCACCTGTTCATATTGAAATATTATACTTTATTTGACTCGGGATAGCAACATTCCCTTGTTTGACCTTTTGCGCGATGCTACAATATAAAATACAAATAATCAAACTGGAGGCAAGCATGAGCCACCGCGCCCTTTACAGGCAATACCGGCCCGCCACATTCTCCGAGATGATAGGGCAGGAGCATATAACCACAATACTGAAAAACCAGGTGAAGTCAGGCACGACCGCCCATGCCTACCTTTTCGCGGGCACCAGGGGAACCGGCAAGACCAGCGCCGCGCGCATACTCGCAAGGGCGGTGAACTGCGAAGCGCCCGTAGATGGCGAGCCCTGCGGCCGCTGCCGCTCCTGCAAAATAAGCGCCGGGGAATGTGCGGATATAATCGAGCTGGACGCTGCCAGCAACACCGGCGTGGACGATATGCGCGACATAATCGAAAAGGCGCGGTTCATGCCTCTTGAGCTGAAGCACAAGGTATACATAATCGACGAGGCGCACGCGCTTTCCGCCAACGCCTTCAACGCCCTGCTGAAAACGCTGGAGGAGCCGCCTCCCCACGTAACGTTCATACTGGCCACCACCGAACCCCACAAGATACCTGCGACGATAATCTCCCGCTGCCAGAGAATGGATTTTCACCGGCTCGGCGTATCCGACATGGTCAGGCGCACCGAGGAGGTGCTTCAGCGCGAAAACGCCCATATAGAGCGCGACGGCCTGCTGGCCATAGCCCGAGCTGCCGAGGGCGGCATGCGTGACTGCCTCTCCCTGGCGGACCAGTGCCTGTCTTTTTGCGGCAATAAAGTCAGCACACAGGACGTTTACAGCGTGCTGGGCAGCATGGAGGATGGCTTTCTGTTTGACATGGCGGAGGCCGTACTTTCCAGCGACCCTGCAAGGGCGCTGGAGCTGCTGGATCAGGTAGTTCGGGATGGCCGTGATTTGAAGGTGTTTTTACATGACCTGACGCAGCACATGCGTTCGCTGCTTTTGACGAAGCTTTGCGGCCATTGCAGCGATATACTGGACTGCACCGAGGACTCTATGAAGCGGTACGAGGAGCAGGCAAAGGAAGCAGGCGAAACGCGGCTTTTAAGATGCAGCGAGCTGCTGTTGCAGGCCGAGGGCAGGCTTCGGACAGTTACAATGCCGAGGGCGCTTATAGAAAGCACGCTTGTGCGCATATCCCGGCCCGAGGAAAAGCGCACCATGGACGACCTTATGGAGCGCATCGAGGTTCTCGAACGGCAGGTACGGGAAGGGGCCGCGGCGCCCCGGCGCACAGCAATTGCCGAGCCGATACCTATCGGGGAAAAGCCTGACGCCGATGAGTATCCCTGCGACTACGGCTTTGAGGAGCCGCCGGAACCCGAAGATGTGCCGCCCTTTGATATTGACGAGCCAATAAGGACTGTGCCTGCGTCAAAGCCGGAGAAGCCAAGCCCCGCACATCCGGCAAAACCGGCAGAGACGGCGGGCAGCATGTCACCGCAGAAGCTGTGGAAGGCCATACTCGATAAGCTTGGAGAGACGGAGCGCACCATGGCGGTTTCCGGAATGTACGGCAAGGGAAGCGCCATAAACGGCAATGTGCTGGAGGTGGCTTTTGAGAGCGAAATAATATATCGCATGATGAGCGCGCCGGGAGCGCTGGAGAAGGTCAACGGAGCGGCAGATAAGGTGGCGCCCGGGTATACGGTGCGTATGACGCAGAAATCTGGCGGGGACGATATAGAGAGCACCGGCAGGGCGTTGTTTGGCAGCAACTTCAGGATAGAGAACTGATAAGCAACAAAAAATCAGCCATTTGCGATGCGAATATTAAAAAAACGTGTCGCAAATGTGGAAAATAGCTTTTAAATTACCTATTATGCGGCGCTGCGTTGAACAGGGCCGCAAATTATGTTATACTGTTATACAAGTAAAATCCCGGAGGTATGTTGATGGCAAAGGGCGGTTTCCCCGGAATGGGCGGGGCAAATATGCAGCAGCTGATGAAGCAGGCGCAGAAGATGCAGCAGGATATGCAGCGCATGCAGCAGGAACTCCAGACCCGCGAGTTTACGGCTACCGTAGGCGGCGGCGCGGTCAGGGCTACGGCATACGGCAGCAAGGTGATAAAGTCTATCGAGATAGACCCTGCCTGCGTGGATCCGGATGATGTTGAGATGCTTCAGGATCTGGTGCTGTCCGCCGTCAACGAGGCCATGCGCATGGCGGAGGAAGCCACGAATTCCGAGGTCAGCAAGCTTACTGGCGGAATGGGATTGGGCTTCTAAAAACATATGGCAGACCCAATAAGCAATCTGGTCTCCCAGCTTTGCAGATTGCCCGGCGTAGGTACCAAGAGCGCACAGCGCCTCGCCTACTTTATACTGGACATGCCCGAGAGCGAAGCACGTGAGATAGCAAAGGCCATAAACGACGCAAGGGACAAGATACACCACTGTCCCGTTTGTGGCAACTACACCGATACGGATCCCTGTGCCATATGCCGCGACGCCAGCCGCAAGACCGGTGTAATATGCGTGGTTAGGGACGCAAGGGATGTGGTAGCCATGGAAAAGATGCGGGAATTCCGCGGCACATACCATGTGCTGGGCGGGACGATATCCCCAATGGATGGCATTGGCCCGGACGATATACGCATAAAGGAACTTTTGCAGCGTATAGATGAAGGCGGGGTAAGCGAAGTGATACTGGCTACCAATCCGGACGTAGAGGGGGAAGCCACTGCGGTGTATATATCCAAGCTGCTCAAGCAGCGCGGGGTGAAAGCCACGAGGATAGCCCACGGTATACCCATCGGCGGAAATCTTGAATACGTGGACGAAATGACATTGCTGAAGGCAATGGAAGGCAGAAGGGAAATGTAAAGAATTTTTTAAAAAAATTTGCAACCTTTTGGACGCCTGAAGCGTCTTATACTATAGAGCGAAGAAAACACCCATATCACCCGAAAGGAGAGGTAAAGATGAAGCGCATAACCGCACTGTCCACCATTGCTGTTGCCGTGATAGCACTTATTATAGGCCGCACATTCTCGGCAAGCGTAATGAGCAACGACCGCGTCATGGCGGACGTGCGTCAGAGTTATCGCAGCGCCTCACTGGTGGTGTCGGGTGAATGCATACAAAAGATAAACTCCGGCGACAATGCCCAGAGCCGTATTCTCATAGATGAGGTAATAGCCGGAAACGCCCGGGAAGGCTCCAAGATACTTGTAAAGGGCAGTTATACCGTAGGCGAAAAGTATCTGCTCTATCTTACGGAGGGCAACGATGTGCAGTATGCCGAGGACGAGGCAGACTATTGCTCCACCTCCGCGGATAATTTTGTGATCCGGAACGGAAATGTGGAATACGGCGGCTCGCGGATAAAGATCAGCGAGTTCAAAAAGGAAATGGACGCAATCTCAAGGGTCATCACTGCGCCCTCAAAGAACTACTACTACAATGATATCAGATCGCTTGTAAACGCCTCGGAGAATATATTCATAGGCCGTGTAAACAGCGCGTCTCATATGCGCAGCACCAAATTCCGCACCCAGGACGGCGGAAGCACAGTCGAAAAGAAGGCGCCATCCGCAAATCTTACCATCAGTGTATACGGAAACATAAAAGGCGATATAGGCTACGGTCAGGAAATAAATCTGGTATATGTTCCTTCAGCCAGCGAAAACATGACGGATGCCGGCACCCTCCAGCCCAAGCCGGTGAGCGCCGACAAAGCGGTAAAGCTTTCCGAGGGCGATACTTACCTGTTCTTCCTTGCGGAGGATCCTGACCCCAAGCAGGATCACTGCTTCCCGGTAAATTCCATACAGGGTTGGATAAAGGTAGAAAATGATAAGCTGACCGTGTCCGATGAGAACGGCGTTGCGAGGGGATACACAGACCTCTCTCAGCTGGTAGCCGATATAAACAAAGTAAAATAAAAATCAGACGATAGCAAAGCAGTCCCCGATTTATGGCGGGGACTGCTTTATGTATAAATGCGGCTTGCGCGTTAAGCTTAGCCCTGCTTTGAGCTTTCCTCACAAAGCTCATCCAGCGCCTGCTGGGCCTGCTCCCACTGGGAATAGAGGGCATCGATCTCGGCCTGCTTGCCGTCCGCCTCTTTTGCAAGTTCTGCGGATTTTACGTAGTCCGATGCTATCACTGGCGAAGCTAGTTTTTGATTTATGTCTTCAAGCTCCTGCTCAGCGGCCGCTATGCGCTCCTCCGCCCGGCGGACAGCGCCCGCCGCCCGGTTCAGTATACTCTGGCGCTCCTTTTGAGCCTTGTAGCTGTTGGGCTTTTCCGCCTTGGGGGAGGCAGCTTCAGCTGAGGGCTGAGGTCTTCGCGCAATTGCTTCAAGGTAATCGTCATAGCCGCCTATGTATTCAGTAAGTCCGTCTTCCTCCATGTAGAGTATGCGGTCCGCCATGCGGTTGACCAGGTATCTGTCGTGGGTGATTATGAGCATGGTACCCTCGTAATCCTCCAAAGCGGCCTCAAGAGCCTCCCGGGAGGATATGTCAAGATGGTTGGTAGGCTCATCGAGCAGCAGCAGGTTGGCCCCTGAAAGCATAAGCTTGAGAAGCTGTATGCGTGCCTTCTCGCCGCCGGAAAGGGCGCCTATCTCGTTGAATACCTCGTCGCCGCGAATGAGGAACGCCGCCAGGGCGGAACGGACTTGGGTAAGGTCCATTCTTGGGTAGGCGTTGTGTATTTCCTCAAGTGCGGTGCTGTTGGGATCAAGGGAGGTCATGGTCTGCTCGTAGTAGCCGGGCTGCACCTTGGCGCCCAGACGCACAGTGCCGGAATCCTGCCTTTCAAGGCCCATTATTATCTTCATGAGGGTGGTCTTGCCGCAGCCGTTGGGCCCAAGCAGGAATACGCGCTCTCCCTTGCGGATATGCATGGAGACGTTTTTGAACACCGGCTTATCATAGGACTTGCTCAGCTCTTCGCACATAAGCACATCGTTGCCGCCTACTTCCCTCGCGCTGAACTTGAAATGTATGGAGGAGGTGTCCTTTTCGGGAGCTACCAGCTCTGCCTTCAGCCGTTCTATCTGCTTGAGCTTCGCCTCGGCGGTAATGAAATTGTGAGCCTGGCCCCAGCGGCGCTGCTGCTCTACAACGCCTTCAAGGCGGTGTATCTCTTTCTTCTGATTGGCATAGTGCCTGCGCAGTATTTCGTTGCGGGTGCTCATCAGTTCTACGTGGCGGGAATAGTTGCCGTTGGTGGCGGTGAGCCTGCCGTTTTTTATTTCAAGGGTGCGGTTGGTTACCCTATCCAGAAAGTACCTGTCGTGGGATATGACTATAAACGCCCCTGCGTAGCTCTTGAGAAAATCCTCAAGCCAGGTGACGCTTTGTATGTCAAGGTGATTGGTAGGCTCGTCAAGCAGCAGCAGTTCCGCGCCGGAGAGCAGCAGCTTTGCCAGCTGGGCCTTGTTGCGCTCTCCGCCGCTCATGTCGCTGAGAGGCTTGGCGAATTCGCTTTCGGTAAAGCCGAGACCCAGGAGAGTGCTGCGTACCCTGCTCCTGAAGGTCAGGCCGCCCTCCCGCTCGTACCGTTCGTTGAGGGATTGCTGATGGGAAATAAGAGAGGATACGTCGCTGCCGCCATTGGATATTTCCTCGGAAATACGCTCAAGCTCCTGCTCTATACGTATGAGGTGGTCAAATGCCGCTACTGTGGATTGGTACAGTGTATCCGAGGTGTTCTCCACGTTTTGACGCATGAATCCCATGCGGGCGCCCTTATGTTTCATCACGGAGCCGGTGTCAGGTGCTTCCTCGCCTGTGAGTATGCGAAAAAGGGTAGTTTTGCCGCACCCGTTTACCCCTACCAGGCCCACCTTGTCCCGGGGGGCTATCTCAAAGCTTACCCCGTCGAAGAGAAGACGGGCGGAATAGCTCTTGCTTATGCCGCTTGCGGCTAATAGTGCCATGGTAAAATACAGTTCCTTTGCCGAAATATTGGATCGAATTATATTTTACACTAATATTACTGCTATTGCCATACGGTTTTTACACCTAAAGGGACAGTGAAGCATATTGTTCATTGGACAAAATATGTCAGTATGCGCTATAATTATCAAGTATGGAAGCTACTAATGATTTGCGGAAAAACCAAAGGAAAAACAGACAGGATAGGCGCCCCATGATGAAGCGGCTCAGAATACCGCTCCTTACTGCGGGAGGCGTTGTGCTGTGCGCTTTTGTGCTGATACCCATGGCCTTTGATACCCTCGACATAGGACCGGAGATAGTGGAAGTATCCAAGTCCATGCTTCATATGCCAAGCCCCACCCCGACGGCGGAGGTGGCGGAGAACTTTGCCATTACGGCAGCTGCGCCTAAGGCTGCAGCGGAGGCTCCCTCAAAGTACCGGCTGCTGAAGCTCGGCGATACAGACCCTGTGGTGGCGGACATACATGAGAGGCTGGCGGAGCTGCAGTATATGGACGGCGATGAACCCTCGGAGTATTTTGGCGAGCCTATTGAGGCGGCGCTGAAGCGTTTTCAGCGCATACACCACATGAAAGAGACGGGCGAGGCGGACGAGCTGACACAGGAGATGCTCTTCTCGGATAAGGCCGCCATGTATAAGCTTCAGCAGGGCGACGAGGGCGAGGATGTGGAGTCCCTTCAGGAGCGCTTGCAGGATTTGGGTTACGAGGTGGAAAAGACCAACGGCTACTTTGGCGTGGCCACGGTAAAGGCGCTCTCCTCCTTTCAGATAAAGAACAAGCTTGACGCCACCGGCGTTATGGATACCGACACGGCGGATATACTTTACTCAAACAATGCAAGGCCCAAGGTGGATCCAACCCCTTCGCCTACGCCTAAGCCCAAGTCCACTCCTACGGCCAAGCCGGCGAAAACGCCTAAGATCAGCGCTACGCCCAGGGCCGGGAATGAAAGCATAGGCACTACCAAGACGGCCGACCCCGGCACTCAGCCCGAAAGCACCCCCAAGACGGGCGGAGGCGGCAATGTTTCCGCCGCTACCGGCAGTGTGGACGGATTTATTGCCACGGCTATGGCTCAGCAGGGAAAACCCTATATCACGGCGGATGAGGGCCCGGACAGCTTCGATTGCAGCGGTCTCGTATACTACTGCCTCGTCAACAACGGCGTAAAGGTGGGCCGGATGAGCGCCAAGAGCTATGCCGTGATTGACAGCTGGGAAACCGTTTATTCTACGAGCGACCTGCGTCCCGGCGACCTGCTGTTCTTCTGGAACAGCGGCAGAACGCGTATTTATCATACCGGAATATGGCTGGGAGGCGGAAAATACATACATGCCTCCTCCTCTGCGGGGCAGGTAGTGGTCAGCGGCTGGAGCGACTGGGCTAAAAACAGCTTCAGCCACGGCAAGAGGGTATACTAAATTAAAAATATCAAGGAGGAGAATGGCTATGAACAGAGAAGAGGCATACGAGCTTTTGCACAAGTACATGAAGGGCGAGAACTACATTCAGCATTCCATGGCAGTTGAAGCCATAATGCGGGGCCTGGCCAAGCGCCTTGCGCCTGAGGACGTAGAGTATTGGGGCATCGCCGGCCTTTTGCACGACCTTGATGAGGAGCAGTGCGACTGGCGCAACCACCCGGAGGTACACGGCCCCACCAGCGTGAATATACTGCATGAGAACGGCGTGAACGACCCTGTGCTTGAGGGGGCGATAATGGCTCACAACCCTCTTTGCGGAAAAAAGGCGGGTACCACAATAGAATACGCTCTGCTGGCGGCAGACCCAATGAGCGGCTTCTGCAAGTCTGTGGCGCAGATATATCCGGATAAAAAGATTGCCAGCGTAAAGCACAAGAGCGTTGTAAAACGCTTCAAGGAGGTGCGCTTTGCCGCGGGAGCGAACCGGGAATACATGAACGCCATAGTTAATACGGGCCTTACACTGGACGACCTAATAGATGTTGCGCTGGAGGAGATGACCGCCATAGCTGGCGAGCTTGGGTTGTAAGAGCGTAAAAAGTATAATATAAAAACGGATAAAGTAAGCCCCCGACTTCTGTCGGGGGCGATTTTTCGTTCCAAAATACATAACTGGCAGGAAAACGTGCATTTTTGGTAATAAAAATAATGGAAATCGATGATAACATATAACAAAACAAGCTTAACACAGATTTGATGTTTATTAAAAAACGAAAGGGGAAGAAACAATGAAAAAAACACTTGCAATAATGCTGGCGCTTATTATGGTGCTGGCGATGGTTCCCGCGCTGGCGGAGGGAGTAAAAGTAGCGAAAATTGGCACAGTTGAATATGAAACGCTGGACGAGGCGATAGAAAAGGCGGCTGACGGTGCTACTATTGTGCTGCTGGCGGATTGCACAACCGCGGGAATGAATCTGAGCAATAATCTTACCATAGATGGTGGAGAAGCTAAACGTACTATAACATTTAACGATAAGGGTATAGCGCTCTGGGGAAAATCTCTAACCTTCAAAAACTGTAATGTGGTTATGAACGGGATAGGTTCTACGCCCTATACGGCCGAATGGAACTGGATGGCAGTTTGTGCAAGCAAGGACGCATCTTTGATGCTTGAGAATACAGAAATGACGATGATTGGAGCAGAAGGAAATAATGCCCACGCCATCTACTTCTGCTCAAACAACAAACTGAATCTTACTAATTCAAAGCTTGAAATAAAAAATTATAAGCAGGATGCATTGGAATGGAATGGCGGCGATGGCGGATACAACGTGAATATTACGAATTCCACCTTTATTTCCGATCACAACCGTTCCGGCTTTACGGGAACATTTTATGCGACCATCGATAACAGTACGGTAAAAGTTATCAACAGTCTCGGCAATGGCTCGAACGGCACGTATTATACCATTAAAAACGAATCCGATGTTTTGTTTGACGGTAATGGAGCTTGGGGCATTTCTGCATGGCGGATCGACATGTCGAATAAATCCACGCTGACTGCTACCAACAACGGCTACAGCGGCGTTTGGACAAGAGTGCTAAATGTTGATCCCACGTGTACTCTTGATGTAGAAGGAAATGGCACAAAAGCATTCAACTCGTCGACAACCCCTGGTATCTTCTTCCAAGGAAACGACACCCATAAAAGCATCATTGAAAAGGGTGCTAATGTGACTATCAAGAATAATGCAGGCGCCGGTATTTATACCAAGCAAGCAGCATGCAACCTAACGATCAATGCCGCGGCTGTTATCACGAATAATGGCACTGGAGCGGTAAACAAAGATAAAATCGGAGCCGATATGGGCGGCGGTATCTACAATGTAGGTACTATCGTATTGTGTCCGGAGGTTGAGCTTTATAACAATCATGCCGCAAAAGCCGGCGACGATATTTACAACGCAGAAGGCGCATCTATCGCCTTCGGCGGTTTGGGCTCCGATTGGTGGCTGGACGGTGCGCCGGACTGCGATGGTAAAATACACAAGATCGACGGCTGGTATGAGGACGGTATGCCCGGTGAAGGAGATGCAATAGGTAAACGTTGGTGCGGAACTTACGATGGCAATGTGTGCGTTTCTAATGGAGAAGCGTATATGGAAAGTATGCAAGCGGGCGAATATGAGACAAAGATAGCACTTAAGGCGGCGCACGGCGCACAGACTACTCCGCCCGTTCCCACCCCCTATAATGGCGGCGGCGGGTACTACTACCCCACCACCACCCCCGTCCCCGTGATAGTCATACCTCCCAAGACCGGCGATATGACGATATGGCAGAGCATACTGCATTTCTTAGGGATAAGGTAAGCAAATAGCGGAATGAATAAGCCCCCGACCAAATGGTCGGGGGCTTCAGAGTGTCAAAAAAGTGGCTAAACGCCACTTTTTTGAGTTTTCTCATTCGGTGCTTGCGCCTATGGCGCGGCCAGCACCTCATGCAGGGAAAGCCTTGCTACGCAAGCGCCTTTTGCGGATTTGCCGCACATGTCGCCAAATCCGAATAAAGCCATAAGGGGCTGCGGCCCCTTATCAACCCCTGGGTTTTTCGACAGTCTCAAGCCCCCGACCAAATGGTCGGGGGCTTATTATTTATTGTGAAGGCGCATATTTACCGCTGCGGCGGGAAGCGGCGGCAGGGCGGGTAAAGGCTGAGCTTCGTAAAAAAAATCGCCGCAAGCTGAGTAAAACTCGCGGCGATGCTGGCGCGCCCGGCGCGATTCGAACGCGCTGCCTTATGCTCCGGAGGCATACGCTCTATCCAAGTGAGCTACGGGCGCCTGTTTTATTATGATAGCATTTTTGGCGGGATAATTCAACCCCAAAAGCTAAATGCCCAATATGCACAGGTGTAGGACTACAATACATTTTTGACAAACTTGCAGGCGGCATTATTATGTAAGCCACTATTGCACAACATTGCTACAGCATTTCCAGATTGATTATATTCGGCCTTATTATGATATACTTTCCTTCATAGAAAACATACCCTTTATCTTGAAAACGGCCTATTATACGGCTTATGCTGCTTCTGCCAGCAGATATCATCTGAGCAAAGTCGTCATGCGTGAATATATACGGTATGAGTATTCCTTCAGGCGTTTCCCTGCCTATCTGCACGCATAACCTGCAAAGCAGATTCCGGAAACGCTGCTCTGTACTGCTAAAGGAAAGGTCATATATCTGAGCCATGGCGATGCGCAGCTTATATGCAAGCATATACGATACGCTCTCATATAATGACGGTTTGGCGTTCAATATCCCATTGAATTTGTCTGCCGTAATCTTTGCAAGCTGCACATGGGTATGAGCCTGACTTACAACATAACTTGTATCGTTATTGAACAGCGTTACTTCATTAAACATGGTTCCGGGCCTAAGCAGGAATATCGTCCTGGTCACACCGTTGGGATAGTGCAGGAATTGCTTGACGCAACCATCGAGTATGAGATACACATAATCAGCAGTATTTCCGCTGAGCTCGATGAGCTGTTTTTTCTCAAAACTGACCTTTACACCCACGTCAGCAAAGGCCGCCCATAATTCGGTGCGGTATTTATCATAAACATGCCTTTGTGTAAAAAGATTCGTCATTTCAATCACCGTTTTATCTTGCGTTATTATCAGACCATCTTCCTACATTTTTTGTTTGCAGGCCAATCTCTCGCTTATAGCCATATTATATATTTGAATCTGCTGTTTTTCAATATGACAGCTAAAAACGTGCTGTAGAGCACAGAAAAAACGGATGTGGTACGCTAACATGATGACAAGGACTACTTATCTGTCCTGTCATTTTTTTATCATCGAAGGGAGGAATTGTTTTTACATGAGTTGTTGGATCCAAACAAAAAGCTGGCCCGAAGTAAAAGAAGCCATCGATGAAGCAAATGGTGTAGCCATAGTACCCATTGGCAGCGTTGAGCAGCACAGTACGCATCTCCCCGTAGGTACGGACTCTTACGTGGCAATAACCCTGGCGGAATGTGCAGCAGAAAAGACAAACGTTCTCGTTACCCCCCCACTGTGGTTTGGCTGGAGTCCTCATCATATGGTACGCCCCGGCACAATAACCATACGTCCCGAGTCTCTCATAGACCTCACATATGATATAATGGCATCATTGAAGGCACACGGACTCGATAAAATCATACTTATCAACGGTCATCGCATAGTTAACGTAGTTTGGATGCAGATTGCCGCTGAAAGAGCACAGCGCGAGCTGGGTGTTACCGTGAAGATATTCGACCCCGCTTATATGTCCAAGGATATCGTTCATGAACTGGGTTTCGGACCGGTTGGCCACGCTGAAGAAGTAGAGACTTCTCATATGCTCTATAAGTTCCCGGAGTATGTGCATCTTGAAAAAGCGCAGGATAATCCCATAAAGGAGCAGCACTTATATTCTGTAGACCCATGCTATACCCACGACACACTTTGCTATGTTCCCAGCTCCTATGAGCACGCCCTCAAAAATGCTGAAATAGCGGGCGGCACTACCGGTGAACCTACAAAGTCAGATGCTGAGAAAGGCCGCATTTATCACGACCACCTGGTAAACAATCTCGTAGAAGTAATCCGCAGTCTGCAGAAATAAGAAATCGGCAATACAATTTTAAAGAAAAGGAGTTTTGTATCATGAAAAAAACCCATGATAAAGGCACGCTGTGGTTTTATATAGTATTAGTCGTAAGCGTGCTTATGGTAAATCCGCCAATACTTCCTGTCATAAACGACTTTTGCACGGTACATCCCCTTACTTGGGGCTGGCCTACCCTGTTTTTGTGGCTTGAATTCTGGTATGTAGTAATGATAATAGACTTTCTTGTGGCGGCAATCCGCCTTAAGGCATGGGATTGTTCCAAATACGATCCCGCTATAAAACCGGGCAAACGCCCTGATCTGGGGAGGTAAATGCAATGAATACCGGTATGATAATTCTCATAGTATATGTACTGGCGCTCTTAGCCATTGCCTACTACGCATGGAAAAAGGACCAAAAGAATATTAAGGACTTTGCCACCGGCGGTGGACTTGGTATATTCTTGCTTACCCTGACGTTCAGCGCAACATACCATAGCGCATACGCCTTTATGGGAGCCGGCGGATTCGTATTTAAGAATGGTATCGGCTGGTGGGTCAACGGATTATGGACCGTTCTGCCCGGCGTGCTGTTCTGGGTTTGGGGCCGCAGGTTCTGGTTCCTTGGCAAAAAGTTTAACTATTGCTCAGTAGCCGATTACGCTTCTGATATTTATCAGTCCCACACTGTTGGCATACTCGTTACCATAATAACCATGGTGTTTACCATACCTTATGTGGCTATGCAGGCCATAGGATGCAGCTACATATTCACCACTATGAGCGGAGGCACTCTCAGCTATACCGTAGGTGCGCTGGTGTTCATGATAGTAATGATAATCCTCGTATGGATGGGCGGAATGAAGGGCGTCGCCATTACCGATGCCGCGCAGGGCGTGTTCATGTGGGTAGGCCTGGTATTCGGCTCCCTGTGGATAATACGCAAAAACTTCCCGTCAGTTGCAGATGCCTTTGAGGCGGCATTTGCCAATAACCCCCAGCTGTTTACGCTGCCTGGTCCCAATGGCGTATGCACCATGCAGGATTGGCTTTCCCGCTGGATAGTTATAACCTTCGGCATGATGATGTTCCCGCACATAACTCTGCGCTTCTTTGCCGGAAAGAACCTCCGCGTGCTCAAATGGTCTGCGGTATTTTCGTCGATTTACCTCACATCCATTTACATATTCACCCCTGCTGTAAGCCTTGCCGGTACCGTGCTTATGCCGGATATAGCGGTTGCCGATACCATATTCCCCGAGCTGCTGCTTAAATATACCCCCATAGTGTTCGCTTCGCTGATAATATCAGGCGCGTTGGCTGCCGCAATGTCAACGGGTGACTCTCAGCTGCATGCTGTAAGTACTCTTATATCTACCGACGTATATAAAAAGTACATTAACAAAAATGCAAGCGAAGCAAAGCAGTACATGGTGGCTAAGATATGCGTGCTGATATTCGGCGTTATCTCTATAATCTTTGCATTGCTGAAGCCCGCTATGCTAAGCGATATATTGACGCTTTCAAATGCCGGCGTAGGTGCTCTGGTACCCACTATCGTAGGAGGCTTGTATTGGAAGCGCTCCACCAAGGCTGCCGCCATAAGCAGTATAGTCGCAGGCGAAGCCATAATGGTACTTTTCACTTTCATACTGAAGGTTTCTCCCCTTGGCTTCGGCGCCGGGCTTTGGAGCATGTTTGTATCGCTGGTGATATTCGTAACGGTATCTCTCTTTACCAAGCCCAGCGAGCATATTTCCGAGGTTATAGATTCCATCAACGAGTATTTCGCTGTTGCTAAGTAATGTCAGAAATCATTAGCCGGGGGCATCATGCCCCCGGTCAGAGTGTCAAAAAAGTGGCTGAACGACACTTTTTCGAGTTTTTTTGGCGCTTCAGCAACAATAAACCACCGGCTATGCTGGTGAGAATAGGCAATAGACCTCCGATGTTAGAATTATGAAGGTTCGCCAACCGCATCAAGGGACAAAGGAGGTCTAAGTCATTACAAGATGATATAAATATCTTATTGCACAGCAAACAAAGATGCGAATAGCGTATAGTGTTTGCACCAAAAAGCACGGCTTCACCATCGAATGTGTCCAGACTGACAATGGTTTTGAGTTTACCAATCGCTTTGCACAGTCCAACCGTGAGCTGGTCACGCTCTTTGAGAGGACCGCTGCAGATCTGGACATTCGACACAAGCTGATTCGCCCCTATACGCCCCGTCACAATGGAAAGGTAGAGCGCAGCCACCGTGAGGATTAGCGTTGCTTCTACGATTCCCATCGCTTCTACTCGCTTGCCGATTTCGATGCTCAGCTGGCCGTGTATCGAAGAGCCTCCAATAACCGTCCCATGCGTCCTTTACAGTATAGCTCCCCCAACGTTTTCCTTCGTTGCTATACCGTCCAACATGTTTGACAAACCTACAAAAAGCTAAATGCCCAATATGCACAGCGCTTCGCGTATATTCTTTACACGGGTATAATTCAGGCCGTCTACCTTGGGAAGGGTGTCGCTATTGGGGACGACTATGTGGGAGAAGCCAAGCCGGGCGCACTCCTGTATGCGCTTGTCCAACCGGTTTACGGGGCGGACTTCGCCTGTAAGCGAAAGCTCCCCAAGAATGGCGGTACGGGGCGGAAGGGCGATGTCTGCGCCTGCACCTGCTATACACATGGCTACGGCAAGGTCGCAGGCACGCTCGTCAAGACGTATGCCGCCTACTACGTTAGTGTAAACGTCCTTGTCGTAGAACCTCAGGCCAGCCTTCTTTTCCAGCACTGCCAGCAGCAGCACGAGGCGGTTGTTGTCCAGACCCGCAGCCATGCGGCGGGGGTTGGAGAAGGGAGATGTAGAAAGCAGCGCCTGCACCTCAACCATCATGGGGCGGGTGCCTTCCATGGCACAGGTAACTGCACAGCCGGGAAGATCCGTGCCGGTTATGAACAGCGTGGAGGGGTCGGATATCTCCGCCATGCCGGTGGAGCGCATCTCAAAGACGCCTATCTCGTCAGTGCTGCCAAATCGATTTTTTACCGAGCGCAGCAGGCGGAAGGAATCCTGCCTGTCTCCTTCAAAATAAAGCACCGTATCAACCATATGCTCGAGTATGCGGGGACCTGCTATGGCGCCGTCCTTGGTAACGTGGCCCACTATAAACGTGGCCGCGCCGGTGCGCTTTGCCATGCGGGTGATGAGGGAGGTGGCCTCCCGTATCTGGGATATGCTGCCGTTTGTACCGGAGCAGTCCGCCGAGTACATAGTCTGTATGCTGTCTATCATTACGTAGGCGGGCTTTACCCTGTCCACCTCGCTCTCGATGGCGGAAAGGTCGTTTTCGGCAAGTATGAGCATATCTCCGCCCACGCCGAGACGCTCCGCCCGAAGCTTTAGCTGGGACGCGGATTCCTCGCCGGTGACGTATAATACTGTGCCCTGCTTCGTAAGCTCTGCGGCCGTCTGCATGAGGAGGGTAGACTTGCCTATGCCGGGATCGCCGCCCAAAAGGGTGACGCTGCCGGGTACTATGCCGCCGCCGAGAACTCTGTCAAGTTCTCCTATGCCTGAGGACAGGCGGCCGGAGGCGGTAGTGGTGACATCGGCTAAGGGTATGGCGTGGGCGTAGGTGAGGTTGTTTATGGAGGGAACGGAGGATATCTTCTTTTGCTCCAGCATGGTGTTCCAGCTGCCGCAGGCGGGGCATTTGCCCAGCCACTTGGTGCTTTCGTAGCCGCATTCCCCGCAGAAAAATACGCTGCCCTTCGCTTTTGCCATATTATGCTCCTTGGATCTTATTATCAGGGTATTTTAGTGAATTTTACTATGTCACGCTCGCGGGAGGTGACGTCCATCCAGACCACATAGTCATCGGACACGCCCAGCAGCAACGCGGATTCATACTCCTGAGTTACCCGGTATATCTTGCCCTCCGCAAAGGAAAATACCAATATGCTGCTGGAATCCGTATCGGTATTGGTACGGGAATAGGCTATAAAATGGCTGCCCAGCCCGAACTCGACCACGCAGCGGTCCACCTCAGTGGGTGTGCCGGAGAGGCCGTCCGCCGCATAAAGGGCGGTGTCCCGCCCGTGAAGCTCGGTAAGCCAGGCGATGTACCTGCCGTTGTACTCCGGGTCATGCACGAAGGTGCCGGGCTTGATGGACTTTATTGAGGATTCATTGAGGTTTATGTAGCGTATCACGCTGGTGTCCGAGTTGCCGTCGGAGGTGGCGGAATCCGCCCATATCAGCGTGTCGTTTGACAAAAAGGGCTTGCTCTGACCGTATACCGAGCTCGAGAACATGGCTACTACGGTGGATTCCATGGTGGTCAGGTCGTATACGAACAGCTTGTCCTTATTGGTGCCGGTGCGGTCGGTGAAGGCCACATAATTGCCCGACAGGAAGGGCTCAGGCTGGCCGGAGTATATGTCCTTGACCTTTACTGCCTTCAGAGGGGAGGCGGTAAGATCGACCGCCATGATGGCGCCGCCGCCTGACAGACTCCCGTCCAGGTATACCAGCCACTTATCGTTGAATTTGGGGAACAGAAAGTGGTCGTTCTGGGGCGTAAGGTTTATCTTTTCGCTTATGCGGGTGCTTGGGTGGAAGAAGAACATGTCCCTGAACACCACGTTTTTGCCGGAGGAATCCAGCTTGCCCGCGGAGATTACCATCTTTTCGTTGTAAAAGTATGGGTCGGTAAACCACTTATAGCTCGATGAGCCGTCAAAAACCAGCTCCTGGGAGCTGCCGGTGAAGTCGTACAGACTCATTGGGTTGGGGGTAGGCGTGGGTATTGGCGTAGGGGCGGGGGTAGGCTCGGGGGCAAATGGGGGTCTGTAATCCCAGCCCATGAAGTCTGCCGCCTTGGGTATGACCACATAAAATATAGCGTAAAGCAACGCCAAAAAGACCAGTATTACTGCTAAAAGCTTGAGTATGGGGCCCCATACCGAGGCGCTGAGGCTGCGCCTGCGCCTTCTGCGCTTTGCTCGTTTAAAACGGCGTCTTGACATATATGTTTAAGCTCCCCGAATCGACAACATATTACATATAAATTATAGCATGATGGGCGCCGCTATATCAATCGCGGCATTTGTTAATTATGCCAGTAATTATATCAGCAAAAAGCCGCAACTTTGTCATTTTAATTTGTTCCGACTATTGGTATAATCAATCGGTATGATAAAAGTGATTTTGCTTAAATAAAGGAGAAGGATATGCTGGGAACCATAGTAAATGCCGGGGCCATAGTATTGGGCTGCGCTGCGGGGCTGCTGCTCAGGCGCGGCATACCGGAAAGGGTGACGGACGCGGTGATGAAGGGCATAGGGCTCTGCGTCATTTATATAGGCATATCCGGCGCCCTGAATGGGGAAAAGACCATCGCCATGATAATCGCCATGGCGGCGGGCGGCGCCATAGGAACGGCGCTTGACCTAAACGGCGGAATGGAGCGCTTGGGCAGGCTCCTCGAGGAAAAGCTCGCAAGGGGCGGAAGCGGCCTTTCAGCAGGCTTCGTTACCGCCAGCCTCATATACTGCGTAGGCGCGATGGCGGTGGTGGGCAGCCTGCAAAGCGGCCTCACCGGCAGTCACGATATGCTCTATACAAAGTCGCTTCTGGACGGCATTTCCGCCATAGTTCTTACCGCAAGCCTTGGGATAGGGGTCGGCCTGTCGGCTGTCAGCGTGCTCATATACCAGGGAGCCATAACGCTGCTCGCGGGGCTGCTTGCGCCCGTGCTGACAGACGCCGTGGTGGCGGAGATGACCTGCGTGGGGAGTATGCTGATATTCGCACTGGGCTTGAATATGATAGGCGTTACGAAGATAAAGGTGATGGACTTTGTACCCGCCATATTCCTCGTTATACCCCTGTGCTATGTGCTGTGATATTAAGACAGGTTATTGCGAAGAGTTTAGTGGAGCCTAATAATTATCGGGTGTTTTTTGCCGTTCGGGTTGTAATGGCATCGCGCTCCGTGATAAAATCATAATCAGGAAAGAATGACCCGGTGTATCAACTCATCGGGCAGCTAATATTCAAGGAGGATATTTCATGCAGTATTCACGCGAAGTGGAAGAGATGTATTGCGTTGCAAAGGGCGCAAAGCATGATCCTGCCCCCATACCCGAAGAGGGCAAATGGGTCAAGGCTAAGGAGATTAAAGACATAAGCGGCTTCACCCACGGTGTGGGCTGGTGCGCGCCTCAGCAGGGAGCCTGCAAGCTTTCCCTCAACATAAAGGGCGGCGTCATTCAGGAAGCATTGGTGGAGACCATCGGCTGCTCCGGCATGACCCACAGTGCCGCTATGGCAGCAGAGATACTCCCCGGCAAGACCATTCTGGAGGCGCTGAACACCGACCTGGTATGTGATGCTATAAACACCGCTATGAGGGAACTGTTCCTTCAGATTGTATATGGCCGCAGTCAGAGCGCCTTCTCCGATGACGGCCTGGCAATTGGTGCCGGCCTTGAGGATCTGGGCAAGGGCCTCCGCAGCCAGGTAGGCACCATGTACGGCACCCTGAAGAAGGGTCCCCGCTATCTGGAGATGGCGGAAGGCTACGTACTTGGCATAGCTCTGGACGAGGATGACCAGATCATCGGCTATAAGTTTGTACACCTTGGCAAGATGATGGAAGCCATCAAGAAGGGCATGGATCCCAAGGAAGCATACGAGAAGAACATCGGCACCTACGGCCGCTTTGCTGAGGCCGCTAAGGTGATCGACCCCCGCAAGGAATAAGGAGGGCGCGATAATGGCAACTTTTGAAGGTTACGAAAGAAGAATAGATCAGATCAACCCCGTACTGGCGCAGTATGGCCTCAAATCACTTGAAGAGGCGGACGAGCTGCTCAAGTCCAAGGGGATAGACGTGCGCAGCATAGTGCTGGGAATACAGCCCATCGCTTTTGAGAACGCCGTATGGGCCTACACCCTTGGCGCAGCCATCGCCGTAAAGAAAAACGTAAAGACTGCCGCCGAAGCTTCCGAGTGCATAGGCGAAGGCCTCCAGACCTTCTGCATTCCCGGTTCCGTAGCAGATCAGCGCAAGGTCGGTATTGGCCACGGCAATCTTGGAGCCATGCTACTGAGCGAAGGCACCAAGTGCTTCGCTTTCCTGGCAGGCCATGAGAGCTTTGCCGCAGCTGAGGGCGCTATCGGCATAGCCCGCACCGCAAACAAGGTCCGCAAGGAGCCCCTGCAGGTTATCCTGAACGGTCTCGGCAAGGACGCTGCACAGATCATCTCCCGTATCAACGGCTTCACTCACTGCGAGACCGAGTACAATCAGTACACCGGCGAGCTGACTGTCACCAAGACCACCGCCTACAGTAAGGGCGAGCGTGCCAACGTGCGCTGCTATGGCGCTGACGACGTAAACGAGGGCGTGGCCATAATGCGCCATGAGAGCGTGGATGTTTCCATTACGGGCAACTCCACCAACCCCACCCGCTTCCAGCACCCGGTCGCAGGCACCTACAAGAAGTGGTGCGTCGAGAACGGCAAAAAGTACTTTTCCGTTGCTTCCGGCGGCGGCACTGGCCGTACCCTGCACCCCGACAACATGGCTGCCGGCCCCTCCTCCTACGGCATGACCGACACCATGGGCCGTATGCATTCCGATGCCCAGTTTGCAGGCAGCTCCTCCGTGCCCGCCCACGTTGAAATGATGGGCCTTATCGGCATGGGCAACAACCCCATGGTGGGCGCCACCGTGGCGGTATCCGTGGCGGTAGCCGAGGCGATGAAGGCATAAGGGCTTTTCCTGATGCCACCGACTTTGCGGTGGCACTATAACGCGATAAACAGGCAGACACGTCATTTTCGGTAAAACGATGATGGCGTGTCTTTTCGTATTTCCTACAAGTACCATTTATGGTATAATCTATTGGGCGCAAGGAGGGTAAATGGGAATTATTGCTTATATTTTCGGCGGGATAGGGCTGTTCCTGCTGTTGGACGGCGCACTGCTGCATACGGGCGTCGCGGCGGCGCTGCCCTGGTTTACGCCGTTTCTCGCGGGCGCCACGGGTACGCTCATAGCGCTGGTGTGGTACTTCGACATAAAGGCGCGGGAACGGGCCAAGAAGAAGCGCGGCAAGGCCTTTACCGCCATGATGGTGGACATATGCGTATGCATACTGGCGGTATGTGAGCTGATAGTAAATATGCTTTCGCGGCTGGCGTAAGGGGTATGATATGGCGAATACAAAGCTCAAACCACTTTATTTGTTGGATATTTTCCGGGAAATGACGGACGAGCGGCACAGGATGACTGTGCCTGAGCTGCTGGAGGAGCTGCAAAGGCGGGGCATTACGGCTGAACGCAAGGGCATTTACCGGGACATAGACGCGCTCATACAGTATGGCGCCGACATAAAACACACCGGTACGGGGTACTATCTCGCCAGAGGAGAGCTTTCAAGGGATGAGCTTAAATGCCTCATCTGGGCTCTGCGCTCGGCAAATTTCTTATCAGATAAGCGGACGGCGGCATTGCTGGAAAAGCTTAAAGGCATAGTCGGAATGCAGCTGGCTGCGCTGACTCTGCCGGAAGATGGCGCAATGAAATGCCCGGACGATCAAATTATAGAGAATATAGACCGGCTTAGCGTAGCCATAGAACAGCGGCGGCAGGTTACGTATTCGGATAAAGACCACATGGACGGGCTGGCGCGGCGGCTGCGGATAAGCCCGTATGCGCTGTTATGGCTAAAGAAGGGCTGCTGCGTACTGTGCAACCAAGAGGGGCAGAGCGGCCTGAGCTGCCTCGAGCTGGCGAACATGAGCTCCATAAGGACGGACATGACCCCGTGGCGCAATTATAGCGAGATAAGCATGTACAGGGAGTTGGATCTCGATGACATAGCCGCGCGGCTGGAGGCGGGCGAAGACATATGCAGGCCGTAGCGAATATAACATAATAAATTAAGTATCGAAGTACCAGAATAAACCACGGGAGGCCATAGATATGAGCAATAGAAGCAAGAAGATCAAAAGGGCAAAGCTGATAAGCGGCACAGTGCTTATGGTGCTGTTCCTGCTGCTGATAGCAGCGCTTAAGATAATAGACGTGCAGCCAATAGGCCCGCAGGGGTCGGAGGTGGGCTTCGCAACGCTTAACGGCGCGTTCCACCGGCTGACTGGCGTGAATATGACATGGTACGACATAACCGGGGCGCTGGGCATGGCAGCCATAGCTGTGGCGTGCGGCTTTGGTCTGTTTGGCCTTTGGCAGCTGATAAAGCGCGGGAGCCTGAGCAGGGTGGATCGGGACATATATGCCCTGGCAGGGCTGTATATAGCCTTGGGAATAGTGTATGTGCTGTTTGAAAAGGCAGTCGTAAACTATCGTCCAGTAGACATGGGCGCAGGTCTTGAGCCTTCCTTCCCGTCCTCCCATACCATGCTTACCTGCTGCATAATGTCCTCCGCCATATGGCAGTTCAAAAGGCGCATAAAATCCGAAGCGCTGCGCAAAACGACTGTGATGCTCTGTACGGCGGTAATGGCTGTAACGATAGCGGGACGCCTGGTATCCGGCGTGCATTGGATGACCGACATAGCAGGCGGCATTCTGATCTCTGCGTCGCTCATGGCATTTTACAGGGCGGCGGCTATCAGGTAAAACCGCGGGCATTATAAAAGCCCCCTTCCGAATCGGTACGGAGGGGGCTTTGTTGCTGCCATTTACTTGGAAATTATCCTCATCCATGCGTCGTTGTAGACGTTTATAAAGTCGCCCAGGTCGTGGAATATCTCGCATTTTTCGAGGTAGGCAGGATCCGGATTGTATGTGGGATTATCTATGTAGCCGGCGCCCATCAGCTCAAGAGCGGCGCTGTTGGGGGTAGAGTAGCCGATGTATTCGGCGTTCTGTGCGGCTACATCGGGCTCACAGAGGAAGTCGATGAACTTCTCGGCTTCCGCGGCGTGCTTGCTGGACTTAGGGATTATGATATTATCGAACCAGAGGTTGGTGCCGCTATCTGGGCAGGCGTAAGCCAGATCGGGGTTGCCGTCCTCGGGGTCCATGCACCACATGGCGTCTCCGCTGTAAACTACCGCCAGCGCTGCGCCGCCGCCTATCATGCGATCCTTGATCTCATCGCCAAGGTATGCCTGAACCAGAGGCTTTTGTTCGATGAGAGCCTCCTCGGCAGCCGCGATGTCAGCCTCATTGCGGGTGTTTATGGAGTAACCCAGCTTCATGAGGGTGATGCCTATGGTATCGCGTATGCTGTTGTACATCAGTATCTGGCCGGAGTATTTCTCGTTCCAGAGTGTATCCCAGCTGTTAACGGGATCGTCAACCATGGTGGTGTTGTAGAGTATGCCTACGGTGCCCCACATGTACGGAATGCTGTACTTGTTGTCGGGATCGAAGTCGAGATCCATGAAGCGGGGATCGATGTTCTTTAGGTTGGGTATGTTGTCCTTGTTTATCTCGTGGAGCAGGTCCATGCCGATAAGCTTTTCGATTATATAGTCGGAGGGGAAGCAAAGGTCGTAAATGCAGTCTTCCTGCTGGAGCTTTACAAGCATCTCCTCATTGTTGGCGAGGGTAGTATAGTTGATCTTTATGCCGGTCTCATCTTCAAAGCGGGTGATGAGTTCTTCGTCGATATAATCGCCCCAGTTGAGGACGTTCAGCGTTACGGTATCCGCGCTCCTTGCGCAGCCGGCGAAGAGGCTTATAGCCATGACGATCATCAGCAGAAAGGCTATCTTTTTCATTTACTGTATTATCTCCTTTATTTAAAATCTGTTGTTGGTATTATTACCGCGTGATACTGAGCTTTTTGCGCTGGGTCTCCGCGGCCCGCTCCTCGTTTATGCTCTTGAGGTTTATGAATACCAGAAGGGCTACGACGACTACGAACATTATGGTACAGAGGGCGTTTATCTTGGGGCTTATGCCGCGACGGGCAATGCCGTAGATGTAGATGGAAAGATTCTGTATGCCGTCAGTTGCGAACCAACTCACCACGAAGTCATCAAGGCTCAGGGTGAAGGCCAGAACGAAGCCTGATACTATGCCGGGCATTATGTCGGGTATAACTACCTTGAGTATGGCCATTATTGGGGTGCAGCCAAGGTCCATGGCCGCTTCGTAGAGCAGATTGGAGCTTTGGCGCAGCTTGGGCATCACGGAGAATATCACATAGGGGATATTGAAGGTGATGTGGGCTATGAGCATCCTCGTATAGCTGCCCTTTATGCTCATTGCCGCAAAGAGCATCATGAAGCTGATACCTGTGACCAGGTCCGGGTTGACCATTGGAAGGCGTGATATATTTTCCACCACAGCCCTCGGCCGCTTCTTCATGGAATGTATGCCTATTGCGGCGAAGGTGCCTATGAAGGTGGCCACAAGCGCGGATATCACGGCGACAGAGAGAGTAACGATGAGGGCGTTCATAATGGTGGAGTCGTGCATCAGCGCCTCGTACCATTTGAAGGAGAAGCCGGTCCAGCGTGCCATGGACTTGCTGCCGTTGAAGGAAAACACCATCAGCACAAGGATGGGAGCGTACAGGAATATCAGCATTAGCCCAAGGTAAGTGCCGCGAAAAAAGTTTCTGAGCTTTTTCACCAGAGCATACCTCCTTCATCGCCGGAATCACGCTCCGCACGGCGCATGACCGCCATGGAGAGAAGTACCAGAATAAGCAGAATAAAGCTGAGCGCGCTGCCTACGGGCCATGCGGACTGGCCCAGAGTTATGAACTGGTTCTCTATGAGATCGCCGTAGAGCAGGAATTTGCCGCCGCCCAGCAGGCGGGAAATGGCGAATGTGGTTATTGCGGGAATGAACACCATGGTTATTCCGGATATTATACCGGGCACCGACTGGGGCAGAACCACCTTGATAAAGCAGGTGATGGGGTTTGCGCCAAGGTCGGCCGCGGCTTCCACCAGTGAGCGGTCCAGCTTCACCAGCACGGAGTATATGGGCAGCACCATAAAGGGCAGAAAGTTGTATACGGTGCCAAGCATCACGGCGCCCTCGGTGTAGAGTATCTGCTGGGAGGGCAGACCCAGAAGCTCCAGCAATGTGTTTAAAACGCCGTTGCTGTCAAGGAGCACCTGCCAGGCATATGTCCTGAGCAGGAAGTTCATCCACATGGGTACTATGAAAAGCACGTAGAGTATCGCCGCCTTGCGCTTGTTCATTGTGGAAAGTATGTAGGCTATGGGGTAGCCCAGTATGAGACATATGGCCGTGGCCTTGAGGGCTATCCATATGGAGCGACCAAGCACCTCCATGTATATCTCATTTGAAAGCACGGAGGTGATATTGCCGAGTGTCAGGCCTTCGTCAGACCTGAAGGCGAAGAGCACGATGAGGAGCATCGGCACGAGTATGAATATAAGCATCCATACTATGTACGGATAGGAGAATACCTGACGCTTGAGCTTCATGGCGTTATTCCTCCTCTGCGGCTGCTGCGGCATCTGCTATCTCGTCCTCGGTGAGCAGCTCCTGCTCGTCGTGCTTGAGACTCTTATGCATTATGTGTATGGCGTCGGGAACTATCTCGAGGCTTATTTCAGTATCCGGCGCAACGTAGTCGGTGGAGTGTACAGTCCATGTGAAGCTGCCCGTCTCTATCCGGAACTCGTAGTGTACGCCCATGAACAGAACGCTCTTTATGGTGCCCTTTAACGCAGTCTTGCCGAGGGGCATTATGTCTATATCCTCCGGGCGGACTACAACGTCCACCGGGGTATTGCAGCCAAAGCCCGCGTCAACGCACTCAAAGTCTATATCGTGG
>ERZ772821.333-NODE-333-length-42144-cov-7.569840_pt1 | contig 42144 bp, 41 predicted proteins | sample MGYA00580859_ERZ772821 | MGnify/ENA primary metagenome ERZ772821 (study PRJEB29015, sample SAMEA2737674) | human gut metagenome | biome: human gut; feature: human-associated habitat; material: faeces | place: China | collected 2012 ...
TCTCCCAACGACTTCCTTCGTGCCTATGCTGTCCATCATGTTTGACAAACCTACATAATTTAAGAAATACCGAAGTGGGGAGTTTGTTTCCACTTTGGTAGGTACAAAGTGGGTTTTAGTCTTTCACTTCTTTTGCAGGTATACAATACACATTAGGCGGCAGAAGATTGATAATAGTGAAAGACTTGCATCAATCTGTTGTTTATAGCTAAAAACCAACAATCTCCAAAAGGGCCGGCATTTCAATCAGTTTTACCTCAAAAAATCCGATTTTCCATAATCGCTAATGCAAAAATCATACCCGCGCCGCTGCATATCGTGCATTTTGATAAGCACAAGGTTCATATCCATACCAGTGAGCATAGCGATTTCCCCGATCGTGCGCCCCTCACGGGCATACTCGTAAACCACATTATCCGGCATCAGTATGGACGCTGCGAACACGTTCGCCTCAAGTTCCATATCGTTGGCCATATTGTATAGCTCAAACTCTTTGAAAACGCAGTTCGAATCCCTGTGCAGCATATGATGCCCTATCTCATGGAATTTGACCGTGCGCTGCAATCGCACGCTGCAATGCGTGTTGATAAATATAAAATAACGCCGCCAGTCCGCCGTATACATGCCCTTGAGCTTCGTAAAGTAATCCACGGGCATGCAGACGATTTTCAGATAGTCCATATAATCCTGCGGGTCGGTGCTGTCGACACGCGAAACAAGCTTGCGGGCTTCGTTATAGATTCTCATGTTGTACATTTGATCCTCCTATCCGCGTCATGCCAATCATACTGGCCGGCCTGTGCCCAATACGTTGCCGATATGTTTCGTATATCGCATGCAGTGTTCGAAAAACGCCCTTTGTTCACAGGCTGTCTTTGTCCCTGTTCTTGTACTTCTTTGGGGTATAGGTCGCCTTGTTCATCTCGCGCGCTTTCCAGTATGCTTCAGTGAGTGCGCGCATCGCGGTGTCCTTATCCTCATCGTCAAGCTGGCCGCCCGCAAACATGGTCGTCACCTCGCCGGTGAGCCGTCGTATCCTTGCCTTATCACGGGAATTGCCGCCCTTTTCGTTAACGGTGATCAGGCATTCATCCTGCATGGAGATTAGTGAGTCTACTGTGACCTCAAATATCTCGGCTAGCCGAAGGAGGATGGCGTTGGACGGATAGTTTGTTCCCTGCTCATAGTATTGATACGCCCGAAGTGTGATGCCAAGCTCCTGCGCAACGGCAGATTGCGTCAGCTTTTTCCCTTTTCTCAGTTCCTTGACCTTATCCTTGAACTCCATTTTGACCTCCCTCAAGTTTCAATTCTTCGTATTGACAGCCTCATTCTTATTCGCTATAATCAAGCCACTGAATATGAATTAGTGCTTCGTAATTCGTATGATACTGTACGAATACCAAAATGTCAAGTGGGAGGCGCTGGAAATGGAACGTATTATTTTGCACGGCGGCATGAACGCCTCTTATGTCTTCATTGAGATGATGCTCCATCTAGGGTTCAAGAGCCGCTTCCTCGCCGTATGCGACAGCATTGATGACAGGAGCGATCCATTCGGCATCGACGAGGTTTGCCTAGACATTCGTTCGCTTACCATCACTGCCAAACAACTTATCCCCGTCGACGCACCACGGCAAACAGATATGTTCTTTGACGTGGAATTGTTCGAAAAGCAAGAGCAACCGGAGAAAGCGATTTGCGACATACGTAGGTGATTCGGCAAGAACAACGTAACGCCTATAGGCCTTATGAACAATAACAAATTGCCGGGCGGGCGGCTGGGCAAGCAGTCCATGTTGCCAAACGCCATGGTTAAATGATGATGTTGGAGGAATTTGATGAAGTCACAGCTTGTCTGCCCCCGTTGCGGGCGCAGGGTTTTAGATACGGACAGCACAGTGATAAACGATGTTCGCGTCATACGTCAGTTGGAAAAATGGAAGGCGGATTATTACATCAAGTGCTGGAAATGCAGCTCCCATTTGGGGATACGGTTGGTAGGGCATAAGGACTGATAAAGCCCCTGTGCTTATAGGTAACAGAATAAAGGACGCGATTGTGACGTTTCACAGTTGTTCGGTACTCAGTACAGAGCACGCCGCAACTAATCCCACACTAATGTGCCGGATACGGTATTAAATAACGACGGACGAGCCTGACGAGTAGCTAATAAAGCTACCGTCAGGTTCGTTCTTTTTAGCTGCTCGTCAGCTCCCCTAAAAGGAGTTAACGAGTGGCTTTTTTCTTTTCCGCATGGCAGGCGGCCATAGCCAAATACCCCTGACCCCCGGATTTTTGATCCCCACAAAAATCAAAATCCGGAGGTTAGGAACATGGCAAAAGTTACAGAGGTCTACATGGAAATCAATAGTGAACAGACGCGTTTCACCATGCAGGAATACCTTGCCATGCGTGAAAAGGATCCCCATGTTCGGACGCTAAAGTTCATCGTTATCGATCACAGGATGTACGAAGCTACGCCGGAGCAGTTCAAGGCATGGAAGCAAGAGCAAAACCGCAGGGCGTATCTGAAGGCCAGCGCCCCAGAATACACTGTGGTTTCATATGATGCGCTCGTGAACGAGGACGGCGCTCCAGCTTGTGAGTTTATCCCGGATGAAACGACTGATGTAGCCGAAGAAGCGACTATGGGAGTGATGATTGTAAGGCTTCGCAAGGCGCTTGCTCAACTGAGCAGCGAAGAACGACAGCTCATACAGGCTACTTTCTTGGATGGTCTGACAGAACGAGAATATGCTGCAACGTCAGGCATTCCGCAGAAAACCATCAACGACAGGAAGCGGCGCATCCTGCTCAAATTAAAAAAAATCATAGGATCGAAAAAATAAATCCGCTCAAATCGCAAAAAAGTCAGCGGACAAGGAGCGAGAGGGTTCAAAAGGCCTTCCCGCTCCTTGAAAACTTCATATACAGCACCACAGGGACCTACGCCCCGGCGAGCGCCGGGCGGCAGCGCCAGGACTCCCCCTTCGGGGGACGAGCGATACCGTGCCGACCCGGAGCGCGACTGACCTCGCGCCGCCATGACTCGGAGCGTCGGATAATGATAATCCTGTTGGCCCCCATGTAAGAGGGGCGCGCCCCGTCTGGGTTGCAAGCCATAAAGACCCGGATGAGGACGCGAGTGCGGCCGCTTGTCACGGCCAGCCTGTGGTGACTCCCCTTGCCGGGGGTGCGTGGCAAATACGGCAGAGACAGGATTCAGCGCGGCAGGCACAGCCCACCGCGCTGTTTCTACTGCCTTGAATTTGAAAACCACAAAAGAAAGCGAGAAAACAAAATGGAATTATCAAACATGACCACGCTGGAAAAAGCCCACGCCGATATTGACCGTATTTACTTTGACAGACTTCCCAAGCACGGCATGGAGGTGCGCGACGGCCAGATCGCGCTGTGCCACCAGATGCTCGACGCCTTTGCGGATAAGCGCATTTCACTCTGCCATGCCGGGGTAGGCATTGGCAAGACCTCGGCCTATATCATCGCCGCGGTCGTTTGGAACAAATATCAGCCCTGCGACGCGGACAAAGGCTTTTCTCCCTTTATCATCGCTACCAGCAGTATTGCGCTGCAAAACGCCATACTGGAAGATTACATCCCCCAGCTATCGCAGATTTTACTTAATGAAGGGATCATAGCCGAGCCCTTTGAAGGAATCCTCCGCAAAGGCAAGGGTAATTACGTCTGCCCCCTGCGGCTGGCGCGGCGCATCGAGAGCATTAACCCCGACAGGCGCAACAAGCAGAAGCTGGACGCGCTGTATGTGCTGCGGCTGAACATGGATTTGAGCAAAGCCCCACGTCTCTCCAAATATGACAAGGAGCGGGTAGCCATTCCCGATACCTGTCCCCGAAAATGCGAGGATGCCGACGATTGTGCGTTCCTGCGTATGCTGGAAGCACAGCAGAGCAGCACCGCGCTGTTTCAGGTCTGCAACCATAACTATCTGTTGGCGGATTCGCTCAACCGCATGAGGGGGTATTCGCCTTTGTTGCCCGACTATCGCGGTCTTGTCGTGGACGAAGCCCATAAGCTGACGGCTGCGGCGCGGGAGATGTGCGAGTACCGCTTCGACAAAGGCGACGTGGAGGATTTCCTCACAGAACTTCGCACGGTGAGTGCCGCTCCCAAGGGCGGCAGCCTTCTCTTTAACAGCCTGTTTGCCGAGTTTGCGGGTGCAGCCGATACGCAAACCGTATACGCCCCCGATGCTGGACACAAAGAACTGATCAGCAAGTGTCTCGAGGCATTGGAGCAAGCGGCCGCCCTGCGCCCCAACGCGACGGGCGTGCGCAACGCGGCCAACCGGATCGGGCGAACGCTCAAGCAGTTCCACGACATGAACGACCATTATCTTTGCTACCTCGACTGCGACCGGGAGGGCAACTCTGCTTTCGTCGTCGTACCCAAGACCATACGGACGCAGTTGCGAACCTTGTTATGGGCTAACAAGGACGCCGGTGTGGTTCTTACCTCCGGGACGCTGGCCATCAATAACGGTTTCCGCTTTGTGAAGCGGCAGTTGGGCCTTAACCATATCGACCGGGAGATATACGAGTCTGTCATTTACTCCCCGTTCGATTACCGGAACAACTGCCTGCTGTATCTGCCGGAACACATGCCCAGCGTAAAGGATACGGACGCATACAGGGCCGCCGCTTTTGACGAGATCACCAAGCTCATACAGGCGGCCCACGGCCACACGCTTATCCTATTCACCTCCTACGACGATATGTCGGAAACCTACCAAATGCTCAAGGAGCAAGGTCTACCCTACCCGCTGTTCGCATTGAACCGCAAGGACGAGGAATGCCTCGCCGCCTTCCGCCAGTCTGGTAACGGTGTGCTATTGGCCTGTGGCCGGGCGTGGGAGGGTTTGGATTTTCCCGGCGATATCGTGTCCTCCCTCATCCTGTACAAGCTGCCCTTCCCGCAGAAAACGCTGCTCTCCGAGGCGCAGAAAAGCCAATACATGAGCCTGCGAGATTTCATAGGCGCGGTCGTCGTGCCGCAGATGCAGTTAAGCGTCATACAAGGGATCGGGCGCGGGGTACGGCTTGAAACCGATACCTGCGTCATTTCGATACTCGACCGCCGTGCGACGCCGGAGAGCAAGTATCAGCGCGCCGTGATGGAAGTGCTGCCCTATATGCCCACTACGCGCAGCACGGATGATGTGGCGGCATTTATCCGGGAAAAGAAACCGGCTGCATACTTTGAAAGCGAGGTGACGGCGGATGGACGAACGGTTGAAGAATGAATACCGCAAGGCCGCCGCATGGCAGTACCTCAAACGGCTCCGCACGGCTGGCTTGCTTACGGATGAAGAATACCGAAAGGCCTGCGATCTGCTGACAAGGCGGTATCTGTCAGCGGCTTAAAAAGTCCCTGACTGTCTGTGGTTTTCCATGGATATGTTGAAGATTGTGTGGTAGTGTTGCTGCTTGAAAAAAGGCCGAAAGGAGATGGCGAGGATGCCCAAGGTACGGGTCATACAGGCGACCAAAGGAACGCTCGCGGACAAGCTGCCCGTTGCGGCCTATTGCCGGGTCAGTTCCAATTCCGAGGACCAGCGCCACTCCTTCGTCGCTCAAGTCAAGGAATACACCGCGCGGATCGCGGAGAACGATAGATGGGAGCTTGCCGGTATCTACGCCGATAAAGGCATCACCGGCACCAGCGCCCTAAAGCGCCCCGAGTTCCTGCGGCTCATTGAAGATTGCAGGCAGGGCAAGGTCAAGCGGATACTGACCAAGAGCATATCCCGCTTTGCGCGCAACACGCAGGAATGCCTCGAATACGTCCGGGAGCTAAAGATGCTCGGCGTATCCGTTTACTTTGAAAAAGAGGGACTGGATACCGCCGACATCGCGGGCGAGTTGCTGATATCCGTGTTCGGTTCGCTGGCGCAGGAGGAAAGCACGTCAATCGGCGGAAACATGCGGAAAAGCTACGAGTACCGCATGAAAAGCGGGAAGTTCATCGGGAATATCGCTCCGTATGGATACCGATGGAAAGACCGCTCGCTGGAAATATATGAGCCGGAAGCCGAGATCGTCCGCTGGATATTTGACAGCTATCTTAACGGAGCTGGTCGCGCACAGATTGCCCATGAACTGAATCAACGTGAGAACAGCAGAACCGTGTGGTATGTCACCACTATACAATACATTTTGAACAATGAGCGGTACATCGGCGACGCATTGCTGCAAAAGAAATATACCACAGAAGGTTATCCCAAGCAGGAGAAGCGCAATCATGGCGACGTCGCGCAGTATTATTTGGCTGAGTCGCACCCACCGATCATATCCCGTGATACATTTGAAAGAGCGCAGATCCTTTGTCAAATGCGGCGAAACCCGCAAGTCAGTATCCCTCCTGCTAAAACATATCTGCACAAACAAATCTATTGTGCAGAGTGCGGCCGTGCGTTACGCCGCAAAAAGCAGAACAGCGGGTATGTGAGTTGGGTGTGCAGCCGTCACGATGAAAGCAAATCGTTATGCCCTTCCCCACCTGTGGCCGAAGTCATCGTGTTAAACGCTTATGAAACCATTTTGAGCATACTGAAAGCCAGCATGGACACGCTCCTCCTCCCAATGGCTACCCAGCTTCGCCATCTTCGGGAACGCTCCATCATGGGCAACGAGGGCATCAATGCTCTCAACCAACAGATACTCTCGCTCACCGACCAGCTCCACGCCGTCAGCAAGCTCAATAGCCTGAACATACTGGACGTCGCCGCATTCCGTGAAAGGTGCAACGCCCTGAACGCCCAGCTTGACGAAGCACAGCGAAAACGCAAGCTGCTCATATCGGGTACGGTGAAAGACAACAAGCTCGAAAAAACGGAAGAACTCATATCCATCCTGCAGGATGTGTCCCAGGACCCCACCTCTCTCGAAGATGGCGGGGTTTTTGAACAGATCGTCGATAAGGTGCTGGTGGACAGGAACAAAAAGATCGTGTTCCGGCTCATAAACGGGCTGGAACTGACGGGCGCGGAGGAAAACGGCGATGGCGAGAAATAGATATCTGCCCTTTGGATACCGGCTGGAAAACGGCGAGATCGTGATATGCCGAGCCGAAGCGGAATGCATCGAGCGCGCTTATGCCGCTTATGTTGACGGTGCGTCCTACGCCGCCATATCGGATACTCTGCAAGCCATGGGCGTCCGCTATCATCCCGATACGCCGCTTTGGAACAAACATATGGTCAAGCGCATGCTGGAAAATGAACGGTACACCGGCACAGACGGGTATCCCGCAATCATCCAGCCGGAGTTATTCGGGCGGGTAGCCGCTATACGGGAAGGAAAGGCTGTGAAACGTGAAAGAACCGAGAAACAGCCCGCGGCAACAGTGCAATCCGCGCCGCCCACTGTACCTACTCGTCTCACGGATATATCAATCGCCCGCCTGGAAAACCAGATCAACCAAGAGCTATCCAAGCCGGTACTGGAGCCGGAGCGGTTGCAGGAGATGATATTCCAACTGGCCGTCAAGAAATACGATGCGATACGGACCTACAATTCCACACCGAGCAATCAAGTGGACGCGGGTAGCGTCCATTTTGATATTTGAAGAAAAGGAGAGAACAAAAATGAGCAAGCAGACAGGACCAATACGCACGGCTATCTACGCAAGGGTGGATGCTGGAAAGCAAGGTGATGAATGCGCCGAACAGGTTCAGCGCCTGAAAACGCATATTGCACAGGACGCGGACCGCAGGCTTATGGGCGTATATGTCGACGATGGCGTCCCCGCCAACGCCTACCGACCGGAATGGGAAAAGCTCCTCGCGGACTGCGACGCTGGCAGATACGATGAGATACTTGCCGTAAGCCTAAGCCGTTTGGAGCGCAACACTTACAAGCTCAGGCAAAGCAAAGAGAGGCTGACAAGATCAAACGTCCGCATCGTTACGATGCAGGGGGATCACACCCTCCTGCCGCTCATATCGGGGAGTGTGATGAACGATGGCTAAAACAGTACGGATCATTCCCGCCAAGCCCAAGGCGGAGCTTGTGAGGGAGCAGCAAAAGGGTCGACTCCGGGTGGCCGCATACTGCCGCGTGTCAACCGACGATGAGGAACAGTTGACCAGCTACCAGAACCAAATCGAGTATTATACGGAGAAGATCAACGCCAATCCCGATTGGGAGATGGCGGGCGTGTACGCCGATGAAGGAATATCCGGCACATCCACCAAACACAGGGATGAGTTCAACAAGCTCATGGCCCTCTGCCGCCGCGGTCGCGTGGACCTCATCCTTACCAAGAGCGTATCCCGCTTCGCCCGAAACACGGTGGACTGCCTGAAATATGTGCGCCTCCTCCGGGCAAGGGGTATTGGCGTTTTATTTGAAAAGGAAAACATCAACACCTTGGAACTGGCCGGTGAATTGATGATGACCTTCCATAGCGGCTTTGCCCAAGCAGAAAGTGAGTCCTTATCTACAAATGTGGCTATCGGGCAACGAATGGGTATGAAAGCAGGAAAGGTGCTCTTCCAGTATAAATGGCTGTATGGTTATAAGCGCGGTGAAAATGATACGCCGGAGATCATTCCGGAGGAAGCGGTAATCGTAAGGCGCATTTATTACAGCATGCTGTCAGGCTACAGTGCAAAACGAATCGCAGACAGCCTAAGTGATGACAACGTACCGCCTCCTCATTTTGCCGAGAAATGGAGCAGCAGTATCATCCAGCGCATCCTCAAAAACGAGATCTATGCCGGCGACTCGCTGCGGCAAAAAACCTACGTCACCGACTGCATTTCCAAGACGGTCAAGAAGAATACCGGCGAACTTCCTCAATATTACATCATGGATAACCACCCAGCCATCGTGCCGCGGGAGATTTTCAACCGCGTCCAAGAGGAATTTGCCAGGCGGAACAGCAAAACCGCACTCTCTACATCATCCTCAAAAACGAACAAAGGTAGGTTTTCAAGCAAATATGCCTTATCCGAACTGATCCACTGCGGGGAATGCGGCGCCGCCTATCGCCGGACAACCTGGCCAGCCAAAGATCAAGGTGGCGAGAAGCGGATCGTATGGCGATGCGTATCAAGGCTGGAGCATGGCAAAGAAATATGCAAGAAGGCTCCTACGATTCCGGAACCGGCGCTGCATGCAGCGATCATGGAAGCGATCCGGCTGTTGAAGCTGGATACAGAGGATGCAAAGGCAGATATACAAGAGATATTGTCCGAGGTAATCAAACATCCGGGTGACGAAACTGCGCAGGAGATCGATGCACTCATAGAGTATCACAAAAATGAGCTTATCCAGCTCATAACGCTGAACCCGGACGCGAACGAAGCTGATAACATCGACCATGCGAAGTTTTCCATGATGCTCAACAGCATGGAAGTGCTACAAGCCCGCAGAGAAACGCTACTCCAAAGGGCGCAGGCAGATGCGAATGCCGAACAAAGGATAAGCGAAATCATGAAATCGCTCCAGAACGGAGAATTGGACATCACCGAATACGATGACACTCTGGTCAGAAAACTGGTGGAGAGCGTATCGGTCATATCCGAGAAGCTCAATGTGATATTTAGGAACGGCACTGAAATAAGCGTGGCATGGAAATAAGGCCATAAGCACTCCGCCTGTGTTATACTTCAATTAATTAATAAGTGCAATGAAATTAGGTATTTTCAATGAAGGGTTTGGAAATATCTAATTTGGTGCAGCTAGACAATAAGAAAAAGCTAGATAAACTCTAGCTTTTTTCATTCTCCGATTTTTGCATTTCTCCATGTTTTTAGCGAAAAAAAGTGCCGTTTACTGCATTTTTACTGCATCAGAATTTAATGGACGCAATTCCAGCCCCTATATGCGCGTTTAAAGCCGCTATGGATTGCTGCTCTTTTTGCGCCGAAAGGTGCGTGTAAACACGCATGGTGGTTTGCACATCCGCATGCCCCAGCAGGCGCTGCGCGGTAAGCACATCCACGCCAGCATCATACAGCATCGTTGCATAGGTGTGCCCTTACGGTATAATTACGACAAACCGGAAAAGCCCCGTATTTCAAGGGTTTTCGGTTATCAGGCAAGGTTTTTCATCCTTTTCCAACCCGAAAAATCAAGCCGCGAAGTAATTGTATCGTAGGAGGTGTTATATTAACGACAAAAGCAGTGCCGGAATGGGAACCAGAACGCGGAGCATTCCTTACTGTGGCAACGTTCCACATGCGCCGCCGCGTCAGGGAACTTCTCGGCATCAGAACCACAAAAACCCGCATTGAGAACATGGGCACAGCCTCCCTTGATGTGGCCTTGGATGATGAAAATGATACTCCCCTTGTGGAGCAGATCATAGACCCCGCCGCGCTTGACCCGGAAGAAGCCGCGTTACAGGCGGATATGCAGCGCATTGTGTGGGAATCCGTTACACGCCTGCCGGAAGAACAAAGATCGGCCATAGAAGCGGCATATTTCAGCGAAGGAGGGCGCGGCGGCAAAGCGGTTAGAAAAGCGCTACATACATTGCGAAGGGATAAGAGGTTGATTCTGTTATGGAGGGAGTATGAAGGCGCAGCATTCCACGTTCGTTCTTCTCCGTGGAAGTATACGCACACAAGCTCGGTTGAGGCGGCTGCAATGCAGCGGGAACGGATACGGGAACAAATAGCGGCGCTCATGCGGCATATAGGTTAAGGCGCTTTTTAATGTTGCACTTTCGTGAACTTTCGCGAACTAAAAAAGGCCATTGCATGGCTATACTAAACGTTCTACCCCTATCAGCGGCAAAATCCGAGAGATCAATTATATCCCTGAGGGCGATGAAAAGGCTAAGTTGAATCTAGGGTTGTATGGGCGGAGGCACGAACTGCGTCAACGAACCCGGCCTTTATTCCCTCGTATTGGGCAGCCGTAAGCCGACTTGATCCCGATAAAAGGGGCACGGTTTTAACCGACACCCTTGGCAGCAAGCAGGCATTCAACGACATTCCCCTTTTACATACCGATTGCCTACCCGGGCAGTCGGTACTTTTATTCGAAGGAGGTCATACACAATGGCAAACCAGAAATCATCCCCGAACTGGAAGCTGAAAAAGCAGCCAATGAAAAAAAGGTCGCCCAGCTTCAACACCAGAACGAACGGCTCACCAACCGCATCCGTTATCTAAACAAGGGTGACCGGAACAGGCGCACTCATCGGCTCTGCGCCCGCATGGGCTATATTGAGCACTGCGCTCCTGAATTGCAGAAGCTGACCGAAGCGGAGTTCTACGATTTGTTTGAACATCTGCTCCGCCAGCCGGATGTGAAAAGCGTTATTGAAAGGGCCGTCCGCGGTCACAGCAAGGGGATTGCTTCCCTCTGGACACCCCGCCATTTACTTCGCCAATGGTACCCAAACAGCAAAAACGCAGTTTGTCACCATTGCTCATAAAATAGAAAATCGAAAAATTTCTTCACTGCGGATTGGAGAAATTTTGGATTTTCGCCCATGGGAATTTGCAAATCCCCATGGGCCGCAACAGACCGGTCTTCGAAGCCCCCCCGAATTTGTTGCTATGTTGCTTGTAATCTGATGATTGGGATGACAAGTGTGAGCGGGAACGGGACTTGGATCTATAAAATTGTGGCGTCAAACACGCATAATGCAAATAATTTTGTGATTTCGATTGCTATTTTGATTGAAACAGCATATAATAAAAGTGTGATTATAATGCTTGATAACTCCAATAAAAGTGTGAAGGAGTATTTCTGTGGAACGATTGATTTTGAATAAGCTGCTGGAATGGAAGAATTCTCCCTACCGCAAACCGCTGATCTTAAAAGGCGTGCGGCAGGTGGGCAAGACATGGATTCTGAAAGAGTTCGGCAGACGCTATTATGAAAATACAGCCTACTTTAACTTTGACGAAAACGAGGAATATCGGCAGTTCTTTGAAACCACAAAAGATGTGGATCGAATTCTGCAGAACTTGATGTTGGCCAGCGGTCAAAAGATCGTGCCCGAAAAAACGCTGATTATTTTTGACGAGGTGCAGGACTGTCCCAAGGTCATCAACTCCATGAAGTATTTCTGCGAGAATGCACCGCAGTACCACATTGCCTGCGCCGGTTCTCTGTTGGGCATTGCCTTGGCGAAACCGTCCTCTTTCCCGGTGGGCAAGGTCAATTTTATGCAGATCGACCCCATGACTTTCACAGAATTCCTGATGGCCAACGGCGACGAAAATCTGGCGCAGTACCTGGAACAGGTGGACACTCTGGAACCCATCCCGGATGCCTTCTACAATCCGCTCTATGAAAAGCTGAAAATGTACTATGTCACCGGCGGTATGCCGGAATCTGTGCTGATGTGGACGGAGGCCCGGGATGTAAGCGCCATGCAGGAGGCCTTGTCCAATATCATCGGTGCTTACGAGCGGGATTTTGCCAAGCACCCCAACCTCAGCGAGTTCCCGAAGATCTCGATGATCTGGAAGTCTATCCCCTCCCAGCTGGCCCGGGAGAATAAAAAGTTCATCTACAAAGTGGTCAAAGAGGGGGCAAGAGCCAGGGAGTACGAGGATGCCCTGCAATGGCTGGTGGATGCCCGGCTGGTGCATAAGATCTACCGCAGCTCCGCTCCCGGACTGCCCATCGCCGCTTACGATGACCTGTCTGCCTTCAAAATTTATCTGGTGGATGTGGGACTCCTCCGCCGTCTGGCACAGCTGGCCCCTACGGCCTTTGGCGAGGGCAACCGCCTGTTCACCGAGTTCAAGGGCGCACTGACTGAGAACTTTGTGCTTCAAACGCTTATCACGCAGTTTGAAGTCCTGCCCCGGTACTGGAGCCAGAACAACCCGCCTTACGAAGTGGACTTCCTCATTCAGCGGGAGAACAATATCTTCCCGGCGGAAGTCAAGTCCGAAACCAACACCACCAGCAGGAGCCTCAGAAAATTCAAAGAGCTGTTCCCCGACAAGGTCAAGCTCCGCATCCGTTTCTCTCTGGATAATCTGAAGCTGGACGATGATGTACTGAATATTCCGCTGTTTATGGCGGACCAGGCAGACCGGTTGATTGGGCTGGCATTAGAGCAGAAGCAATAATGAGTGGTACGAAAGAAATGCGGAGGATTATGCTATGATCACAGGCGTCATTAAAAACAAAATCGACAAAATCTGGACGGACATCTGGGCGGGCGGCATCACGAACCCCTTGACCGTCATCGAGCAGCTGACCTATCTGATGTTCATCCGCTCTTTGGACGAAAAAGAGCTGGAAACGGAGGAATTTGAGAACATGACCGGGGAGAAAATGGACAAGATCTTCCCCCAGTCTGCCGCTGGGCAGTCCATGCGGTGGAGCAAGTTCAAGAACAGCGACCCCAGAGACATTTTTGCGGTCATTTCCCAGCGGGTCTTTCCTGCCATCAAGAATCTGAAATACGGAAAGTTGCCTGATTTTGATGAGCAGGGCAATCTGCTTGAGATTCCCGAACAGCCGGGGAAAGCAGATGAGGGGAACACCGCCTTTGCCCGGTACATGAGCGACGCCATGTTCCTGATCCCTACACCCCAGGTGCTGCAAAAAATCATTACCGGGCTGGACGACCTGTATGAGCATGACATTGCCGACTTGGATATGCAGGGCGATCTCTACGAGTATATGCTGGGCAAGCTGGCCACTGCCGGCCAGAACGGCCAGTTCCGTACCCCAAAGCACATCCGTGAAATGATGGTGGAGCTGCTGAAGCCCACACCTGACGATACCATCTGCGACCCGGCCTGCGGTACCGCCGGTTTCCTGGTCTCCTCGGCGGAATTTATCCGCAAAAATTATGAGGACACCATGACCACCGAGCAGTGGGAACATTTCGCAGGCCCGGCCTTCACCGGCTTTGACACCGACCGCACCATGCTCCGCATCTCCGCCATGAATCTGATGCTTCACTCCATCAGCAACCCCGATGTGGACTACAAGGACAGTGTATCCAAGCAGAACGAAATCAGCGAAAAATTCACCATGATTCTGGCGAACCCGCCTTTCAAGGGTACAGTGGATGCAGAGAGCATTCACGACAACCTGAAAGCCGTCACCAATACGAAAAAGACCGAACTGCTGTTCCTGGCTCTGTTCCTGCGGATGTTGAAAAAGGGTGGTCAGTGCGCTTGCATCGTCCCGGACGGCGTGTTGTTTGGTTCCTCCAAGGCACATAAGGCGATCCGGCAGGAGCTGGTGGAGAATCACCAGCTTCGGGCGGTGATTTCCATGCCTTCTGGTGTGTTCAAGCCCTATGCAGGCGTGTCCACGGCGGTGCTGGTGTTCACCAAGACGGGAGCGGGCGGCACGGACAAGGTCTGGTTCTACGACATGAAGGCCGACGGGTTTAGCCTGGACGATAAGCGCAGTGAGATTGCGGACAACGACATTCCCGACATCATCATCCGGTTCCACAATTTGGAGGCCGAGACAAACAGAGCGCGCACCGAGCAGAGTTTCTTTGTGCCCAAACAGGAAATCGTGAACAACGGCTATGACCTGTCTATCAACAAGTACAAGAAAGTGGAGTATGTGGCGGTGGAGTATCCGTCCACGCAGGAAATCATGACCAATCTGCGGGAATTGGAAATGCAGATCGGTCATGAGATGGACGAACTTGAAAAACTGTTGGGACTATAAATTCGGATTTGTGGGGATGAAGTGATGCTAAAAACATTTGATGATGTTTTGACAATCAGGAACGGCAAAAATCAAAAAGCCGTGGAAAATCCAGATGGACGATACCCCATCTATGGAAGCGGCGGTGTGATGGGTTGGGCCGATGACTACATATGTGGAGAAAACACCGTGGTCATTGGTCGAAAAGGAAGTATCAATAACCCGATTTTTGTTGAGGAACCATTTTGGAATGTCGATACTGCATTTGGACTTGTCGCAGATGAAAAACAACTACTTCCAAGATACTTATACTATTTTTGTCGGTATTTTGATTTTGAGAAGCTGAATACAACGGTAACTATACCAAGCTTGACAAAAGCCAACCTTTTGAAAATTCAAATAGAGGTTCCAGACAAGAACCAACAAGCAGAAATAATCGAAAGGCTTCAAAGCGTTGAAAAATTGGTTGCACTTAGGAAAGAGCAACTTACCAAACTGGACAACCTCGTCAAAGCCCGATTTGTCGAGATGTTTGGTGATCCCGCCAATAATCCTATGGGATGGAAAACACTCACATTCAAAGAAGCTTGTATCAAGATAAGCGACGGTCCATTTGGCTCAAATCTCAAATCTGAGCATTATTCTGAATCGGGCATACGGGTAATTAGGCTTGGCAATATTGGCGTAGGAACATTCATTGATAATGACCGTTCATTCATACCAGAAGAACACTATCAAAAATTAAAGAAATACACATGTAAATCTGGAGAGATTGTAATCGGAACTTTGGGAGAACCTAATCTAAGGGCGTGTATTTTGCCTGATTGGATAGGGGTTGCGGTTAACAAAGCGGATTGCGTGCATTACATTCCCAAACCCGATATATTGATGAACCGATTTGTATGTCAATATATAAATTGTCCTGAGACCCTACTATTAGCATCTGGATTAGTGCATGGGCAAACTCGCTCCAGAGTATCATCGGGGCAAATTGCGGCTATGCCAATTTTCGTTCCGCCGATGGAGCTCCAGCAGAAGTTCTCTGCTTTTGTCGCGCAGATCGACAAATCAAAAGTTGTCGTGCAGAAAGCACTTAATGAAACACAGATGCTGTTTGACAGTCTGATGCAGGAATATTTTGGTTAAGCCCCAAATTAAAAAGAGAAAAAAGACAAATGATTACTCTGAAAGGGGTAAGAATATCAGAACTCCCCCAGTCAGCTTCGCTGACAGCCCCCTCAAAGAGGGGGCCGGATGCCGAGGGGCCATGTGCCTCCCTCTTTGAGGGAGGTGCCCGAAGGGCGGAGGGAGTCAGCCTTGAAAGGAAGTGATCCTTATGTCACTGCCATACAACCACAACTTAATTCCCCGTGCAAAGGAACTGCGCAAAAATGCAACCCGGCACGAAAATCATCTATGGTTTGACTTTCTGCGCCATTATCCCATACGCTTTCAGCGGCAGAAAACGATTGGTGGGTTCATTGTAGATTTTTATTGTCACAAAGCAAAAATTGTGGTTGAACTGGATGGTGGACAGCACTACACGCCAGAAGGAATGGCCTACGACACGGAACGCACGCACGTTCTGGAACAATATGGTTTGGAAATCCTTCGGTATTCCAATGCAGACATTGACCATAATTTTCGGGGTGTCTGTGAACACATTGATTTTACAGTAAGGAGGCGGTTGCCATGACCAACTTTTCTTTCCTGTCCACTCAAAAAGAATACGCCCTCTTTGCCCCTGCGGCGGTGGAGGCGGAGAAGGTCTTTGCTTCCTCTCCGGCCATGTGCGCCGTGGGATGCCGGAAGGCTCTGGAGCTGGCGGTGAAGTGGGTCTATGCGGCGGACAACACCATGCAGATGCCCTACAAGGACAATTTGCAATCCCTCATCCATGAGCCCTCCTTCCGATTTGCCGTGGACTACAACACCTGGGGCAAGCTGCCTTTTCTCATCAAGCTGGGCAATCTGGCGGTACATACGGAGCGGAGCGTCCAGCAAAGTGACGCTCTGGCCTCCTTACAGGGGCTGTTTGAGTTCATTCAGTGGGTGGATTACTGCTACGGTGCGAACTATAAGGAACGGAAGTTTGATTCTGCCCTGATTCCCACGGAAAAAGTGGTGATTGACACAGCGAAGATCAAGGAACAGGAAAGTCTGCTTGGAGAAAAGGATACCCAGATTGAAGCCTTACGGAAGAAAATCGAGGCCATGTCTGCCCAGCTCACCGCCCAGAAGGAAGCTCACAAGGAAAGCCGCAGCTTCACACCGGATGACCTTTCGGAGTTCGCCACCCGAAAGAAGTACATCGATGTGGATATGAAGGAAATGGGCTGGAAATTCAACGGCGCAGACGCCGATGTACAGGAGGAATACCCGGTGGAGGGTATGGCCGGGGTCATTGGCCAGATGGGCTACTGCGACTATGTGCTGTTTGGCAAGGATGGTCTGCCCCTGGCTGTGGTAGAGGCCAAGCGCAGCAGTAAAGACCCCAACATTGGCCGCAAGCAGGCGGTGCTGTATGCCGACTGCCTGGAGAAAAAGTTTGGACGCCGCCCCATGATGTTCACCACCAACGGCTTTGAAACCTTCTTCTGGGATGATAAGAGCAGCCCCCAGCGGAAAGTCAGCGGCATTTTCAGCAAGGACGATTTACAGAAGCTCATGAACCGCCGGACGGAGCGGTTGGATTTGGCCAGCGTTCCCATCGACGACAAAATCACCGACCGGTATTACCAAAAGGAAGCCATTCGGGCCGTCTGCGATCAGATCGGCCTGGGCTTCCGCAAGCACCTGCTGGTCATGGCCACCGGCACTGGCAAAACCAGAACGGCGTCCAGCCTGACGGACGTGCTGAGCCGGGGCAAGTATGTGACCAATATTCTGTTTCTTGCCGACCGCACAGCTCTGGTGAAGCAGGCCAAGGACGATTTTAAGAACTATCTGCCGGATCTGTCCCTGTGCAACCTCTGCTCCAACAAGGACGACCGGAACGCCAGAATCGTCTTTTCAACCTATCCCACGATGCTTAATGCCATTGACGATACCAAATCTGTCGATGGGCGGAAACTGTTCACCCCGGCGCACTTTGACCTCATCATCATTGACGAGAGCCACCGCAGTATTTTTAAGAAATACCGAGCAATCTTTGAGTATTTTGATGCGTATATGGTCGGTCTGACGGCGACACCCAAAACCGATGTAGACCGCAATACCTACGATTTCTTCGAGATGGAGCACGGCGTGCCCACATACGCCTATGACTATGAAACCGCCGTGTATCAGGACCATGTGCTGGTGCCCTACTACAACTACGAGGTGAAAACCAAGTTTCTGGACGAGGGCATCACCTACGATGATCTGTCCGACGAGGACAAAGAACGGTACGAGGAGGATTTTATCGAGGATGACCTGCTGCCGGACTTTATCCCCTCGGCCCAGCTCAACAAGTTTGTGTTCAACGAAACCACCGTGGATATTGTCTTGCAGGATTTGATGGATCGTGGCATCAAGGTGGCAGGCGGCGACCGCATCGGCAAGGCCATTATCTTTGCCCAGAACAAACGCCATGCCGAGTTCATTCTGGAACGGTTCAACAAGCTCTATCCCCAGTATCATGGGAAATTTGCCCAGCGGGTCATCTGCGACGATACCTATGCCCAGACCATTATTGACGATTTCAAGCAGCCGGAGAAAGAGCCTTACATTGCCGTTTCCGTGGATATGATGGATACAGGTATTGATGTACCCCAGTGTGTAAACCTGGTATTTTTCAAGAAAGTGCGCTCCAAGGCGAAATTCTGGCAGATGATCGGCCGTGGCACTCGGCTTTGCAAGGGCCTGACCTGTATCGACCAGATCGATGGCGAATATATGGACAAGCGGCGGTTCCTGATTTTCGACTACTGCGGCAACTTCGAGTATTTCCGGGAGCACAAAGAGGGGTACGAAACGAAAGAAACCAAAACCCTTTCGGAGAATATCTTCGGAAAACAGATCAAAATCGCTGTTGCCTTGCAAGAGAGCGCTTTTGCCGTTGAGGACTATCAGGCTTGGCGTAAGGAAATTATTACCGTTTGCCATGGACAGGTGACTGCCTTACAGCCGGAGCTGATTGCCGTCAAACTGCGGATACAGTATGTGGAAAAATATCGAAAGCCGGATGCGTTTACCTATATCAGCGAGAGCGACAAAGGGGAACTTCTCAAGGAAATCGCCCCCATTGTGCAGCTTCAGGATAATGACGAGCTGGCAAAACGCTTCGATAACTTCATGTATGGTTTGATGCTGGCACAAATCGAGCAGATGCCCTCTTTCCAATACGCCCGCAGGCAACTTCAGGACATTGCGGTTCTGTTGGAACGAAAAATCAGCATCCCACAGGTGAAGGAGAAACTACCCATTATCAAAGAGGTCCAAACCGATGCATTTTGGGATGCACAGGATATTCTGCTGTTTGAAAAAGTCCGTCAGGAGCTGCGGGAGCTGATGAAGTTTCTGGATACAGGAGACCCGAAAAAGCCCATTCATACAAGGCTGGTGGACCCTGTCACAGACCGGCAGGAGGGGGTTCAGCTTGACCCGGCCTATGATTTTGAGGACTACAAGGCCAAGGTCAGCCGCTATGTTACCGACCACCGGGATACCCTTGCTATCCACAAGCTGACGCACAATGTTCCTCTGACTGCACTGGACTACGGGGAACTGGAACGGATTCTGACCAGTGAACTGGGCAGTAAGGAGGATTACGCCCGGGAATACGGTGATACGCCCTTTGGCCTGCTCGTTCGGAAAATTGTAAAGCTGGATCACGAGGCGGCCATGCAGGCGTTTTCGGCCTTTATCAACGACCAGTCCCTGAACCAGAGGCAGATCGACTTTGTCCATAAAATCATCAACCACATTGAGTTGAATGGATATATGGAAAACGTGGCCGAGCTGACCAAACCACCCTTTGATAAACCCATCAGTTTTGTGAAGCTGTTTGATGCCAAAACTAGAGCTAACCTGATGGCGGCGATCAATCAAGTGAAGGACAATGCGGTGGTGGTTGTGACCTAAATTATTGCCTTTGCAAAATCCGAAAGGAAGTGGTATAAAGAATGACCTCTGTTGAGCGTTCGGCGTTTCTAAAACTCTTCAACCGTGGTGGATATGTGCTTGATTTTAGTACAAACAGCTTTGATATATTCACCATGGAAAGTATAGGTATCCCCATTTGCGAAAAATACGGATTGTCCAAAGGTGCATCCTTGACGGCGTATTGTAGCGAAGCCCCAGAAGGAAATGTAACGAAGTTATTGGGGGAACTTCTGGAGTACAAGCAAGATATGATTGATAGCATTACAGCGGTATTGCAAGATCTATGCGATGAATATGTTGAGTTGGTGCATCGCTTCGCAATGAATTTGAGAGAGGGAAGCATTAAATGAAGAGGATAACCCGCCATACTCACAAGCCCATAGAGCGCCCTTCTGTGGTTTTTCCTACCCCCCTACCTGATTACAGCGCGGCGGCGGATAAATTAACCGACGGCCATAGCCTTTTCCAACTGCGCGCACATCCACGCAAATGGGGCTCCGTCGCGCCTCAAAATTTACTGCATTTTTACTGCATCTTTACTGCATTGAAGCAGTAAATCATGGATTTTGGAGCAAATCATAGGCATAACAAAAATGCGAAAAGTCTAGGCATTTAGCCAGTTTACGGCATGTTTCCTAGGTTTCCTGATAGCATGACAATTCTCGTTCATACCCGGAGTGTCATGTGTTCGAGTCACATCGCCGCTACCAATAAAAAAGCTCCCTGTTCGTACCCTTCACATAAGGAAGTGAAGAGTACGAGGGCATTTCTGTATCAAATTACGGTATAGCTATTCGTGGCTATACCGTTTTTTCTTCTTTGTGTTGCTTGTGCTTTAAGCGTTCTTGAAACATTTCTTCATATTCTTCAGCAGATGGAGCGTTGATAATACCAACACCATTATAGTAAATATCAATGGGATAGACCGTCTTTCCATCTATGACCTGCTTTTTAGAAACAAGGATATGGTTGATAAATTCATTGACAATCGCTGGCGTAAGCTCCTTGATTTCCGTATACCGTTTGACCTTTTGAATGAACGCTGATACATTTTCCGTTTTATCATCCTGTGTTTCAATATCGGCTTTTAACTGCGAGAGAGCCTCTTTTAATGTTTTTTGCTCCCCTTCATAATTTGCCGACATTATCTCAAAACGCTCATCACTCAGTTTGCCCGATACATTATCTTCGTAAATCCGCTGAAATAATACATCAAGTTCAGCAATACGTTTTTCGGATTTGGCTAACTCACGCCGCTTTTTTGCAAGTTCCTTTTTCTGTTCCTCACTTGATTTATTAAGCTGCTCCTGCACAAATTGCTTTTCAAACGCCTGTACATAGAACAAAACTCGCTGCAGACTTTCAAGTACTAAAGCATAAACAACCTTTTCACGGATGTAATGTGCGGTACAGTTTGCCGTATTCTTACGGTAATTAGAGCAGAAAAAGTATGCCTGCTCTCGGCTGTAATTGTTGGTTACGCTATAATACAGCTTTTCCCCGCAATCGGCGCAATAAAGCAAACCAGAAAAAATACTGACCTCTCCTGTGCGGTTTGGTCTGCGTTTATGGCTTCTAAGCTCCTGCACAAGTTCCCAAGTTTCGGTGTCAATAATGGCTTCATGCGTATTTTCAAAAACTTTCCATTCTTCTTTGGGTCTGTGTATCATAGTCTTATCTTTGAAGGAGCGTGTTGTAGAGCGAAAATTGACCGTATGACCGCAGTATTCAAGCCGTTCTAAAATATCCGCAACCGTTCTTGCTGACCATTTATGCGGTGTAGCAGGAAGTGCAGAGGTCTTTCGTCCCCGTGACCGCCAATGCTCTGTGGGCGTTTGTACACCCTCTGAAAAAAGGATATTTGCTATCTGTGTCGGTCCATGCCCCTCAACGCATAAGAGGAATATTCTGCGTACAACTTTAGCAGCTTCTTCATCTATCAGCCATTGGGCAGGCTCGGCTTCATTCTTCTTATAGCCATATGGAATAACTGTTGTCAGCGGCTTGCCCGACATACCTTTATTTTGGAATACCGCACGCACTTTCTTTGAGGTATTCTTAGCGTGCATTTCATTAAACCAGTCCTGTACTGGAAGGAAATCGCTAAGTCCGTCTTTGGTGTCGATATTGTCCATAATGGCAATATACCGAACGCCTAAACGCACAAAATCTTCTTCCAAGAGCTGACCAACGACAAGGCGATTCCTGCCAAGCCTTGAATGGTCTTTGACAATAATCGTTTCAATTTCTCCTGATTCGGCAAGCTCCATCAATTCCATAAATGCGGGTCTTGTGAAACTAACTCCAGAATACCCGTCATCCACAAAAAACTTGGTGTTTTGAAATCCGTTATCCGCTGCGTACTTGCTGACAATAGATTTTTGAGACAAGATTTGTCAAGGGTAGTTTCTGCTAAAATGATTTTTTCCAAAAACAGTAAATGTGATTTTGTCACAGAGAGCGCCTCTGAAACAGGCTATACTACAAATACAAAACACAAGGAGGCATTCTTATGAGACTGAAAGATAAAGTTGCAATCATCACCGGAGGGAGCCGCGGCATTGGCTACGCTACCGCAGATAAATTTTTGAAGGAAGGCGCTACCGTAATCCTGACCGCAAGTTCGCAAGGTTCTGCTGACAAAGCAGTTGCGCAGCTGAAAGAAAAATACCCTAATGCAACAGTTGCGGGAATCAGCCCCAACCTGTCCAATTTGGAATCTGTCCGCAATGCGTTCCGAGAAGCTGCCTCGAAATACGGTTGCATTGATATTCTGGTGAACAATGCCGGTGTATCCGAAAGTACTCCCTTTACCGAGTATACGGAAGAAACCTTTGATAAGGTGATGGATCTGAATGTAAAAGGCGTGTTCAATGCTACAAGAGCCGCCAGTGAGTGCATGATTGCAAAAGGGAACGGTGTTATTCTCTCCACATCCTCAATGGTGAGCATTTACGGACAGCCCAGTGGCTTTGCTTATCCCGCATCCAAATTTGCTGTCAATGGCCTGACGGTTTCCCTTGCCCGGGAATTGGGTCCGAAGGGTATTCGTGTGAATGCAGTCGCTCCCGGTATTACCCTGACTGATATGATGAAGGCTGTTCCCAAGGAAGTAATTGATCCGCTCATCAAACAGATCCCCCTGCGCCGCCTGGGTCAGCCGGAGGATATTGCAAATGCGTTTGTGTTTCTGGCATCTGACGAAGCATCCTATATCACGGGTGTTGTGCTCAGTGTAGACGGAATGGCAAGAACATAAAAACGGAAACAGGGCAGCTGGAAACGGCTGCCCTATCTTCAAAATATGGAGGTCTATACATGAAAAGATTTATTCCCATTTTAATGATGCTTCTACTTTTAACAGGTTGTGGAGCCCAGTCATCTGAAACTACCTATCGACAGATTACCATGGAGGAAGCTGTTACGATGATGGAGGAGGAAACCGGATACACCATCCTCGATGTACGGACTGCTGAGGAATATAGTGAAAAGCATATTCCCGGTGCGATCAATATTGCCAACGAAGCCATCGGCACAGAGGATATTCCTGAACTGCTGGATAAAGATCAGTTGATTCTGGTATACTGCCGCAGCGGTAATCGGAGTAAGCAGGCATCTGAAAAGCTGGTAAAACTGGGCTACACCAATATCGTTGAAATCGGCGGTATTAATAGTTGGCCCGGTAAAACCGTCGCCGGCGATAAGTGACAAAATCACGGAAAAAGCAACGACTACTGGATATACTAAAGCCATAAAAAAGAAAACAGGAGGACTTAAATATGTCTGCTATCAATGTAAATAAAAACAATTTCAATCAAGAGGTTTTGAACTCGGACAAGCCCGTCCTGATGGATTTTTGGGCTCCCTGGTGTGGTCCTTGCCGCATGGTAGTTCCTCTGGTAGAGGAAATTGCCGAGGAGCGCTCCGATATCAAGGTTGTTAAAATTAATGTGGATGAGGAACAGGAACTGGCTATGCAGTTTGGTGTGATGAGCATTCCCACTCTGGTGGTTATGAAGAACGGCAAAGTCGTAAATCAGGCCACCGGTGCCAGACCTAAGGCTCAGATTCTCGCCATGCTGTAAGGAGGTGCAAAGATGGGATTTTTTGATTTCCTGAAAGGCCCTGACATCAATCAGGGTGTCAAAGAACATAGCGTTACGGATGGCGCAGTCCTGCTGGATGTTCGCACCCCTGACGAATACCGGCAGGGGCATATCCCCGGAAGTAAGAATGTTCCTTTGCAGTCCATTGACAAAGTAACCGTCATGATTAACAATAAAGCTACCCCCATCTTTGTACACTGTCTCAGTGGCGCAAGAAGCCGTCAGGCAGCTGCTATTTTGCAGCAGATGGGTTATACCAATGTGAAAAACATAGGCGGAATTTCCGCTTATGCAGGAAAGGTGGAACGCTAATATGAAAGTTGTTATTGTAGGTGGTGTGGCTGGCGGTGCTACCGCTGCCGCCCGTATTCGCAGACTAAATGAGCAGGCAGAAATTGTGGTTTTTGAGCGGTCAAAGTTTATTTCCTATGCCAACTGCGGTCTGCCTTACTATATCGGAGATGTAATTACCGATCCGGAAGATCTGACCCTCCAGACACCGGAGAGCTTCTTCTCCCGGTTCCGTGTGAACATGAAGGTACGCCATGAGGTCACGGCTATCCATCCTGACAAAAAGACCGTTTCCGTCAAGAATCTGCAAACCGGAGAGGAATTCGAGGAAAGCTATGACAAGCTGATTCTTTCTCCCGGTGCCAAGCCTACCCAACCCAGGCTTCCCGGCTTAGGTCTTGATAAACTGTTCACCCTGCGCACCGTGGAGGACACCTTCCGCATCAAGGATTACATCAATATAAACCATCCTAAGTCTGCCGTACTGGCAGGTGGTGGCTTCATTGGGTTGGAGCTGGCAGAAAACCTGCGGGAACTGGGAATGGAGGTCACCATTGTCCAGCGTCCAAAACAGCTTATGAATCCCTTTGATTCCGATATGGCTGCTTTTATACACAATGAAATGCGCAAGCACGGTGTTAAGCTGGCACTGGGTCATACCGTGGAAGGGTTTGCGGAAGTGGGCGGAGGCGTGGATGTGCTGCTGAAAGACGAACAGCCTCTCCATGCGGATATGGTAATCCTGGCCATTGGTGTTTCTCCCGAAACCACCCTTGCAAAAGATGCCGGGTTAGAACTGGGCATTAAGGGAAGTATTGTGGTCAATGACCGGATGGAAACCTCCATTTCAGACATCTATGCTGTGGGTGATGCGGTGCAGGTGAAGCACTTTGTCACAGGGCAGGATGCTCTGATTTCTTTGGCGGGCCCTGCTAACAAACAGGGACGAATTGCTGCGGACAACATCTGCGGAGGAGACAGCCATTATACCGGCTCCCAAGGAAGCTCTGTCATCAAGGTCTTTGACATGACTGCCGCCACTACCGGCGTGAATGAGACCAACGCCAGAAAAGCAGGACTGGATGTTGATACGGTTATCCTGTCGCCCATGAGCCATGCAGGTTACTACCCCGACGGGAAGGTCATGACCATGAAAGTGGTATTTGAGAAAGAAACCTACCGCCTTCTGGGTGCTCAGATCGTGGGCTATAAAGGGGTGGACAAGCGGATTGATGTGCTGGCTACCGCTATCCGGGCAGGAATGAAAGCCACAGAACTGAAGGATCTGGATCTGGCCTACGCACCGCCTTATTCCTCCGCCAAAGACCCGGTAAACATGGCGGGCTTTATGATTGAGAATATCGCAAAAGATGTTCTGAAACAGTGGCATCTGGAAGAAGCATATAATCTTCCTCATGACCGAAGTGTAACTCTGTTGGACACCCGCACTGCAGAAGAATTCACCCACGGACACATTGACGGCTTCTTAAATATCCCAGTGGACGAGCTGCGAGAGCGGTTGGATGAACTGGACAAGCATAAGCCTGTCTACGTCATTTGCCAGAGCGGCTTGCGCAGCTACATTGCCTGTCGCATCCTGGCCGGAAACGGATTTGACTGCTATAACTTCTCCGGCGGCTTCCGGTTCTATGATGCTGTATTCAATGATCGCTGCCTCATTGAATCCGCCACCGCCTGCGGTATGGACAAATAACAATAACCCCTTCTCAGATTCCACAGGAAATGAGAAGGGGTTATCCTTTAGTAAATGATAATTCCAAGCACAGCCAAGGCGATAATCAGCAGGATTAGCTGTTGCTTAGGCATTTTGCAGTTCCTCCAATGCAGCTTCGTCTGTAACCTCCACTGTTCCACGAGTCAGCTTGACCATACCCTCGTTCTGGAAATAGCGAAGCATTCGAGTAACTACCTCACGGGCGGTACCCATGTGGCCCGCAATGGTTTCATGGGTAATCTTGAGGATGTTTGTTCCCTCTAAGCTGCATTCCTCCAGCAGAAATCCTGCCAGCCTTTTATCAAAGCTTTTCCACATGATCTGCTCCATGAGCCACATAACCTCAGAAAAACGGGTAGCCATAATTTCGTTGGTAAAATTAGCTACCACAGCAGACTCTTTCATTAAGCGTCCATAAGTGTCAGCAGAAATAACCCACATCGTGGTATCCTTTTGCGCCTCAATGGTGATCTCAAACTGAATGCTGTTCATCATACAGGAGGCGGAAAACAGGCAAATATCCCGATCAAACAAACGATAGAGGCTAATTTCCCGTCCTTCATCGGAAAGAATATAGGCACGAAGCTGTCCGCTTCCTACCAGCAGAAGACCGGTACACTCCACAGTTCCGTTGTGAATCACAGTCCCTTTGTCCACTTTTCGTAAAACAGCATTTCGCTCCAAAATCTGCTGCTGAGCCGGTGTCAGTTTGTTCCAAATTGGAAAATAGGATGAAAACTCCATGGGTACACCTCCTTGAATACACATAGTATAAAATAATTTATGGCATATGTCAATAATTCCGTTGACATATGGGAAAGGGAGATGTACAATGATTACATAAATGGCATATGCCGCAATAAATGGAGCTGAATCTATGCCAAGACCGAGAAAATGTAGAAAAGTTTGTTGTCTGCCGGATAATGATGGTTTTGTTCCGGTTCGTGGCGGCGAGGAACTGACTCCCATTGTCCTGAATGTGGATGAGTATGAAGCCATTCGCCTGATTGACCGTGAAGGTTTTTCTCAGGAGCAATGCGGAGAGTATATGGGTATTGCCAGAACAACGGTTCAGCAGATTTATGCAGCTGCCCGTAAAAAACTTGCGGATGCGCTGGTTGAAGGACTTCCTCTGCGAATCGAGGGAGGGGATTTTGCGCTCTGCAGCGGAAACAGCGCAGCCTACGGGTGCAGAAATTGCTATCAGCAAAAAATCCATCCGATGCACGAAAAACCGAAAGGAGAAAATATTATGAGAATCGCAGTCACTTATGAAAACGGAAGTGTATTTCAGCACTTCGGCCACACCGAACAGTTCAAAATCTACGATGTGGAAGATGGAAAAATTATATCTTCCGAAGTGGTAGACACAAACGGCAGCGGCCATGGTGCACTGGCAGGTGTTCTGAGCGCCCTGAAGGTGGATGCCCTGATCTGCGGCGGCATCGGTGGCGGTGCGCAGATGGCACTCAGCGATGCGGGTATCCGGCTTTACGGTGGTGTTTCCGGCAGCGCTGATGCAGCAGCAGAAGCACTGGCAGCAGGTGAGCTGGATTTCAACCCCAATGTCCGGTGTGATCATCACGACCACCATGGGGAAGGTCACTCTTGCGGTTCCCACGGCTGCGAGCATCACTCCTGCAGCTGAATAGGTGATAAAGTCACGGAATTTGTGTCGTGATTTGGTAAAATATAGACAAAGGAGGCGGTAAAATCTATGAAACAATATGTTTGCAGCATTTGTGGCTACGTTCACGATGAAGCTGTCAGTGGCAAGTGGGAAGACCTACCTGCCGATTGGAAGTGTCCCCTCTGCGGAGCAGGAAAAGACGCTTTCAAACCCAAAGAAGAAAAAACAACATCCCAGAAGATCCTCGAAAAGCCTCATGTAGACAAGGAGCTCTCTCCCATGGAAATGAGCGTCATCTGCTCAAACTTGGCCCGTGGCTGCGAAAAGCAGTATCTGCCCCAGCAGGCAGATGATTTCAGAAAACTGGCAGAGTTCTTCAGGAGCAAGGCTGTACCCGTCGAGGAGGCCAGCACTGCCAGGCTGCTGGAACTCATCGAACAGGATCTCTCAGTGGGATATCCTTACGGCAATGCAGTAGCCGGCGAAAAGCCGGATCGGGGTAGTTTGCGCTGTCAGGTGTGGAGCGAAAAGGTTACCCGAATGCTCCAGTCTCTGCTGACCCGCTATGAATCTGAGGGAGATAAGATGTTGGAAAACACCGGTGTCTGGGTTTGTACGGTCTGTGGTTTTGTCTATGTGGGCGACACAGCCCCAGAGCTTTGTCCCGTGTGTAAGGTTCCCAGTTGGAAATTTGAAAAAGTGGAAGGGAGGGCATAACTATGGCTGAAAAATATGCAGTAAGAAATCTTCGCTTATGTACTAAGGATTGCCTTTGCCTCTATGTCTGCCCTACCGGAGCGACTGATACAGAGAACAGCATCATTGATCCTGAAAAGTGTATCGGCTGCGGTGCCTGTGCCGAAGCCTGTCCATCCTCTGCAATCTCTATGGTTCCAAAAGAACTTCCGCCCCAGCAGCCGAAAGAAGAAAAAGTTGTCGAAGCACTTCGTGGCTTAGTTCAAAGCAAAGCCACTGCAGAGAACATTGCTGCGCAGCTTCCCGATGTTTTGAGCGTCGCTGTGGAAAAATCCTCTCGCTTGATGGCTGAGGATCTGTGCAGGGAAGCCGGCTTTATGCTGCCTCAGAGCGGTAACACCAAACTTTTTTTGGAATCCATCAAAAACTATCCCGACATTCCGGCGGACGTGGTGGACTCCCTGTTACATACCATTCAATTCAATGAAAAAACGGAGGAAACAAAAATGGAAAAATGGAAATGCACAGTCTGCGGTTACATTCACGAAGGCCCTATGACACCTGATTTTAAGTGCCCCATCTGCAAGCAGCCTGCCGACAAGTTTGTGAAGATTGAGGATGCTGCAGCTCCTGCAAAAAATCCCTATGCAGGTACCAAGACCGAGAAGAATCTGTGGGAAGCTTTTGCTGGGGAATCTCAGGCCCGCAACAAGTATACTTACTTTGCTTCCGTAGCCAAAAAAGCCGGTTACGAGCAGATTGCCGCTCTGTTCCTGCATACTGCAGAGAACGAGAAGGAGCACGCTAAACTGTGGTTCAAAGCTCTGGGCGAGCTGGGCGATACTGCCGAGAACCTTCTCCATGCTGCCGAAGGCGAGAACGCCGAGTGGACGGATATGTATGACCGCATGGCCCGTGAGGCTGACGAGGAAGGATTCCATGATCTGGCTGAACAATTCCGTGGCGTAGCTGCCATTGAGAAGATGCACGAGGAGCGCTACCGCAAGCTGCTGAGCAACGTCGAGGCTATGCAGGTATTTGAGAAGAGCGGCGTTACCATCTGGGAGTGTCGTAACTGCGGACATATCGTAGTAGGAACCAAGGCTCCTGAGATCTGCCCTGTCTGCAAGCATCCTCAGGCATTCTTCGAAGTGCGTGCGGAAAACTATTGATAAAACGGAGGAAATGAAAATGGGGGCAAAGTTTTTTGTCTGTGAACACTGCGGCAATCTGGTGGGTATGATCCATGATGCAGGTGTTCCTATGATGTGCTGCGGTCAGAAAATGACTGCTCTGGTACCCAACACCGTAGAAGACAGCGGCGAGAAGCACAAGCCTGTGGTTAAGGTAGAGGGCAATACCGTCACCGTCAATGTGGGCAGCGTGGATCATCCGATGCTTTCGGAACACTTCATCGAGTGGGTCTATGTCCAGACCGAAAACGGTGGGCAGCGCAAGGCTCTGAAACCCGATGACAAACCCAATGTCACCTTCTGCTTGGGAGATGATAAAGCAGTAGCTGTCTATGCTTATTGCAATCTCCACGGCCTGTGGAAAACTGAAATTTAACATGGAGGTTCTTGCAAATGAACGACAAAGTACATGCGCTTATCAATCAACAGATTAATAAGGAATTCTATTCCGCATACCTTTATCTCAATTTTTCAAACTATTTCGAGGAAGTCGGGCTTGACGGCTTTGCCAACTGGTATAAAATTCAGGCTCAGGAAGAGCGTGACCACGCCATGCTTTTCTATCAGTACCTGCAAAACGAAAACCAGAAGGTAACGCTTGAAGCCATTGACAAGCCTGATCTGAATGCTGTTTGCCATATGGATGTTTTGAAGGCAGGTCTTGAGCACGAAAAATATGTAACCTCGCTGATTAATGATATCTATGGTGAGGCTTACGAAGCAAAGGATTTCCGTACCATGCAGTTTCTCGATTGGTTTGTGAAAGAGCAAGGTGAAGAAGAAACCAATGCAAATGATTTGATTTCCAAAATGGAACTCTTCGGTTCTGATTCCAAGAGTTTGTATATGCTCAATCAGGAATTGGCAACACGAGTTTACTCTGCTCCTTCTTTCGTTCTTTAATCGCTATAGGCGGGAAGCAAACACGGTTCATTTATATGCTTCTCTCTCGCTGGCGGAGGCAAGAAAAAACATCCGTAAAAGATAAGCAGTTTCAAATCATCCGTTCCAGTGAACATATCCTTGAATTACTTCATAGCGAAAAAGTTTAGAGCGGCAGCAATGCCGCTCTTTTTATGTGATATCATCACCGAAATGTTATTTTAGATTGGCTATACTATGATCAAACAAAGGAAAGGAGCTGGCAATATGGCAGTTGTCAATATCAATAGGAATCAATTTGAAGAAATGGTGCACAGTGGAAATGCTGTTCTGGTTGAGTTTTCAGCCCCCTGGTGCGTATATTGCCGCCGTCTGGCTCCGGCATTGGAAAGCGTTGCTGAGGAATATAAGGATACGCTGGTATTCACTGCTATCAACATTGACGATGAGCCGGAATTGGCTGAGGCTGCAGCTATTGAAGTTGTCCCTACTCTGCTAATCTATCGTAGCGGACAGGTTCTTGGCTCTGCCGTCGCTCCGGAATCCAGGGCGCAGCTGGTAGCGTTCATTGAAGAAACCCTGCAGCGCCAGATGCAGGAAGCAACTACTGTGCAGCATATTTACGACATGATCGTGGTAGGAGGCGGTCCCGGCGGCTATACCGCAGCCCTTTATGCCGCCAGAGCAGGCATGGATACTGTGGTTTTAGAGAAGCTGTCCGCTGGTGGGCAGATGGCTCTGACCGAGCAAATCGACAACTATCCCGGCTTCGAGGATGGTATCGATGGTTTCTCCCTGGGAGAAAAAATGAAGCGAGGAACGGAGCGGTTTGGTGTGGAAACCAAGCTGACGGAGGTGCTGTCTTTGGAACTGACCGGCTCTGTGAAAAAAGCTGCGACCAGTGAAGGCCCCTTGTACGCAAAGACCATTGTGATCGCTACCGGAGCAGGCCCCAGAGAGCTGGGGGCTGAGGGTGAACAAGAGTTAATCGGTAAAGGTATCCACTACTGCGCAGCCTGTGACGGAATGTTCTACCGGAACAAAACGGTTGTCATCGCAGGAGGTGGCAATACCGCTGCGGCAGATGCCCTGATCCTCTCCCGTATCTGCAAAAAAGTCATCGTCGTTCACCGAAGAGACACCTTAAAAGCAACAAAGATTTACCATGAACCTTTGATGAAAACAGAAAATGTAGAATTTCTCTGGGACAGTGAGATCGTTGCTCTGCTCCATAACGAAAAGCTGACCGGTATCCAGATTCGGAACGTGAAAACCGGAGAAGAAAGTACCCTTGCTTGCGACGGAGTATTTGTCAGCGTCGGAAGAAAGCCTTCCACCGAATTGGTGAAAGAGCAGGTTGAGGTTGATCCGGCAGGCTATATTCTTGCAGACGAGAGTACCCGCACCAATATCCCCGGTGTATTTGCCGTGGGGGATGTCCGCACAAAGGCATTACGGCAGGTCGTGACTGCTGTAGCCGATGGGGCAACTGCTGTTCACTATGCAGAGGAATATTTAGCAGGAGGAATGTGAGATGAAAGAAAAAATCAGAGAATGGCTTAAGCCGGTTCTTTTTACCGCAGGCGGCGCTCTGGTCGGCCTTGCATATTACTACTTTGTGGGATGCTCCACAGGAGCTTGTCCGCTGACTTCTAACCCGTTCATCACGGCTGGCTATATGGGCTTTATCGGTTGGCTGTTGTCTGGTGTTTTCGGAAGGGGCTGTGAGGGCGGATGCAATATGTAATATCGTTTTTGGAGGGCATTATCACCTTCATTTCACCGTGCCTGCTCCCTATGCTTCCCATCTATATCTCCTATTTTGCGGGCGGTGGAGAACGCACTACAAGAAAGACCCTGTTGGGGGCGTTGGGATTTGTTAGTGGGTTTTCCGTAATCTTTGTAGCAATGGGCGCACTGGCAGGCACCATCGGCAGCTTCCTGCGGGAATATCAAACCATGGTGAATGTAATTTCCGGACTGGTGGTAATCCTCTTTGGGCTGAATTTTCTGGGTATTTTCAAATGGAATTTGTTCAGAGGCGGCGGCAAGACCGTAAACAGCCATGAGATGGGTTTCTTCTCTGCCATGCTCTTTGGCATGGTATTTTCCTTGGGTTGGACGCCCTGTGTGGGCGCATTCCTCGGTTCTGCTCTGATGCTGGCCTCTCAGCAGGGTCATGTAATCGAAGGTATGCTGATGCTGCTTTGCTATTCGCTGGGACTTGGTATTCCTTTTCTTCTCAGTGCTGTTTTGATCGACTATCTGAAGTCAGCCTTCAATTGGATCAAAAAACACTACCGGATCATCAATACTGTCAGCGGCTGTTTCCTGATATTGGTTGGTATTCTGATGGCGACAGGAACACTGGGACAGCTACTCAGCCTGCTTAATTAAGGAGGGTTTATGAATAAAAAGAAAATAATAATGATTTTCGTTCTTGTATTTATTCTTATTTTAGGCGGCGCAGGAATCCTATATAAGCAGCTTGGACAGAAACTGGCTCCCGATCTACTTGCTACACAAACACCGCAGGAAACCAAATCCACAGAAACCTCCACCCCAACAACGCAAGAGGATGAATCGGAAAAGATATTGGCACCGGATTTTACAGTTTACGATCTGGATGGAAATGAGGTACATCTTTCAGACTTCATCGGGAAACCTGTTGTCCTAAATTTCTGGGCAAGCTGGTGCGGCCCCTGTAAAATGGAAATGCCTGATTTTAACGAAAAGTATCTGGAAATTGGTGAAGAAGTCCAGTTTCTCATCATCAATATGACCGATGACTCCAGGGAGACTGTGGAAACCGCATCCGCTTTCATCGCAGAACAGAGCTATTCTTTCCCGGTATTTTACGATACAGATCAGGATGCCGCTTCAACCTACGGTGTTTATTCAATTCCTACCACATATTTTATCGACGCTGATGGAAACGTAATAGCCCAGGCAACGGGTGTAATCGGTGCAGAAACCTTGCAGCAAGGAATTGACATGATTTTTGAAGATGATTAATAGAGTGAGTTTTTGCATCCTAAACCTACAAGACGCTTTAAAGAATGCGAAAATAGATGTAAAAAGCGGGAGTACATTTTGAACGATGCACTCCCGCTGAAATTTTACCGCTCCCACCTGTCTCGGCTTTTCTTCTTGTTCTGCTTCTGCTGTGCCTGTTGCTTCTGACGCAGACGTTCACGGATGGAGCGTGCCTCTGTTTCCTCATTGAGCAGATTTGCCACATCACGCTTGCTGTCTTGCATCATCATCGGATCGTATTTCTCACCGTAGGCAGACTTCACACGACTGGCGACAGAGCGTTCCTGTTCCTCACGGACGGCAAGCCTTGCGTCCATCAGCTCGACAGCGTCCATACCGGCGGCTTGTTCTTTCAGTTCGGCGTACTGCTTCAAGGCTTCATCAAGCTCGGCAGAATATTTCTCCTCCTGCTCGGACAACTTCTGCAACGCACTCTCTAATGCGGCAATTTCTTTCTTCACGGCAGAAATGCCCACATCATCGGCGCAGTCCAAAGAACGAAGCAACATTGCCTTTTCGGTTTTCAGTTCCTCCAACTCCTCGGTCAGCTCGGTAATGCAGCGGGTGAGGTCATGCAGCTTGGGTATCTGATAGAAGGGCCTTTCCTTTTTCTCTGCAAGCAGAGCTTTCCGTTCCTTGGATTTGTCCTTAATCTGCTGCACCAATCCCACATAGCGTTCAAGCTCCGGCTTGACTGCTTTGACACGTTTGCCCATATTGTGTTTTCCCACACCTATATGACGGAGCTGATAACTGAAAATCAGTATACTGCTGCGTATCTTTTCCATTGCCTCCGCTATGGTAGGAACGGTATTCTTCACCGCCTGCATCAGTTTCTTGACCGTCGCTTTCAGCTCACGGAGCAGCGCATTGTCTGCCTTGATCTGGCGGTTGATTTCACAGCGGTCAGAGATAATACCCTTTTTCTCCAACGCACGGGCAACTACGCCCTCGTGAATGGTGGGCTGCTCGGTCAAGCCCCGATCTGCATGGCTGCGGTGGTCGATACGTTCATCGTGTCCGTATCGCTCCAAATAGCGGTTAGTCACGTCTGCCCACGACTTGCGCCACTCCACAAGCTGTTCCTCGCTGTTCCAACGCTCGGCAATGGGATTCTGTCTGCCGAACTTGGTGCTTTTCGGGTGCTTGTTAGCTCGTTCATATCCGTGCTTCTCAGCTTCGGAGGGCGGCATATACACTTTCTTTCGACCGACTTTGTAGGGATATTGCTTCTCCCATCCGTCAGCCTGTGCCGCGTTGAACTCGGCGGCGGTGAAGCCCTGTTCCTCGCCGTTTCTGACACAGAGGTATTCTTTCTCGGTCTTGTACTGCCAGTTGCCTTGTTCATCCAACGGGCGCACCGTCAGCATAATGTGAGCGTGGGGATTATGACCAGGCGGGTGCGGATCGTGGATTGCAACGTCAGCGCACATTCCCTCGGCAACAAAGCTGTTCTGAATGAAATCGGTTAGAAGCTCCTGCCATTGTGCCGGTGTCAGTTCGATGGGCAGCGCAGGAACAAGCTCACGGGCAAGGCGGCTGTCCTTGGTCTTTTCGTTTTCCTCCACAGCGTTCCAAAGCACACCCCGGTCTTTCCATTCGGGTGGAGCGAACTCCGGCAGAAACACATCCTGCCACACAAGCCCTTTCTTCCGTGTGAAATCGTGCCGTACTCCGTCATAGTCGTTTAAGATATTAGTACAGCTCAGATAAGCGGAAGCGGCAACCGCAGAACGCCCCGTACCTCTGCTGACCACCTTTGCTTCCAAGTGGTAGATAGCCATTCGTTCTCACCGTCCTTTCGTCCTTCAGCTTTTTTGTTTCTTTTTCGCAAAAAGAAAATGGGTGTCGCAGAAGAAGCGATACCCATAGCAGTGAAAAACATCAGGTTGATGTTTTTCACTGGCAGACGGCAAGTTGTTTCCAAAACGTAAACAACTGTTCTGCTGATGAAGCAAAATATAAAGCCGTCTGCGTGGACAATGACAGCAGCACCGCCGTGATGTGACATTGTCCATAAGGCTTCCGCAGAAGCCGCATCCGCCTCGCAGAGCGCACAGTTGCCGCAGGCAATACCACCGCCCCTTCGGGGTGGTGAGTAAGTGCGCCCTTCGGGATAAAAGAGAAGCGCCCCGGTTGCCCGGAGCGCATAAAATCATCGTATTGCTTTGAATACCTCGCACAAAAATTCCTCCAACTGTTCCAATGTCATCTGTGTTGTATGAGGTAATGCTTTCTCCAAAATCGCCCCCTCCTGGATCAGCCGCCGTGTCCTTGCTTTTCGCTCCTTATTTCGGTCACGCATCTGCGCTTCCTCCAATCGGTGCTTCGCCTGTAATAGTTTCTTTTCGTTTTCAGTCATATAGAATCCTTTCTGCCAAAGATGGCGGCAAACGCAAAACGGCGGCCTGTGAGATTTTTCTCACAAGCCGCCGTTAGCGTCATTCATTATGCTGTCTTCTTTTCCGGTTCTTCCGTGTGCTGAATTTCCTGCAATACCGGCTCGGCTTTTGCCGCCCTCTTTGCTGCGTTGCGTTCTTTCTGCATCCTGCGGTTAGCTGCCGTCCTGCAAGCATCCGAACAATATTTCGTGTCCGATCTTGTTGTGATAAAGGTACTGCCGCAGTTCTCGCAAACACATTCTCGACTTCTGTTTTCAGCCGCTTCCTGCCGATAAAATCTTGCACGACAGTTAGGGGTACAAAACAGAGTGTTTGAACGCTTGGATTCAAATTCTTCGCCGCAGCATTTACAGGTCAGCTTAAACGGCTGACCAACTGCGTGTTCGCCAGCCTTGATTTTTTGATAGCGTTCACGGCTCTTAATGCGGTGTCTGCGAAGCTGCTCCTGCCGTTTGGCTTCCTCTGCGGTCAGCTCCGGCTCAGGCAAATCAAAGCGCCCGATGAACTTCAGATAAATCTCCACTTCCTGCACACGATCTCCGTCAATCTTTTCCGGGGAGTGGACGATGATCTTGTCAATAAACTCGTTTATCATGGTCGTGGTCAGCTCCGAAAAGTCGGTGTACTTCTTCGCCAGAGAAAGGAACTGCTCCGCACGGTCAGTATCTTCCTCAAAGCAGGACAAACGCTGCTCCGCTTCGGCAACAGAAGCGACAAGGGCTTTTTGCTCCGTTTCATATTCCGCAAGCAGACTGTCAAAGCGTTCATCGGAGATCCGCCCAACAGCAAAGGTTTCGTAGAGCTTTTTAATGATGTTGTCCAGCTCAGTGATGCGCTTGCGGTCTTTGTTCAGCTTGCGCTTGGTTTCCTTTGCTGCCTCCGCCTGTCTGATCTGAGAAGCGGAACGCACCTTTTCCATAAATTCATCTGGATTGGTGATGGCAAAGGTGCTGGCTGTACGGACGGTTTCCAGAATCAGCTCTCTGAGTGCTTTTGTTCTGATATAGTGGCCGCTGCAAGCATGGGTGCGTTTTTGATGTGCCAGCGTATAAGAGGAACAGTCATAAAAGTCGGAGGGGTAGGGATTGTTCTCCGTGCCGCCTCTGGAACGGTGGTTGGTCATTTTCGCTCCGCAGTCGGCACAGAACAGAAGTCCTGTTAGCGGATTTGCTTCGCCCAGAGTATCATGCCGTCTTGGTGTTTTTCGCAGTTTCTGTGCAAGCTCCCAAGTTTCCTTATCGACAATAGCTTCATGGGTATCTTCAAAGATCAGCCATTCCTCTTTGGGGTTCATCACGGGATTTTTGTCTTTGTAGGACTGCTTATGAGAACGGAAGTTGACCGTATGCCCCATATATTCGGGTTTGGAAAGGATGCTCCCGACAATATAACCACTCCAGTTATACGGGTTGGGAAATTCCTCCTTGCTTTTCCAAATGCCCTTGTTCTGTTTGCCAAAGTAAACGGCAGGCGTTTCTACCTTATCGTCATAGAGAATACGGGCAATATCACACGGGCCTTTGCCCTCAATGGTCAGACGGAATATCCTGCGGACAACCTCTGCCGCTTCCTCGTCGATATACCAACTGTACTTGTCACCCGGCTTTTTCTTGTAGCCATAGATGGCACAGTTGGTAGTGGGCTTACCCGATTCGCCTTTTACACGGATGGCAGTGCGCTGTTTGCGGCTCAAATCACGAAGATACCACTCGTTACTAATATTATATATTTCAAAGATATTATTTAAAAACGCTTGCGCAATATGCACAATTGCGATATAATTATATTGGATTTTTTTAATTTCACATTGACTGCGTAATTTGTTTATGTTACCCTGTTTTTAGAGACAAAAAATGAAAGCTTGCTATAGCTGAAAACCTCTACCCGATCTGTGGCAGAGGTTTTTTATCATCTCTAAAAACGGAGGAACCTTAGAATGCGGGAGCGCAAGGACATAGTAGACGGGAATTGGCCCTGTGAAAGGCTTATATGGTTTGACCCACTTGATTTTTCAGAGGACGGCGAAGATGGCATACCATTGACTATAACGGATGGTTATCTGTTTTGGAGGCCGATTGTGCCGTTATATTCAATTATATTTGAGCGGTTTACAACATGGGATGAAGCATACCGGGCATTTCGGGCATTGAGCGAAAAAATGAGCAGAATGTGCAGGAAACGGCCTGATATCGCCTGTATGTTGGGACTATCATGCACAGAAGGTCGAGGGGCAGTAAAAGAACGGGCTAAAAGCGGGAAACGTGGGGCTGCAGAGTTTGCCGTAAAAGGAAAGGAAGTTGACCCGCATATTCATATGGTGATCATGGCAAGCAACACGGCAACGGTCTGCAAGGAAATTACATCGAAATATAACAGGAAGCGTGGATTTACAGCAGCAAAAAGCAGGAAAATGGATAGTTTGGCTTATGTATCATACGTTTACAATCAGAGCAATTACATAACAAACCATGGCTGCTTTGATTTTTCAGCCTATTGTATCCCATATGACGAAAACCAGTTCCCAAAACATAACGAATATTTGAAATGGCTGGACGAACAGGATGGTGATAAAAAGCATAAACGCTACAACGCCTATATGGAAAAATGGAAAGGCGCGGCAAACGGCAAAAACATGGATTTAAATCAAGCAGATGCTACACACATCGGGGAGTACAGGGTGGGAAATGACGAAGAACAGCAGGAGTGTAGAGGAATAACGGCACGAAACAGGAGCTTGAAGCGGAGCAACCCTTTTTAGATCCATGAAAATGTGGGCAGAAGGAGCGGAAAAGGTTAGAGTTTACGTAGGACACTAGGCAGCATACGCTTATATAATACTTATTGAATAGATGTGTACACATCTGGGATTTCCAGATAATCTATCCACCGTTTAATCATCCAGTAAATCCTGATAACTCACCTTAAATACCAGTGCCAATGCTTTTACTTCATAATCGGGCACGAAACGTTTTCCGCTTTCTATTCGCAGTATGGTCAGGTCAGAAAAGTCATAGCCCATCAGTTGGAGCTTTTCTGCCAGTGCACGTTGAGACAACTTAGCCTGCTCACGATACATGCGAACCCTTGACCCTATTATGTTCTTTGATTTTCCGTCCCAGTATATTTTCATACCCAAAGCATACCTTCTAAAGATGAAATTATGCCTTGATATTAATACGTTAGACATGATAGAATACTTCTAAAGATGAAGTTTTCAAAAGTTGCTGTATTACGCTGTCAGCATAACAAAAAATCGGCAAAATATGATATAATTGTTTTGAAAATAGCTTCGTTGCCTTCGGGAGTCGAAAAACCATAAGGAGGACATTAGCAGTGGAAGGTATTGGAATTCTTGTATGGCTGATAGGCATTGCAGTTGAGGTGTTATCCATTGTTTTTAGTGAAAAAACGGAACCATGCAGGCACAAAAAAGGATATATGATTGCCTGCGCTTTTTTCAACGGATTAGGTTTACTCGTATGCGTGCTAGGCATCATCAATGATATGCCAAAAGACATAATGCTTGTCACCTATGGGACAATAATAATTTGGGGATGTTATTGGTTCGGATATGCAATTCAACGGCTTGCATATCGAAAAGGCTATACCATCAGCCTTGGCTGGGGATTTTGGTTTTGGGTTTTCGCTTTGCTGTATTGGGGCTTTATGCCAACAGAACCGAATTTTCAGGCCAACATAATTGCGCATGGAATAAAAAAGGCAGAAAGTAGCGAAGAGGCATTGTATACGGAAGGTTCTTCTGTGGCTTCTACAGCAGCGGCGGAAAGCATTATACGTCACTGCAAATACTGCGGCGCAGAACTAAAGCCAAATGCGGCTTTCTGCTCCAAATGCGGCACTACAGTTAAGTAAAGGGGAGTTTGCATGCCAACATGTAGAGCTTGTGGCACGATTTTGGATGAAGGGGCGCAATTTTGCTATAAATGCGGCGCAAAATATGAGCAGCAGTCATTTTGCAGTCATTGCGGAGCAAGATTGCGAGAGGATGCTGCCTTTTGCGCTTCATGCGGTGCTTCCTGCATATCGGGACGTAGAGCAACCGAACGAATAGAGAAGGCGGTATCGGAGAAATGGGCTTGGACGTTAGCGACAGCCCCGTTAAGCGTGGATATTGTGTTTGGCTCATGGGCGGTTACGGGGATTATTCTTACGATTATCGTTATAGCGTTGAATTCCACTTTTTTTATGCTTGATAAAAAGGAACTGGAAAGCAACGGCAATAAACCCGGGGATTGGATTTGGCTTGGACTTGTGCTTGTCCCGGTTTATCTGTTCATGAGAGCCAGCAAAATGGGTGGCAAATATGGCTATGCCGTTACGTGGTGCGGCCTGTTTTTGCTTAGTTTGTTTGTTTAGCCTTAGACCAAAACATCGAAAGAGAATAAAAGCGTATGTTCTACTGTAAAAAATGCGGAGCGGAAATACACGATGGGGAACGGTTTTGCTACAAGTGCGGGGCGACTGTGGTAGAATCAGAGCGGATGAGTGTGCCATCTTGCCCTAAATGCGGCGCAGCAGTAAGCGATGACGAAGCTTTCTGTTATAGATGCGGCGCGGAATTAAATAAAAAAACAGAGGCATACAAATGCCCTGCCTGTGGAAAAGGACTAAAGCAAGGGGTATTGTTTTGCAATGGCTGCGGATACGCATTAACATCTGAAGCGGCACGTATCGCAGCAGAGCGGGAAGCTAAGCGCAAGGCTGAAGAAGCGGCACGTATCGCAGCAGAACAGGAAGCTAAGCGCAAGGCTGAGGAAGAAGCCGCACGGCTAGCGGCTGAACAGGAAGCTAAACGCAAGGCCGAAGAAGCTGCACGGCTGGCGGCGGAGCAGGAAGCTAAACGCAAAGCTGAGGAAGCCGCTCATCTGGCGGCTGAACAGGAAGCCAAGCGTAAGGCCGAAGAGGCAGCACGACTGGCGGCGGAGCAGGAAGCCAGGCGCAAAACCGAGAAAGCGGCACGCATCGCAGCAGAGCAGGAAGCCAGGCGCAAGACCGAGGAAGCGGCGCGCATCGCTGCGGAATCCGCATCCGAACCGTCAGTGGTGGTGACTGAATCGAAGCAAGCAACGCCTCCTAAAAATAAACAAGGCAGAAATGCAAATAGCCGTTGGAAGATGCTGGCGATTATCTCCTGCTGCATTGCCTTGGCAAGCATCGCATTCCTGATTTATAAGGTTGTAGACAGAGAAGCAACATCAAAACGAGAAGCTACCATTACGCAGGAGCCTATCGTTAAGCCTACACTTACCTCTACCCCCAAGCCAGATGCGGAGGAACTGTTTGGGTTGGCAGAAAAAGCCCTAAAAGATGGGCAAATGGAAGCAGCAAAAGAGTATATCGCCCGAATGGGCGCCCTACCATACAATACTTTGCCGGAACAATATGAAGCATGTGTAGCTTATATAAATGCCTATGATCTTATGCAGACGGGAAACTATGCACAGGCATATTTTGAGTTTTTGAAAAGTGAAGGCTATCATGATAGTGCTGGGCTTGCGAAAGAATGCTGCAAAAAAGTCCTTCGGCAATATGAAATAGAAGTGCCCTATGTTGAAGCAGGACGATCCCAAAGCAGGGAAAAGATCATGCAGCAAATAGAATCCGGAACATTGAAAGCCTACAATAATGGGGATGGCGAATTGATTTTTTTATTAGAATACAGTTCGCCTGAAGATATGAATTTTTTTATAAGAAACGAAACTGATAGGAACCTGCGCGAAGATTTTGAAAACGTCATATCTAAAAACGCGCCCGGAACCAGTAACGTAGAGCTGGCCTATCCAATAGATAAGCTACCATCTAACACAAAGAAGCTGAGTTTGTGGTTTGTTTATACCAATGATCCAAGACATAATGAGCTGTATTATCAAATGCAGTGCTCCACTTCCACATCAATTAAAGGCTCGGTGGGACGGTTTACAACCATTGCAGAATTGCGCGACATGGATGTGGATTCAATCATGAGAGAAAACGCCGAAATAGAGCGCAGCGGGGGTACTTCTCTCCCGGAACCCATAACGGTACTCCCAACTCCCGAAGAAACTCCGGCTGTAAAGCCGATACCTGCACAACCTGCAACAGCATCCCCAACACCCAGGGAAACTTCCGCTGCAAAGCCGGCACAAGCCTCTGAAACCGAAACGGGTTCTGCAAATAAGGTCGCCCTTCCAAATGTAATCGGAATGAAAGAAAGCGAAGCCCGTGCCGTCATGGAAGACGCCGGGTTTGTGGTAATGGGCTTCGGCGGCGAAGAGGATTTGTCTGTAGGTTATCTGGAAATGTGCAGGGTCATGCTGCATGGTAGCCGTAAGACTGTTCATGCCGGGGACATGCTTGAAAAAGGTACGAAAGTAATTATAAACCGCAACACAATGCCCATGACTGATAAAGAAGCAGACCACAAAACATCACATAAAGACAGCCTC
>ERZ772821.336-NODE-336-length-41818-cov-10.117664_pt1 | contig 41818 bp, 66 predicted proteins | sample MGYA00580859_ERZ772821 | MGnify/ENA primary metagenome ERZ772821 (study PRJEB29015, sample SAMEA2737674) | human gut metagenome | biome: human gut; feature: human-associated habitat; material: faeces | place: China | collected 2012 ...
GCCGGAAAATCCCGCGTTCGCGCTCTCAATTCTGAATTTGATCGATTGCGCCTGCCAGATGTGGTCGGCCAGCGTCAGAACGGGCGTCGTTTCATCGAGATAAACGCACCGCCCCCAGGTGGAATCGGCGACGGTGAACTCCATTACCGGGTTGCGGTCAATAATTGCGCCGTCCCGCCCTTTAATTCCACGCGGTTTCAATACCCATGATGCCACCGGCCATCCTCCGGCGAATGTCAATTCATAACCTGAATCTGTCCACCGGCGGCGCAATCGTGAATCTGCCGAGATGTTATACCCGGAGGAATCAATCAAATCGAATTCGCATTGACCGGAAACCCCCAGATCATCCGATGTCATGACAACGGTTTCGCCGGTTTCTGCGGTTGTTTCAAACGGAATTTCCAGAACATCGGTAATAATTGCCCCGTCCGCACCGTTCGCCCCGTCCTGACCTGCTGGCCCCTGCGGTCCGGTTTCGCCCTGTGGCCCCGGTTCTCCCTGCGGCCCGGTTTCGCCCTGTGGCCCCGGTTCGCCCTGTTCCCCCTGAACCAGTTTTTCAATTGTCCATTGCGCCGATTCAACCGGGTACCGATATCGTTTGTACCTGTCGCTGTCCGTCTGTTCCGAATGCCATTCTGTAGAACCGTTGACGCTGAATTCAACCTCTGGAGCAACCGAAATCATCGTTATAACGGTTGCTGCAATCTGGTTTTGCGTTGCGTCGGGGATTTCCCCCTCGACTCCGACGGTTCCGATCGTTTTTACAACACTGAACGTGTCACACAGAAACGCGGTGATAATCTCGTCGGTTGCGTTGTCCGTTGTTCGGTAAATCAACATCTCCAGACCGGCAACCGGCAAACTGCCGCTGCTGTCGTAATCCGTGTTCGCCCTGATCCTCATCGAGTCCATAACCAGATCAAAAACGAATTCGCCTTTTGCTAAATTCGACTGTTCTAAATCCAGAAACGCCTCCGCGTATGGCGACTGGTCGCAATCGATCGTTGCGCCGGAATCATACGTTTTGGAAACCTCCCCGGAAACGGTGAACGTCACGTCGGTTCCGGAAATACTGCGCTCAGAATAATACAGCGATTCATATTCTCCGGTTGAATCGAACAGCCGGATTGTCCCCTGTTGCGGTATCGTAGAATACGACGCATTTCCAATGACGGCAGAAACGCTCGCCACCTCTCCAGCGCTAACGGTGCCGGAGAGTTCGCCCTTCAGTTTGTGAATGTAATCATTGTCAACGGTCAGTTTTGCGCCGATGCCGGAAATTTCCGCCCATGATGTGTCGCGCGTCCACGATGAAACGTCTACGCCCTGTTCACCTGCCATCGGCGTTTCAGTGCACGCAATGATTTTAATCGTTTCCCGGCTGCCAACCGCTCGTTGCGGGTTGTTCCGGCTGAATGGGTCGCCGTCCGCATCGTACCATTCCGATTTTGTAGTGTTCAAAAAAATTTCCAGCATGCTGTCCTCCGTTTTCACAAAATATGGAGATTGTCAACCCGTTCAGGTTAAAAACGTGTCCGGTTCGTCGGGTTTGATGTCGTAAAACCCATGCATGATAGCCGGTTCCGCTCCGACAGAATATTCCCTTTTAGCACTACCATAGCCGTCTTCCGGATATCCAAACAACCTAACTCGAGGTGGAACCCCGACGTTCGGTATCGGCTGAGTAGATGTATATTCTGGAGTTGGGTCATTGATTTCAATCGATAGCATACGATAGAATTTATCAATTTCCGGCACGTTTGGAACTCCGGGATATAGGCCTCCGGTGTTTAAAACTAACTCGTCATCATAATCGGCATTGCCATTCACAAAATGACCACCATATATGTGTAAAATGCCTTTTGATGTGGGGTTTATTTTTGTTATCACAACCCGTTCAGCCATCCGGCCATAGAATTCTCTGATTTTTCCAGAGGGGTTTCTATACAGAATTGCACCACTCGAACCGGCATAAGGGCCGGTATGTGGAATTTCAGAAAATTCAGTAGAATTCCAAAGCTCGAGCAGTTTGCTGTTCAATATATTTTCTGCCTCTTCCCTCGTAACCCCTGGGTCGATATCGGATGAATATGAAACCGCTTTCTCATATAACTCGACAAGGCCACCCGGGTATGCTGCTTTTATATAGCGCAATAGGCCTGATATTTTTTCCATATGTTCCAGATATCTGGCGTCAAATTTACCCAGAAAATATTTCAGTTTATCAAGATGGCCGCTTTCAAGCAGCATAGGCTCGTGCAAATATTCGCATATATCCTCATACGTCCAGTAAACGGGATAACCGTTGTTGTCGCTCAGCATTGCGTGAATGTCCGGATACAGCGTGTGGTTTATAAATCTCTCTATAAATCTTTCTAAGTAAAAAAAGTAACCATCTCTATATGGCCTCGGATAAACAAACGGATGCAGTCCCTCAAAATACCAGTCATCGACGCTCGTTTCTAATACCTTATATCCATGATATAGCCGTTCCTTCCAATTATTACCGTCACGAATTGACATGAATTTAAAATTACTCATAAATAATAATCATCCCGGAATTTTATCTGACCATCCCGCCATTGCTGGTGAACAATGCCATCAGATCGATACGCGATCAAATATCTCCCGTAATACTCAACGCCAGACGGCGGCATTTCTCGCAATTGGACGTAATATGTTTCGTTCTGATACCACCCGTACAGGTAAATCCTCCATTCTGGAGCTGAAACATTCACCGGTGCCACCTCAGACCCGATATCGGCTATCCCCCCGGTTATTCTGAATGTCGCATTCCCCGTTGGGACAACCGCGAAATCGCCGAGGTATTCGTTTCCCATCTCAACTGAACTTTTCGTATTAACCGATTGCGTGATGTTCTGCATTCCTCTCGGTATTGCCCCGATCAGCAGCAAATCTCCCAGCCCGTCATCCTCCAGCTCGATTACTGATGAAATAAATTCCGTAGGTTCGTCTGAATCAACATCGTTGAATCTCAGGTATAGGTATGAATCCTGGTTGCCGTTACCAGTAATGTTAATGGTTTCCGCCGGTATTGAAAATGTTTTGCCATACGCTGAAATTACCCCGGCGAAATGATTCTCATACGGATACGATGCCGCACCGTTTACGACTCGAATTTTTGCGCTGGTGACGTTTCCTGAATCATCTCGATCGCTCATGTCGATTATTTTAAAATAACCGGTATATTCATCTACAGCCGCCCCTCCATACGCCCCTTTGCGGTCGGTAAACGTGTTTCGCCCGCTCCGTCTGCGCGATTGCGTGACGGTAAAAATTTGTTTTGTTTCGTTATCAGCCATGATTACGCCCTGTCCCTCGGTAAATCGAACGAATTCCAGCTGGAAATTTTCGCGTCATAAATTTTAATCTGCAAATACGGATAATTTATCGGGTCGGCGAGAGCCTCCGTGTAGAGCGTTCCGTCAGATCGTAACGGCATCGGCTCGGTAATTTCCTCGTATGGCAACGAATCCCATCGCTGTTGGCGTTCTGACATTGAAAACAAATTCGCATACGTATTTTTCGCCTTAATTACGTCATCAATACTGCCGAAAACTGGTCGAACTCGAAAATTAGTTGCATCGTCCGTGCTCGTCCACGGCGTATAGCTGTAAATGTTTTTCGGAATTTTTACGATGTTCCCGGTGTGATTGCGGAAATAGCACATTGTGCCGACGTTCAATAAATTTCTCGACCATCCGTTTTTGTTTATCTGAATCGTCGTCGAAACATCCCAGTATTCGCGTTTTACCCGGTCGCCGGTCGATTCATATTCGATCATCGGAGTTGCCTCCTGCGGCAGCAGCAACCCGGTCAGCGGCTCTATTTTTATACCGGCGACGGTAACGTTGTTTTTGTTCACCAGCATTTCCGTTGCCCCGTTAAAATCTCTCCCGCCCTTGACGCAATATGTGAATTTGATTTCCCGGACGTATTTCGTTGTCTCGGCCACAATCTGGCATCCGGCGGTATTCAGGTTGCGAACCTCCCGCCCGTGCTCATCATATCCGGATGAAAACGCCTCCTGAATGTTCACGAAACTGGAGGTCACGTTCTGCGCCCCGAGATCCCACGGATCGCCCCTGAATTCGCGAACCAGTTCCGCCCCGTTCGAATACGACAATGTAGCCGACACCTGAACCTTGCGATTCCTGTTCCCGATTTGATTGATGTTTATTGTATCGAGATAAAACGCCGTGTTTTCCGGATGCCTCCAGCCGCGTTGCGGCATTTTTGTGCTGGTTGCAATCTCCATCATGGAGTCACCCTCAATGATCATGGTTCTGGTCATTGTAGCGGCACCACCGGACGAAACATCCAGCTGCGAATCGTCCTGAGCGATAATGTTCACCATATTCAATTACCTCCATACGAAACCAGCGGATTTGTCCGAGTCGGCGAACTCATTTTGTCAATGCCGCGTCTGATTTTTTCCAGAACGTCCAGCTGCCGCTCCTGAATCCTGATTTCAGGCGATTGCGTGAATACACGAGACTGCAACCTCAGAGCCTCAACGCTGTTTGCCAGAATTTCCGTTTGCGAACGATCCCGGAACGATTTAATATCGTCCGCAATCGATTTCATTGACGCTACAAACTGATCATCGCCCCCCTTATTACGAGCGGCCACATCATCTCCAGCGGTCAATCCCCTCCGCGAGTCAATTTCCCGTTGACGCCTCCCGTATGCGTCAATAACGCCATCTATCCCCTCGGTGATAGAGGTAAATTCGCCCATCCTGATTCCGTTCTGTGCCAGATATCGCTCTGTATTTTTACCGGCCTCGCCAATTAATTTCTTGGCTGCACCGAGTCGTTTTTTCTGATATTCATAAAATGCATCGCCAACATCACTGGCGAATCGTTTTGTCCCAGCTCCAAATTCGAACCCCTCCCATTGTTTCGCAATTTTTTGTTGCGTTTCATAGCTCGCCTGCAAATATGTGTCAAAAACGCCGCCGACCGCCTCTGAAAATGATTTTTCACCGGTTATCAAATCCCAGAAATTTTCACCGAGAGACGCTGCTATCTTCCCGATGTTTTTGATGGACTCCCAAAACGCAACGCCAATGCTCTTCAGAGAGTTAATGACGATTTTCCACATGTCGCCAAAAATACCCTTCCAGTTACGGAGAAACGAGTCGAGCACCGTTGAGAAAAAATCAAACGTCCCTGTCACATCGACCATTATCAAATTCCACGTATTGCCCGCAATATTTTTAATATCCTCCCAAACCGCGCCAAAAAACCCCGGTGCGTCACTCCACGCCTGAACCAGCGATTCCCAGACGTATTTCCCCACGACGGCCACGTTTGAAAATGCGTTTTTCACCACCGTCCAAATCAATTCAAAACCACCCCTCATTATGTTGATGAACGATGCCACGTAATATGACCATTCGGCCGAATTTTCTTTGATGTATCCAGTTATGCTTGCGAACGTATCTGCAAATTCGCCCTTGATGTTACCAACCTGAATAACGCTGTTGATAAAACCGCCGATCGTTGTTTTCAGTTCATCGATCCGGTTTGCCAGTTTACGCGACTGGTTGGCGATTGACTCTTGATTTCTCCAGTAATCACCCAATACATAACCTTTTTGATCAAACATCTGATACAACGCTGCAAACTGTCTAGCCTGTATATCATTTGATGCTTTTAATGTTGCCCCAAAACGTTCGATATATAAACCTGTAGATTTCGCCTGTTTTTCTAATGCCTTAAATTCTTTGGTGTCAGTTTTTATAAAAACTCCAAGAGCTTTAGCAGCTTCAGGTTCACCGAGACTAGCTTTAACTAGATTAAACGTAGCGCGTTCCGCACCTTCTGCATAGTTTGAAAATGATGTCAAATCAGAACCAAGCTTACTTACCCATCCTGAAATCATATTGACATAGTTCTGGTTAATGCCTGTACTACGCATCAAATCACCTGCTTGCGCCATCATCCTGCGTGCAGAAAGTTCAGACTGCCCGTATTTATCTATCAATTCTTGCACGTGTTTATTTGCCTCGTTTTGAACACCTGCAAAGACTGTTTCAAATTTTTGTGTTTCTTCCTGAAGATCGGAAAATATTCTGATGCTTTCTGCCCCAAACTCAATAGCCTTGCGCCCCAGCATACCGAGCGCGAAACCTAGTTTGTTGATAGAGTTAACCGCACCGGCGGTCTGACATGCGATAATAATCGACGCGGTAACATCGTCCATAACAAAAACCTCCTGTTTTCATCAAAAACCGGAAATGTCAACCTTGAAGAAAAAGAAAATTTGATGTATATTACAAGTACCTAACAAAGAAAGGGATAAAAATGGCAAGATTAAAAAAATGCAAATCGTGCGGCAACATGATTGCAAAAGATGCAAAAATTTGCCCGCAATGTGGCGGAAGAGTTAAAAAATCTCACGGATGCCTGATGATCATTATTCTGATGATTGTTATTTTTGTAGCAGCAAAAATTTCATTACCCAATAGTGATGTTCCATCAACATCCAATAACGATGCGCCCAAAACGGAAAATCCTAATTCTCCCGAAAATGCGGACGCTTTTCAGGTTGATTATTTCTCAAATGATGGAGCAATAATTTTTGCTCAAAATTTCTTAGAGAAATATGGTGACAATATTAAATATACTACGGCTGCAAAAGTCGGGAAAATTATTACATCAAAGTCAGACAAAAGAACAGACCAAAAAACAGGAGATTTTTGGTCTGTCTATCAAGAATTTACAGAAAAAAATGCTTTCGGAGTTGATCTTAAGCATTCATACTCTGCTATCATTGAATTCAAATCAGGTGCGGGGTACAGAATGGTAATGCTGATGATTGATGATGTAGCTGTTTATCCGAAATAGCAAAACAAGCCCGGTATTACGCCGGGCTGTTTTTTTGCCTCTCCTCCCACTTCCTGCCCATCTCAGCAACCCTTGACGGGAGAAAGTTCATGTCCTTGTCTCCGGTAAAACAACCGGAGAGTCTGGCGAGAAAAAAACGGATATCGAGCTGCAATTCAACCTCCAGTTGATGAATTTCAGCCCGATTCCGCTTCCAAATCTGGATGAAAATGTTATCAAATTCCGACAGCGGCAGAACCGGTGATAAATCGCCGCATTCAGCGCAAACGGCAATCAGCTGTTCTCGGTTTCCGATGTTGCCGGATTCGATTTTTTTTTAATTTCATCCCGTGTGGCATTGCGAGACTCGCCGTATTCGGTCGTCAAATCGCGGATTCCAACCATGATTTCAGTCGCAACAGCCGCCGCCTTTTTCATAATGATATCAACGTCATCATCGCTGATGCCGACAACGCCGTTGCGCAAAATCTCCCGGCGGATTTTAACCTCGCGGTCTTCATCTGTGGTGGTTGCAGAATTCGCAATCGCGGCGATTTTGATCGCCGTTTCATCATCCAGCGCCTGAATCTCCAATTTCTGTTCATCTCCGAGGATTTCCACGGAAATCTGTTTTTTCGGCAATTCGAGCGCCCGCAGCTTTTTCAGGTCGAGCATTTTTTTGATGTCCCTTTTTTGTTGTTATTGGTTACGCCGCCGGGGTTTTCGAACTCGTCCAGTCGATCTGAACCGTCATTGTCGCGATTTTTTTCCCATTTGCCGAAATTGTCGGACCAGTGGAAACGGTAACGACTGCGGTTCCGGTAAACCCGGATTCACCCAGCGTAACGGTGCACGTTTTCCCGGCGGCGCGTGTTTCGTCGATCGTCTCGTACTGAGTGTCGATGTATTCAGCCGTTACGGTCATCGACTGATAGCCGCCGTCCTGCGTGAATGACGTGTAATCGCCGCCCTGAAACGATTGCACCTCAACAGACGGGCCGTTCATCGCCGGGGCAATCGGCACATCCTCCGTGCAGTTCAATACGAATTCTGTCCCGCTCTCCGGCGTAATGCTGACTTTTTGAGTTCTCCCGTTTACCGGTGCTCCAGTGGTCGGAATGTCTGCCATTTTAAAAAACCTCCTGTTATTTTGTTGCGGTCTCTACAAAACGCGAATTTGTCAACCAGTTAATCTCCCCTGGATTTCAAATATCTGATAACCGCTTGTTGCGCAATATCGGCAGAACGTTCCACAAAACGCGCCGGCGCCTGCCGCGATGTTCCATTATTCAGGTCAGGCACATACGGGACATTGTTCGTCAGGTACAGGGTATCGGAAACGGTGAAATTATCTTTTATTTCCTGCATTCGCTCGTTGATTTTTGGGGCGCTATATTTCCCCTCCGGCGGAGTAGAATTTGACGGGACGTTGATCGTCAGAAACCATCCCCAGCGGGCGCGGCCGGTATCAACCGGTGTTGAGATTGTCACCTGCCGGAGCGCCTCGACAATGCCGATTCTCATCGCGCGAGTAATTTTGTTTTCGTAATACTGTTTCATCCGCTCGACTTCCCGCATGCCCTTCATCAGGTCGAAAAACAACATCATTCACCCCGCATATTTTGCCGACGACGGGAACCGGATTTCGACGTAAATCAGAACTGGAAACCGGAACAGCTCGTCTTCCTGCGACGGGCTGCCATAGTTGTACCGTGCCACGGATGCAGACACACCGCCCGTCCACCCGTCGAGCGAAACATCAATTTTTCCCGGATTTTTGACACTGAACTCATCGATTAACCTAGCCGCAACGTCCGACGCGGTGGCCATCGGGTTGATGAATGCCTTGTTGCGGACGAATATGTCATATTCGCAAAGAGCCGTAATCAGTTCCGAAGCCTGTGAATCTTCTTCCCGGCTGTATTCCATCACCGTTTCACGGATGTACAGTTCCGCCTTGTCCGGCGCGTTATACCATTCGCGCTGGTATTGCTCTTGCGTGACGATTCCGGCAACCGTTACGATCCGGCGGCGCATTTCATATCGGAGTGATTCCAGAATATACATCATTTCACCTCATTTCCGCAACGTTAATTCAAGTCGCGCCGGTTCATTGTCCAGCCACTTATCCGCCTTGACTGCCGCAATTGTCCACGTGTCGCCGCCGACGGTCAATGTATCGTCTCCCACATCGATCCCCCAATGATTTGACGCGGTAAACGGTCGCACCTCTTCCAGCGTCTTTGCCACACCGTTCAGTTTGATTTCAGGATCGCCCGGCTGGCTCTGCATCGCCGTTTTCAGGCGCAAAAACGCGAGCTGACAAATAAAGTCTCCGGAAAGGTAATTGAGGCCGTCAACCAGTCGGACGTTCACCGGCTGCGGCGCTTTTACGATCAAAGAGCGCTCGATCTCGATGATCCGTCCAGTTCCTCCGAAGAAGTCGTCGAGCGTGTCAATGCGGATTTTCAAAACCGCGTCGTTGCGGTTCAGATCATCAATCCCTATAATTTCCTGCTGTAGTTCCTGTTGCCAGTTCGCCATATTTTTCTCCTGAAAGCACGCGAAAGCACGCGAAAGCACGGATTGCGCTTTCATTAAACGGGGAATTGTCAACCTTTCCCGAGTTGACATCTTAGCATTTTGTAACGAAAGGGGTATATTATGTCATGTGACGGAAATTGCGCGACGTGTCCGATTCAGTGCGGTGCGTCCACGTTGTCCAAGCTCGAAGCAAACAAAAAGGAGACCAGGGAAATGAGCGAAGGAGCAATCACCTGCAAGAGCGGAAATGAAGAAAAAATTGCGGTTCTTCTTGCTGAAAATGAGAACTTGAAAGAGCAGCTCAAAACGCACGGCGCTTCAACTCCGCTTTCAACCGGCCTGAAAACAACGACGTATGTTTCTCTTGTCATTGCGATTATTGCTCTTTGCGCGGCATTTTATGCTATGAGCAAGGCAGACCGATATGCTGAAATGATTGTTACCGCCAGCAAAAACGCTTCGGACGCTATTACGCTTTCAAAAGATGCAAACATGAAAGCGCTTGAGGCAAAAGATCGCTCGGACAAAAACTTTTCTTATCTCCGCGATATGCGCCGAGATTTTAAGGGAAATTTGTGACGTCACGTGACGTCACGTGATAGCACGTGACAATTTTTGTTTTTTTACTTGATTTTTTCCAAAATGACGCTATACTAATTACAGTCACACAATTGGATAGCGGTAAAATTGGCAAGAGATTGTTGATTTTGCCGCTCTCTTTTTTACAAAAAAATCCGCCGCCAAGAGAACCATCGGGGGAAGGAACAAACCCAAAACTTGGCGGCGGAAAAAATTTTCACTTCGTAATTATGCCGATTTGCACGCTTCCCCCGCCCGTCGCTTCGCTGGAAACCTCGAATCCGGCGTTTTTCAGAATCCGCACGGTGAACGGGCAGAGAATGTCCGCGACGAACGAATGATCGAACACCGTTCCGTCGGTCGAGAGAATGCCCAGATTCAGTACCTTCAGCGTTTGCGTCGGGTCTTTCCCGAGATTGACCAGGTGTAACGCCTCCTCAAGGCAAGCCACCTCGAGGACGCTTTTCAACGTGTATTTTTCGACAATCTCCGGATCATCGATGTTTACCGGATCTTCCGCGTCCTCCGGCGTGAATGAAGAGAAAATGCGGATAACGACGCTGGCAAGGTTCAAATACTGCGCCTTCGTTTCGTCATCGGCAAGCGCCGTCCAGCCGGAGGAATAGGCGCGCGCGCCAAAATATTCGTCGGCGCTCTCTACAGTTGCAAATGGTTCGGCGATGTTCATTTTTACGCCCTCTTGATCTTGCCGGCGGCAACAGCTGCATCATACGCCTTTTTCACGTCAGCCGCCGGGCTGGTCTGGTATCCGCGAATCCCCGCCGCGTTCAGTTCCTGAATCATTCGCTTGCGGGTCAGCGTGGTTTCCTCTTTCGCGAAATTGTCGCGGCGGATATCTTCAGGAGGCGCTGGATACGACCGGTCAACCGGAGCGGATTCCGGCGATTTAACTGCTGGTTTTTCCGGAAGCGGCGTGCCGAGGATTTTTGCCCGGATCACGTCCGCCCCGAGAGAAGCCGGGAAGTCCATTTTTTGGTACTGCCCGCGATTGTTCATCACCAGCGCCGAAGTGGTAAGTCCGTCCGAAATCAGTTTCAGAATTTTCATTGATCAACCTCAAAAATCGCCCCTTTGATGCTATCTCCGGGGCTATGGTGGAGGAGATGAGGGAATTATTCGGTTACGGCCTTGGTAAACACCGGAGCTTCTTCCGAGCTGGTGATCTGCACCAACTTACCGCCGCGAAGTTTCGCAATTGCTTCCTCCGCGCCCATCAGGCCTTTGATCTGACAGGCGCGGAGCTTCGCGTTGTTGAACTCGAACGTCGTTTCCGCAATCAACGACCGCCGGATGCCGTCAAACCCGTTTTCGGTCGAGTCGCTGTCCGTCGGAGGTTGCATGTGACGAATTCGGATCATCTCGGGATCGATTACCCATGCCTGATCCGGGACGATGTTCATCAGCGGGTCAGCAACGATAGTCAGCAGAGAACCGTTCAGGGCGTTGACGACCTGCGCAACGTAGTTGCCGCGCACGCGATCCTCTCTGAGAATCTGTACCTGATCGCGAGACGTTGCACCAAACACACGTGCCTGAGCCGGGCAGGTCAAAACGGCCTTCCCCTCTCCACCGGCTCCGGCAATCTGTTGAATAGCATCATTGATAATGATGTCATCAAAAATGGAAGTCCCGCCGCCGTCCACAGACAGCGCTCCCTCTCCGGTCGCGAATTCGTACAGGCCTCCTGCCATGCCGAGGGCAGAGCCGGAACGTTCCTGCCGGTGTCCGAAAACGAGAACCCCGTTCATGTCGCGCACCATCTCTTCGAGCTTGAGCGAGACCTGATGGTTGATCTGGTTGTCGAGGTTTCCGTAAACGGCGGTCTGAATTGCCGAACGGGACAGCGTGACATCCTTCCGAAAAATCTGCGTGTAATTGTACGCCATAGAAGCTTGATGAATCGGGCCATCACCGGCGGAACTTCCCTCTTTTTCCGGGTCAGCAACGATCGTCCACGGAACGTTCGCCGGTGCATTGCTGGCATTGCGGCTTCCTCCGTTTGCGGCGACCAGAGAAACGGTCATGGTAGTGCCGCTGGCGCTGTCTACTTTGAACAGCTCAGGGCCTCCATGCGCCATGACCAGAGAACCGACTTTCACCATCGCAACTTCTTCAGCCGTAACGGTCAGAGAACCAGACGAATTTCCGGTCGGTTTGAACCGGCGCGGTCCGATGCTGTCCTCCATCCATTCGACTTTCGTAGAGGTTGCGGCCTCTCCGGTTCCGATCATTCCGAGAAGCAGCGGCATTTCCTGACGAATGATTTCATAGGTCTCGAGAACCTGCCGCTTTTTGTTTGCCCAAGTGTAACTGTATCCAGCCATTTAAATTTCTCCTGTGTTGTGTTTTTCAGTCAACTTCTTTTGCGTCTTGAAGCGATGCCGTCAAGCGGTCGCGGTAACTCCCTTCGCGCTGACCGCCCGTTACATTTTTCTGGTCAGTGTTCGGGTTGTTTACCCTGCCGCTGCCGAACTTCGACGGCGTGCTTTCTTTCAGGAGTTTCAGTTTGTCGGCCTTGGAGATAATGAAGTCGAGCGGCTTTTTGCCGTCGATATCTTCGAGCTCGGAAATTGCATTCAACTTGAAATAGCCTCGCGAATCCTTCGCCCATTCCCGCACAAGCTCCCGGTCGTACTTGTCATCGAGTTTGTCGATCATCTTTTCGACCGCATCCCACGTTTCGCGCTTTGCCTTTTCCGCTTTTTCGCGCTCGTAGTCGGCCTTCATCGGCTCGTAGGCATTTTTCAGATCTTCCAGCTGTTTCGCAAGCGTCAGGTACTCGGCGCTCTTGGTCGGGTCACTGCCCGCCGGATTGCCATTTGCCGCGCTCCTGAGCAATTCCGCCAGCTCTTCCGGAGATTTGCCAAGTTGCTTGAACGGTCGGAGCGCGTCTTCCGCCGCCTTGCGGTCGTTCGTCTCCTTGCGTTTCGCTTCCAGCACGTTCTCCACATCCTGCTCCGTTTTGATCCGCGTCTCGTCCAACGAGAACTTCCCTCCGTTTTCCGTTACAAACGGGCGGAGGACTTCCGGAACGGCCTCCAAATTTTCCGCGACAATCTCGACAGCCATCTGTCAACAACTCCCTTTTGTGCATCCGCTGACCATCAGCGTTGCGTGTTTCAACAAATGTTTGAATGTCAACCTCAACTCGCGAAACTGGCTTGATCGAGCTTTTTCAGCTCTTCCACGGTCAGCCGTTTTTGCGGGTAAGGCGGGATAAATTTATCGAGTTTCAGGCCGCCCTTTTTCCAGAGTTTGTACCGCTCCGGCCCTAACCAGTCTTTGCGCTGCTGCTCGGTCATATGCTCATTAAAGTATTCGCGAAACGATACCGCACCGTCGCTTTGCTCGTAAGCCGGTTCTCCGGTTCGTTTTTCGTACTCGCGCATTGCCTGATAGTACAATTTTTTCTTCTGCTCTTCATCAAGCTCGGAAAACTTCTTGCCCTTGTTTTTCGCTTCGTATGAACGTTGCGCTTCCGACATGAAGTCGGCTTTCGCCATCGGCCTTTGCTCATCAGCGAAGTCGGAAGCCGGAGTAACCGGAAGCAGCACGCAACGGCAATTCGGGTGCAGTGGTAGGGACGGATGTTCCTCATCCAGTTTATACCGCTTGCGATCTAGAGAGCCGCAAACCGGGCATACCCTGCCATCTAGCGTCGAGAGAATTTCAACTCCGGTTATTACATCGTCGTTCGCTTTGTAAAACTGCTCCTTTGCCCCGTTTGCTATTCCGTTGCAAACCGTCCTCGCCATGTTGACGGCCTCCCGGCGCGTGGTGTTGAAAATGCCGTCTTTGTATCCGTTTTCAGCAGTTCCGGTGATGTTGTCCGCAATCTGATCAATCGTCCATCCGGAAGAAAGCCCACGGCTTACAATTGACTCAATTCTAGCCGCGTCATCATACGAGGTTTCCGAAAACCATTGCTGTAAAGTTTTGTCATAGCAAATATAGTTTTGAATGACGCGCGAAAGTGAGGTTCCCGAAGGCTCGTTCAGCTTCTTCTCCCCGGTCATCTCCTTTGTGACGCGTTTCCCCCATTCCACCTCGTTTTCAGCAAGCTTTTTTGACTCATTTTCAACGTTTTTTTGAGCATCCGAAAAAGCCTGCGCCCGGATTTTAACGAGCTTTTCGTTGATCTTTTTCAGCTGTTGCAGAGTCTTCTTTTGGTTCGGGACGAAATCGAAATTTTTCAACTCCTTTTGCAGTTTTTCAAGGAATTTTTTCTCCGTCGCGTCAAGCGCGTCGTTGATAATCTCGCCCCAGTTCGAGCCGATTACCTGCAGCCGGGCCTGATGATCCGCAATCTGCTTTGCAAGCTCGGCAATTTTTGATTTTTTAGCGGATTCCGTTTTCGTCGCGGTCGGCATTTGCGTTTTCATCCTCGTTCTGCTCGTTCACCGCTCCGGAAAGCCTCGCAAGGTCCATGTTAGCGAAGTTGTCGGTCTCTTCCGCCTCGCTCTCCGCGTCAAGCTCCGCCTCCAGCTCGATCCAGTCACGATGTTCAAGCCCGGCGTTCCGCTCGATCCACGAGCGCATTTCCTCGCGCGTCATCATGAGCGATTGCCGGTTCATCGCGAACTGAACAATCTCTTGCGAACTGGCCTTCAGGTCTGCAAAGTCGTTTGACGGGGCGTAAATGATCTTTTCCGCAACTGCTTCCCGATCTTCTCCCGGATGCTCCCACTGATACGCGAAGCGAAGAATATTCTGCAATCCGATCCCGATATTCTCGTTAATGATCCGAAGGGCGGCGGTTTGCGCATTGCGGACAATTTCCAGAGCAACGCCGGAAGCGTTTGCCGCGCCCTCGATCCCGGCAATCGAAACGCCCATTTTCTCAGCATCCACCTGCATGGTCTGGATGTTCTGCAACTGCGCATTCGCGCCGGCGCCGGAGAACTCAAGAAATTTCACATCGGCATCCGCCGGGATGTCCTGAAAAACGTCGCTCCCGAGCTTCGGGTCGTCGGCCCCCTTCGTCATCCCCTTCCGGATCAGCGTCGGGTCGGAGGTCATGAAAAGCGTCTGCTGATACGGCGCGTCGGCATTGTAAAGGTGAATCGAGTGATTCACCAGATCGATCATCGGCGGGCGCTGGTAATGCCCGAAACTACGGTCAGTCACGTTGAAGACGAAAAACGGAATCCGGCTCCCGATTACTCCGTAGGGTGCGGGATATTCGACTTCCCCGGCGTTCGGGTTCAGGATGTCAAAGCCTTCCCAGTCCTCCGGCTTGATCCGCGCCTGATAGTATCTTCCCGCCTCATCCAGTCCGAGCACCAGCAACCAGCGGTCAAAGTCCCGCTTTTTCGTCCTGATGTCAAACACCACGTCCGAATCATCGAGCAGTACCCATGTCAGGTAACTTTCGCCGCGCTCCGTCTCCCAGTCGCAATCGAGAAACTTCTCCGGCGCAAAGTGATCGATGTAAAAGAGGTTTTGCCCTTGCGTCGTGTCCCCCACCTGCAAAAGAAGGTGGTAACGCCCGAACTTGAGGATGTTTTCAATCACCCGGTTAGCCAGAGCGATAAGCCCGCCGTGATCACTGGTCGCCCAGTCCCGGAAAAACTCGAGGTCGTCGAGCTGCATTTCCGGCTCGCTGGAAGAGAGGATACCGCACATCTTGAGCAGCGTATCTTTGCAGTAGGAGGGGAATTTAGGGCGGTCTAAATAAGCTTTCCACGCGGCAGGTTTCTTCTTACTCTCCGGGCGGTAAAGGTATTTGTCTCCGGCGGATCTGATTGCGTCCTCCCCGGCGAATGCGTCGCGGCATTTCTGCCATTCGTCGCACTTGATACGGTATTCCGGCGGGCAGAAATTCTTGACGAAATCTTTCCAAGCCAGTTTTTTTGTGACGGCGGTAAAATCTGTTACCAACATCGCATTTACTCCATTTCGTGAAACGTGTTTTCACAAAATGCGGTAAATGTCAACCATTTCAGTAGCCGAAAACCATGTTGCCGGATGTTACGCGCGGCTTCGGATAGAGTAGCTGGTAACCTGTCTGATCGAATGCGTGATCCTCGGAAGTCGTGTCAACGTCATCCGGCTTGCGCTCGTCGCGTTGCAAAACCGGAACCGTCCTGATCCACTGTCGGCAGTGATCGAAGATGAAAATCCCCGGCTTCCCGTCCCGTTCCAGAGAGCCGCGCAACATCTCGCGGAGCTTCTGAACAGCGGCGATACGGCTGCCCGGAGCTTTTCGGCAGGGAGTCCAGATTATCCCGTAGTCGGCGAAATCATCGGCGATTGACTTGTTACGACCGTTCGCACTGTCGAAGATTGCGCTGTCGGCGATGGACAAAACACCGGAAAGCCCGAGCTCTTTTTCAACCGCCAAGATTTTCTCGGCAGTTGCTTCGGTCGACTCCCGCAACCCCTCGTTCGGCTTGCCGCTCCACCCGTACAGCTCATGGATCAAAAACATGTCGCCAGGAATCGACGGTCTGCTTGATCCATCCGGCAGGATATAGTCTGAACCGTCCGATTCCGCCCACCAGCCGACCGAATACGGCTTTGAACTTCCCCAGTCGAACGATTTCGAAATGTACCACGTCTCCGGGATTTTGAATCGCGGCATGACATGAATGTCTGCATCCCACAGGTCGTCAAATGCACCGCCGGCCGTGATATCCCACGATCCGTCCCGCATGGCTTTAACAAGCCAGTCCTGCCCAAGGCCTGAAAGCTGGCGCTCGTATTCGTTTTTGTCGATGGACGGGTTATCGTCCAGTTTCGCCGGGATATACTGGCGGAGCATTCCGCCCTCGTCGTCCGGAGTTTGCCAGATGGTTTCCGGCGGTTGAGGGGAAATGAACGTCGCTTTTACCCAGTTATGCCCAACACCGCCGGGGTTTGCGCCGCAAAGAATCTGCGGGAACTGATCGCAAACGCTGAATTGCTTGAATGCCGCCCAATTTCCCCGCAAATTCTTCGGGACGCGGCAACGTCCCCGCAAGTACCGATATTGCTTCTCCGTGAAGTGCGTCAATTCGTCGATCAGCAAAACCCCGATTTCCGCCCCCTGATACTTGACAACGTCCGCCTCGTATTGACAGTGGCAAAGGTTGATCGTTGATCCGGTTTTCATAAAAGTAATCTTCGGCGGCTGGCTGGTGATCTTCACATCTCCCGACTGGACCAGAGGCGCGAGAAGCGCAATGAATCCGTTCACACCCTCCATGTGGTTTTTCCACAGGTCATCGTGAATCCGGCGGAACAGGTAAATGGAAAGCCGCTCGACGTTCAGCGCGAAGAAAATGGCCTTGATCCGCATGAGGTGACTTTTCCCGCCACCCGCCGCGCCGCCGTACAGAATCTCCGTCGCGTTGCTGGTGAACGCGGCCATCTGGCGCGGGTGAAGCGGGTCAAGCGCAATATCCGGCATTACTGCTGATCCTCCGGGCGCTTCTCTCGGAACGTGAAGCCGGGAAGAGTAACAGAACCAGAGTGTTCGAGTTCCATTTTTTCGCTGTATTTTTTCGGGACCATTTTTGCCAGAATCCATTTCCTGGCGTCGATTTTCAGCTTCGCCCGGTCAATAGCGTCCCGGTTCAAAACTATACCTCCGTCATCGCCATTGACGTAATCACCAGAAGAATCGTCGGCGATTTCAAGTATTTCGTCGAAGATTCGGTCGGCCCTGATTTCACGCGCGCGCTCGTATTTGTCGGAGAATTCTTTATCTTTCGACAGCCATTCAAAAATTGTGTCCCTGCAAGGCATTTTGTCGTCTCTGCAAATATTGAGCAGGCTTTCACCGTTAGAAATTCGGTTGATTACCTCTTTCTTTATCGTCTCTTTTGATAGCGGACGCCCTTTTGATCTTCGCGCTGATTTGTAATTAGCCATTGTACACCGTCCCTGCCTATATATGGCTGATTTCGTCACAACCGGCATCGTGATTGTCACGTGACGTTCCCGTGACCGTCACACCCGGCTCTGTGACCGAGCTGTGACAAAATTCAGTTATTTTCGCTGTTTTTTCCTGTTTTTTCATCGCTGAAAATTCCTTCTCCCTCATCACTCCCCCTGTAGTCCCCCTCTCTCCTCCCCGGCAGAAAAAAATCACGATTTTTTTGAACCGGCTTTTTCCTTGCCCGGTTTTTCGCTAGTTTTCGCCTCAAATTTTGCCCGATATCATGAACTGTGCTTTTCGGAATTCCCAGCTGAATCGCCGCGCTCCGTTCAGTACATCCGTCAACAAATATCTTTTTGTAAACCTCGAACTCTTTCCCGGTCAATCCCAGCAGCTTTTCCCGCTTCGCAACCGGGGTTTTCATGCCGAGCTCTCGCGTCATCATATTGACAATTCCTTGCCGAAGCTGTTTGCTGACCGCCTGTCTTGAGATTCCGCGCTCTCTGGAAATGTCGGCTTGGTTTTGCCCAAGGTAAATTTTGCGAATGAGAGCATCAAACAAGGCACGGTGCTCGATGTAGAGAAACGCGACCTGATTCAGAACGCGCATCACTTCCGAGTTGTTTTCGTCGATTTCAATGCATGATTGAGATTCAACGTTGTCATTGTACCGTATTGAGAAACGCCGTCCACCGGCCTCTTCCTGCTTCTCGCGTATCACATCCATTCCGCAATCGTGAAGCTCGCAAGGCTCTGAACAGTTACCGCAATCCGTTCCGTAGCAATTCGCAATGTCTCGCTCTTTTTCTTCGTTCTCCACTCCGCGCCCCCCTTGAAAATTGCTTTCATGGTATTATGTTATCTGCGGAGCTTGATACCCTTTCTTCTCCATTTGCCCCGGAAGTTTGCCGACTCCGGGGTTGTTTTTTGTCATAAAGTTGCGGCGGTGGCGTCGATTACCGGAGCCGCCGCTCTCCGTATTGTTTTGAGGCCGTATTTTCCGCCCGGCCTCCCGGATCGACGCCGCGCCGGTCCACGTGGCGGGAATTCATTCCAAATTTATCCCCTTCACCTCGAACCATCGTTTCAGCGCGTTAGTTGTCAGACTTTGCTTTCCGTTTGTTATTCTGGCAATTGTCATCTTGTCCCAAGTTTCGATTTTCCCAATCTCTTCCAAAATCTCCTCAAGCGTTGGCGCGGGATAAATCTCCTGACCGTATTTTCTGCGTATGGCGATTTTACGCGGGTGGTTATGATCTAGCTGCCACTCCTTTTTATGGATTTGCTCACAGCCGGAAGTACGGCATAGAAACTCGACAACATCATCATATACCCACACCAGCGCGGAATCCTCGAACTCCCCCGCCGGAATGCGTTTGCACAGCTCAAGTGGCGGGACAAGGTTTTCAAGGTTGCTCATTTCTTAATCCTTTCAGGTAAATAACAGCGAGAGTGATTACAGATTAATGAAAAATTATCGACGTTTTCCGCCTCATATCTCCATTCCTGCTTTTTTGTTGACCAGAATTTCCATACAATCACCTCGTCGTTTTTTAACACTATGTGGCATTTGATACCATGAACATCATAGAAAACTCCCTGCGTAAGGATTGCATCAAGCATGTTCATTTCTTAACCTCAATTTTTACCAGTAGCAAACTATAGTTTCTCCGTCTACAAATTTGTCAATAATATTTTCTTTGAAGTGCTGCTTTGCGTTTTTTCCATAATATGCATCATCTTCATCTGAAAAATATTTTTCCCAGTCATCCAGCAGGGTTTTCCTGTCAATTACAACTGTGTTATTATCCCATTTCCCATCGTCGTAGAATCGTTTGTTTGCCCCTTTACGCTGGCATCCAACTTCTTTACCGACAAAAAATCCTTTCTCCATTACAATTTTAGTTGGATACACCTCCTCTTCAAATACTATGGTGTTTTCCTCAATTGTTTTAAGATCAGATTCCATGTCGAAATTTTTAGGGAGGAACTCGAAACGGTCATACCCGCAACCGACGCAACTGGCGATGCAATTATAATCATCTTCATTCAACCCTAATTTTTTAAACAACGGGTCGAAATCGATATATTCAACAGGTGCTTCTACTTCAAATTTGCTCCCAATAATTGCCGGGCAGTTTTCTGTGGTATGAAATGAACACTCATTTTTAGATTCAAAGGCAGCCACCTTTTCAATCGTGTCGAGTTTATCCGTCGGAACAACACCTTTGAACACAATTACATCAAGTCCCATCACTCCATCTCCTTCCCATCGACCGCGCAATCATATGCGCAGAATTCGTCCAGACGGTTTCGCAGTAAAGCGATCAGATCAACGAGTTTGACGGGATCGTTTTCGTCGGGGACAGCAATTGTAATTTCAAATTTCTGAATTTTCATTTTTCACCTCAAAACGTTACGGTTGCGGTGAGCGTAGCCGCCGCGATCCAGTAGATGAATCGTTTCCAGTCAGCGCCACAGAGATAAACGACCGCCGCGGCAACGTCAAGCGCCATCAGGGCGCAAGGGAATATGTATTTCGCGTTCACTTCTCAACCTCCTTTCAACTGTTGCAAAAAATGCAACTGTTCATGACCATAAATTATTCTTTCTCCCATCGTTTAAGCGCCTCTCCGATTTGGCAATCAAAACATTTCCCACGCCCATCGAATGTCACCTCGCTGCGAATACATCCCTCGCAGATGTCAGAGAGAAGCTTGCGTAGTTTTTTATTTTCCACCGCATAATGAACAATCTGTCTATTCTTCTCATCGAGAATTAAACCGATGATGTTTTCGTTCACTTTTCCACCTCCTTCCCGAGCCATTCCAGCGTCGCGGTTACCGCTTCATCCCGCGTCTTGAATGACTCTCGAATATCGTCTCCGGTAACTCCGAACCACACGTCTCCGTAGAACTCATCGTAATGAGAATAGACCAGTTGTTCCGCCAATATTTTCGGGTCACCAGTGATCTTCTCAAAGTTTGTCATTTTCCATTCTCCAATTTTCCACCCTCCAGTTGTTGCATTTTTTGCAACAGTTCAATTTTGTTCCGCACTGCTCATCGATCCACGCCGCGCACGTCTCGCAGACGTGAAACTCCTGCGGGTCGCCGCTGTCGTGCAGCGCGCCCTCGACCCTCTCGAGCTCCGATTCCGGGAACTCCCGATTGCAAAATTCACATTTCATCGCGTAACCTCCTATTTCACTCGATCCCTGATTCTCTTTCCTGTCATGCTCATTGTGTAGCCTGACTCTGCTTCCAGCCGGTCGAGAGCCTCGAAAATATGCGGATTCTCCCTCATTTCGATTCTCAAATCGCTGTCCGAACTGAAAATACATCCAGCACATCCGAGCCGGTCACACCCCATGTCGTAGCAGACGTGCCGAGGCACACCGGTGTCACGCACCATCGCCCAGATGTCCGCCTCTTTGAATGCCAACATCGGACGCCAACCGAAAACGTGCCGATTACGGCTGTTTAAACGAGGCACTGAACAGAACTCCGTCAATTCGCTTCTCGCCGCCGACTCTTCCCAGCGCTCGCCAGTCACCTTCAACAGCCTCCCGGAAAATTTGTTAATGATTTTGTCCATCGGAGCAACTTTTTGTTCGGAAGTACACCATCTGCATGTCGGTGACGGAAAAGCCACAGAGTCTTTTCTGGATGCTTTAATCCTTTCTGCTCGGAATCGTATTTTTTCGATCATCGGTCTGACCGGATAGACGGTCACCAGTTCCACGCCAGCCGCCTTGCAAAGCGCCTGAACGTGTTCCGCTGCATTGTGCCACTCCATCCCCGTGTCAGCGTACATTGCAAGAAGTTTATCGCGCGGCACTCCCTGCCGGTCTGCCAGATCGCGCACCAGAAACAGCATCGCGTGACTGTCTTTTCCTCCGGAAACGGAGATAAAAATCTTGTCGAACTGCCGGAGGTCGAGAAGTCCATTGATGAATCGAAGCTGCTCCCGTTCCGCCGCGTCCGGCTCAAAGCCGGGCAGATAGATGTTCATTCCTCCCCCTCAGCTTTTCGCAATATTTCATCTGCCTTGTCGAGTATTTTAGGAAGAAATTTTCTCCACTTCATAATAGCACATTGCCCCTGCACAGTACGAATCCATCGTATGAATTCGTACATCTCCGGCGCAGCGGCGATTAAAGCGGCGTTGGCTTTCCTGTTAGAATCGCACTCACCAAAAGATTCTACTATCATTTGTCCACGCGGTGTGCCAATGCCAAAATAGCGTTCTTCATTGATCCGGCTATCGAACCCCGCCACATTCCACGGCCCCCGCGTAAACTTTTCTTCACTCATTTTCCACCTCCAGCGCCTTGCGTGCTTTGCTGATCCAGCGGCCCGCGTCGCCCGGCACGTTCCACGGGCCGCCCGGCTTTCCGTACATGGAAACCGCCTCTTCCAGTGCTTCCCGAAGAAGCTTGTTTTCGTCGACGCCTTTGAGCGCCTTGCGAACCATCCTTGCTGCCGTTTCGGCCTCGTCCCTTGAGAGGTAATAGTTGCCGGCCTCTTTGTAAACAGAATCAACAAGAGCTCCCTTGATGGCGCTAAATACATTCCCCAAATCGTCAATGTAAAAAAAACGTTCCTCCATCCTCACTTCCTCAAACTCTCCCCTTTAACTGTTACAACGGCGAACATCTCGCGCATCCGGTCGAACACGCGAAATCCGTATCGCTCTCTGATCTGCTGATCTGTCAGGTTGCTGGTGACAACCGTGCGCACGTGGTCGCGGTGGAAACTCAAATCGTACCGTTTTTCCAGCAGCTCCGCAAGCGGGTTTGCGCGCTGGCCGTACTGCATGAAATCCTCGTTTTCAGTGCCGAGATCATCGATCACCAGCGCTTTCCCACGTCCGAAGAAATCCGCCGCGCGGCAGTAGTCCTCCCATGCCTGATAATCAGGCTGTGCCCGGTAAAATCCCTCGACATCTCGAGCGGTTACGAATTTCCAGCCGAATTTAGCCGCCAAAAGCTCTAACCCGAACGTTTTCCCGATCCCGACGTCTCCCCGGAGGAACAGCCCCCGGTTGCCTCCGCCGTCCAGCACCGACGCGCCGAACCGGCAGAGCGTGTCGAACAATTTCCGGTTTAACGGCAGATATCCGCAACTCTCGAGAAACTCTCCGATCTCCCGGCAGGATTCCTCGCTGCATCGCGTTTCCTGTTCTGCCTGTCGCGAATGATTGCGCACAATCTCCGCAACAGCATCAGAAACATTCGTTAATGTCATCGTCTCTATCCTCCTCCGTGAACACCGGCGGGGTTGCCCGGTCAGGTCTACGCGGCCTTGTTGTCTGATCGTTCTGATCCCACATCTCCGGCGATTCATTGTACCTCCCGGCTTCAAACCAGCTTTTGCAGTTCGCAATAAATTTGCGTTTCTGCGGCGGCCATTTTGACACTGATTCAGCGTATTTCCGCACGGAATCGCGGATCAGTTCGAGCGCTGAATCAACCGAACCGCCCGGCTTGTCCGCTTCTCGCTGGACAGCGTCAACAATCGCCCGGCAATCATCCTGAATGTTGCCGACGCGGGGAAATGTTGACCGGATTTGTTCAGACTCCTGCCACACGTCTTCACGCGCGCGCGCGGTTTCTCTCTCTCTTTCTTCTTCTACTTCTACTTCTTCTTCTAGCCGCATTCTGCCGCATTCTGCCGCATTCTGCGGCAGATTGCAGCAATCCGCCGCACTTTGCTGCATTTTGCTGCAACTTGCCGACAAATTACCGTTTTCATCAGGGAACTTCGCCTTTTTTGTTCTCAGTCGTTGACCAAATTTCCTGATCTCAATGAAGGGCTTGCCGCTCACCTTATCGGTGTAGACACGGAGCAAACCGGCTGTCTCGCACTCGGCGATCCAACGGGAAATGTCGGCGTCTCGCAAGCCGTCCTTGAGGGGAAATAACAAGGACCGCAACAATTTAGGGTTTCCGTGATAACGTCCGAAATCATCGGCTTTCATGATTAGGCGAACGAACAGGCACTCGGCAGACCAGCTCAACTGGTCAACCGCCTCTGAATCCGTCCAATCTCGCAACAAACGTTCAGGCATGATTACGCCTCTACATAACAGGCCATTTGCGCGGCTTCTTCGATCGATTCTGGCGCGCTTGTGGCAATTCCGGCTTCACGCGCAAAACTTCTGTAGTGCTTGATCTCTTTTTGCAATTCCTCCTTGCATCTTCTGTACAGATATTTCCGAAACTCATCGTCCGCGACGATCTTATCCGGAATCCCGCGAACCGAGAAAACCTTGTCCCCTGATTTGTAGTACACTTCTTTTACTTCGTAGTGTGCTACAGGGCGAGAATTCAGGAAACCGACACAAACCGCCTTTACCACGCACGATGAATCTTCCTTGATGTGTTCCGCCGTAGCAAGCACATGATTGTAAAGCTCGTTTGTCATCCGAATTTTCAAAACCATTTCAACCTCCAAAAGCCGCCGTTTTTGCGGAGAACGGCGAAACTCCACCCTGTGGAGGGGAGGGTTAAATCAACGTATCAGACGAAACCGCCCATCCCGAAGCGGCATTCACCAGATCCGGCATCCGATTCGTCACGCTTTCAAGCGTTTTTGACGGGTAGTGATCGATGTCGTCGATCGAAATCGCCGTCGGGATCAGGTTTTTCGCCTTGAGATATTTTTCAACGTCTGAAACCGAAATCGGAGCGCCGGCGCGGTCGATCTCCGCTTGAATTTTAGCGGAAAGTTTTTCCGTTTTTTCCTCCACAACTTCCACCGCATCCACAACCGGTTCTTTCTCTTTCATGAGCTTGCTTTTCAGCTTCCCGGTCGCGGTCGTTTCCTTTTTCGGCTTCACCTCTTCCGGAGTGACGTTCACCGGCTCTTCCTGTTCAAGCTCGTCGACCGAGTAAACGCCGAGGATCGCGCCCGGCTTGTAAAGGCGCGCCCAGCGTTTGACCGCGAGATAGGCAAGCTGCTGTTTCGGATCGCTTGCCCAGAGCGTAGAGTTTCTGACGGTCGCCTGACACAGCAGAAGGGAAAGCTCGCGCGGCTCCGTTTCTCCCTTAAGCGTCGCGGAAACCGTAACGCCGCATCCGGTTTCATCTTCCGGCTTCCATCCGGGCGTCTGATAACGCGTTCCGTTCTTCCCCTCGCACCATTTGAACTTGCCGACGACGTTTTCCCACGGCCCGAACCAGTCGTAACGGAATGCTCCTTTAATGTGATTTGCGACAACTGCGTTTACAAGCTGGGCTTCATAGCCAAGCGTTCCATTGACAAGATGTGTTTTCTGAGCAACTGCAAACGGCTCCAACCCCCACAGCATCGCTTGCATGACAATCGCAAAGCAATCGCCCTTGTTTCCGGCAAGGTGACGCGGGATAGTGCAATTCCCCGAAGCCATCCTATCGGCATATTGGTCAATTGCCGCGAACCGTTCAGGGACAAAAACCATGTCGTTCAGCTGCACATCGGCAACAGCGTTTGTTTCCTGTTTCACAATCGAATTTTCCATTTTAATACCCTCCACTTTTGTTACTTCACCAGAAACGGGCGAGCGCCCGGCTTCACGTCAATTCTTGTGTGCTTCGCGATGATCTCCGCCGGAACTCCGGCTTCTTCCACGATCGCTTCCCAGTCGATCACCGTTTTTTGCGAATCCTTGTTTTGCTTCCACGTCGCAAGTTTCACTCCTTCACGGGAAAAAAGCGTCTCGTTTTCTCCGATGAAAATTTTGACTTGCGCGGAAAGTTCGGCTTCGAGAGTTTCGGCCTCTTTTTTCGCGGCTTTCAGCTCTTTAATTTTTTGAACCAGAGTTTCGATCTCCGGCGTTGCGGTGATCGTTGATCCGGCAACCCAGTTGAAAGCATTTGAAAGATCGTCCGAAGCGGTCAACGGAGGCGGGACGTCCTTTACAACGTAGTTGTTCCAAAACTCAACGCAACGCTCGGCGCAATACTCTGCAAGCTCAACGTCATACGGGATTTCATAGTCCCGGTACTCGTTCCCTCCGATCAGCACCGCGAGATATCCCTCATGCCAGCCGGTAACGTGCATGTAGTGCTGAACTTGCGTCAAATAATATTCCGGCACTTCGTCGCTTGCGGAATCTCCCCAGAGATGCCGGGTGAACTTGTCAGCCGTTTTGCACTCGAGAACTCCGCCGCCGACGATGTAACGGTCGATGTTTGCGACAAGCTCCGGGTGATCCGTTGAGCGGATCATCTGATTGCGCTTCTGCACCTTGACGCCGTGCCGGGCGGCAAACTCATCCGCAACGACCTGTTCAAGCACGTTGCCGAAGTGCAAAATCTCGCTGTTTTTGTCAGACTTCTTGCGCCCGGTCTTTTCCTCCCAGACCTGATACGGCGTCCTCCATTTTGAAAGCCCGAGAATCGCCGCAACGTCAGAGCCGCCGATCCCTGTCATTCGATCCTGCAAAAACTCATCTCTGGTACGAATCATCGTCATCCTCCATCACATCAAAATCTTCGTAATCTCCCTCTTCCTGCTCTTCCAGTTCGCTTTCATCTCTGATATCGTAGTCAGGAGGAGCTAAAAAAACATGGTCATAAAACCATCCTTGATCTCGCATCAAATGATCCATACTGCCACCCCGGTTGCAACTCCAGCCAAAAATATTACAGCAGAAAAAATGATAGAGTGTTCAATTTGCTCAAATTTACGCATTTTTTCGTTCTGGAGATCGATGTATCGTTCAGAACCCATTAAATTGTGATTACGCATTGATCACCCTCCATGCGTTTACGTATTCCCAAAAACCGAGTTCGTATTCAGGCCATTTGTCCTCGAAATTGTCCCTGAAAATCGAAAAGTCCACGGTTTTCCATTTTTTGATGTGTTCCTCGCCGTAAGCGACCTCCCGCTTAGCAAGTTCTCGCCCCTGTTCTCTCGGAGTTTTTTCCGTTGAAATAATTGCAAAAGCGCGTTCTCGTGTCATAGATATGCGCCTCCCTGGATTACGCTTCGAGCGTCGCTGCAAGCTCGCGCAAGGCGGCTTTCATCGACTCGCATTCCGCGAGACGGTAATTCTGATGCTGTTTCTTCCCGGCGCGGGCGATACTCTCCGCGTCGCGGATGATCTGCCGCAAACGCGCGGCGATACTCGTTGAGGTGGGGTAGACCGGGTGCGCTTCGAAGCACCGGCCCTGATACTGGACGTAAGTCATTTTCTGCCTCCTTTTGCTGAGGTCTTTCAGTTACCTTTCCCGCGCTTTCCAAGGCACGAAAAAGGGGCGACCGGGTTGGAAACGTGGCAAAAGACACGCCCTGATTACTCAGGCCCAATCGCCCCAAAAGGCAATTTGCAATGTTTTTTTCAGAGGAATCGCAACCAGTGACGGCGGCGGCCTCCGCTTTTGCGCGGGTTTCCAAGCCCGTTACGCATAATATACCGCAAGCGGGCGGAAAATTCAACGCCGAAACCGAAAAATTTTCAGTTTTTTTGACCATTTTTTGTGTTCCTCTTGAACTCAAACACTGCCGAATTGCTTCCGACAACCACCCCGATCCCGACACCCGCCGCAAACGCGGAGACCGCAATCACCGCAATCATTTCCCCGCCTCCAAAACAAAAAAGAGAGCTGACGATCTGTTCCATTACTCACCTTTCAGCGCCTTTTTGACACGTTCGAGTGCGGCTTCGGCTTCATCACGGGTGCGGAAGAAGTTGCCGAGTTCCCGTCTTACCTCATCCATGTAATCGTTGTCATAGTCATATTCATTGATACAACCCGCCGAATCAATACATAAATATTTGTCGCCATTCTGCGGCCACGGCTTTTCATATCCCCTGCCGTTGGTCTCGTTGTATTCGTTGACAGCTTCCATTATTTCGATGAATTTTACGTAATCACATTTATATTCTTCGCAATCGGGGGTAATATAATCAAATAGCAGTTCAGTAGAAATAACGCCAGATTTTGCGTAACATGATGAAGCCAACAGAATTTCAACTCCATTTTTTGCCTTAAAGTTTGATCCATCTTTGCAAAAATCAAAATACCTGTGACTCCATTCCGCAACGCGAAAAATAACCTGTCCACGTTCATGTTTCACTACTGCAAGCTCTAAATGCCTATTCATGCGAACTTTTTCCAAATCAAGTTTTGAATAGTCGATCATCTCTTCTCCCGTCTCTTTCTTCTCTTCGACCGGATACCAGTGAAATTCTTCTTTTGTTGCTTCTCCGAACGCTTCCTCGTCAATCTCAGAACAAGCCATATACCCATACCGGTAGCAACCACATCCCCGGTTTTCTAGCTTTTTCAGCTCATAAAGAACGCCATCAGACGCTCGAAACAGCATACCATCTTCCTGCTCTGTTACACGGATAAAATGAGCGTTCTTTTTGTCTGATCGTTCTTTCTCGTGGCATATTAACGTCTCACACAGCTGATTGACTGCCTCGCAATTAAGACAATACACGCCTTCGCCCGGGTCAGTCCGCACGCATTGAAACGTCTCACCGTTGCGCCTGAAAATCTCACCGACCCTGTATTCTTTTTTACTGCTCATTTCCCCACCTCCAACCACTCCGGCGGCTCTCCGTCAACAAATTCAAGCTTAGCCATTTTGCGCCTCGATTTTTCCGCATTCATCCACCCGATGAAACTGGTTTGCCAAATTTACGACCTCCGGAATTTCAAACAGTTTTTTAACCTCCGGATCATCCACCGACTGACCAGCACGCAACGTGTGGTAAAGGAGCTGACAGAAAATGCACTTGTCAATTTTCACATCCAGCGACCCGCACCAGAGCGGCCAGCAAGAAAAATCAATATTTGCCCCACAAAGGTTTGATTTTCGCAAATCAGCACCAAACAAATCAGCACATTTCAAGTTTACATTTCGCAAATCAGCACCAAACAAATCAGCATAAAATAAATTTACCTTTGACAAATCATCCGATTTGAGGTCTTTTGCACACAGACTAATTAATCGAAGGTCAACGCCATTTTCAGCAGCTTTCCTTAATGCATCTCCAGTTGTATCAGCGTCGATCACAATAGGAGTTTTACCATCTCTAAATCTGATTTCAACCATTTTCCCCTCCGCCTTGTTCTGTTACGCGTTATTCTCGATCCTCAGCTCGTGGATAATCTCCCGGAGCGGGAGAATCAGCTGAATGAACCGGGCGGATTGCGGAGCATGTTCCCGCTTCGAGCTCCGGCAATACGTCGGGATCACGATGTCTTTCGGAAGCCCGGTCGTTTCGCTGATTGCGCCATAATCAAGACCGCTTGCCAGAGCGATCCTCTGAAGATTGCGCCGGTATTCGTCGCGCTCCGACTCCGCCTTTATCCGGCGCTCCATCTCCGTGCAGAGCGTTGCCATCAATACTTCAGGAGTCGGAAGCTCGGCAACGGTTGATTCTTTGATCGTCCGTTCCATTGCGTTGAATGCTTCGATGTAGGAAACTTTGAACTGCATCGCCCTCGCACCGGTGAATCCCATGGCGAGAAGCATGAAACCGTCGCGGGTGACAAAGTACATCGGGCGCGGCTTCCCTTGAGCGTCGGTGTATTCCGCCGGCTCAAAATTTAGCCCGCTAAATTCTTCCGGGCACTCCAATTCCCGGATTGCCTTCAGAACGTTTTTGTGCGGTTTCCCGAACACCTCTGCGATTTTCAGACTGGTGGTGACGGCTTTCCCATCCTTGAGTTCGACAGCGTTTACAAGTTCGTTCATGTGATCACCTATTGAGCTATCGTTTTTCTATCGCTTTTTGTAGCTACATCGAAAATTTTTTTACCGTACTCAGTGACCGCATCATCGATTACCTGAGCCATTTTGTCGTTTGTAATCCGAGCAATTACCCTCACCTTCTCGCGAGTTTTGCTCATGACGGCAATATTAATGTAGTTGTTCGGCATATAAACCCCTTTCTGTTCTTTTATCAATATACTATCGTGTTTTGTAGATTTCAAATAGAGCTATCAAAAAAGTTTGAAAATTATTTGAAAGGCGATACTTTAATAGAGATGGAGGTGGAAGCATGAGAAAACAACTGCAAAAAGAGTTTGTAGAGGCTCTGCGAATAGCTGTTGACGAATGCGGCAGCCAGTCGGAGTTATCGCGGCGTTCCGGCGTCGGGCAGGCGACAATAAATTCCATTTTGAATGACAAAAATAAGCGCGAGGTATTGGACTCAATCATGGAAAAGCTTTATCCGTTTGTCAAAGATCATCTTGCGGAAAGCGTCAGAATCAACATTTATGGAGGCACCGCCGCCGGGATCGTTCACGGCAACATGACCACTATTTCCAACCAAACGGAATCCGGCATCCCGGCAGACGTGTTTACGCTGATTATGAACAGCAACATGACTGCGACAGAAAAGGGCGAGTGTATCCGGGCGATCCTCAAAAAATGAACGATCAAAACCGCGACAATCTGAAAGTTTCCAACTCCGGAACATCGTTCGGCGTTACGAACGGCGATGTAACGAACGACAACCGGACAATGAACGGAAACAACATCGTTTCCGGAAATCAGGTGAACAACGCTCTCCCGGAGCGCTGGACGGTCGCGGTCATTTGCGTGACTGCAATAATTGCACTGTTGATTCTGCTGTGCGCGTTTGCGTTCTGGTGCGGCTCGTGCCGGGCAGAAACAGCGCCGGTGACGGTAACAAATGAGATTCAGATAGGTCCGCGCGGCGGGGTTTATTACGTTGACGAAACGGGGAAACGGCATTATGTTGATCGTGAGCGTGGAATGGAGATTTATCGCGAACAACAACAATCACAGGAGGAAGAAAACGAATGAAAGCCGCTTTGGTCGCCGTTTTTGCCTTTTTTATGCATATTTTCGTTTTAACTGCTGCGGAAACTGTGGTTGTCACATCGGTTCATGACGGGGATTCATTCAGGACAGGAGAACAATCGTTCAGGCTGTGGGGGATCGACGCTCCGGAGCTTGATCAGCGGTGGGGGACTGCGGCGCGGGAGGCGCTTCGGGAGCTGTTGACCGGACCGGACGCGGTAATGATTGAGCGGCACGGGACATCGTGGAAACGGATCGTCGTGCGGGTGGAATCATGCGGCAGGGACGTTTCGCTTGAACTGCTGAAAATGGGGCTTGCATGGTATCTGCCGGAGTTTGCGCCGAGGCGCAATGACTATCGGGAAGCGGAACAGGAAGCGCGGGAAGCACGGCGCGGGCTGTGGTCGGACGAAAACCCGGTCAGTCCGGCGGAGTGGAGAAAAACGGGAAATAACGTTATTTCCCGATAACGGGAAAAAACGATAATTCCCAATAGCGGGAAATTATGTAACAGTTTAATGTGTTACGTAACAAATCAATGTGTTACATTAAAATGGCATTGAGGAAGATTCGCAAAACTTTTTACGTATATTTTCGCGATCTGGACGGAAGGCTGAAAACGCGGTCACTCAAAACGACCGATCCGGCGCTGGCGCGGTCGTTGCATGATGACTACATGACGCAACTCCAAGCGAAAAAGGCGCGGGCCATCCTGATCCGTGACTTCCCGGAGCTTGCGCCACCGCCAGAGCCGCCAAAGCCAGCGACAGGAGTTCACCAGCGCGGCGGAATCCGGATTGCTGACATGTGGGATTGCGCAATAAAAAAACGACCGTTGAGCAAACGACACAAGGAGAACTGGCAAAAACTGGTGGACGGAATCGGCGTAAAATTCGCGGATCAGGTAACGCCATCGCTGGCGCTAAAATTTCTTGAGGATCGTTACGGCAAGGGGAACGGGAAAACGTACAACAACATGAAATCTTCTTTCAACACCGTATTTCGATGCTGTTTAGTCGAGGCTAATTTAACCGCTTCTCCGTTTGCTTCGATCATTAACAAGCGAGTAACAGAGGTTGCACACCACCGTAACTTGACGCTGGAAGAATTTGCGCTGGTCATGAAAAATCTTCCTCTCCCCCTCAAAATTCTAGCGATGCTCTCCCGCTGGACAACTCAACGGCTGGAAACCTGCGCGCGTATGACGCCGGAGATGTTCGATTTTGAAAGAAAAGTTTTCATCATTGATCCCGGAAAAACTCGCCGGTTCAAAAAATGGGTTTGCTGCCCAATCATGCCGGAACTTGAGGAGTTTATAAAGCCAATTTTATCACGATGCAAGCCGGGGAAACCGATTGTCCAAAATTTTTGCGATTGGAACAATCATTATTTTTCGTACATGTTTAACAAAATCTTGAGAGAATGCGGTATAGAGAACAACAAATCAGGAACGGCAACTTTTCACTCGATCCGAGGGACGGCAATCACATGGTTTAAGGAACACGGGATAAAAGGCGAGGAATTGCGCTCCATTACCGGGCATGCGTCGGCAGATGTTGAAGATATTTACGCGCGTGACATTGCTACGATCAGCCGCATTGCGCGCGAGTTCGATCGTATGTAATCCTGTATGTAATGCATCTTGTTTCTGCTTAAAATCGGAGGTTCGATTCCTCTCCCGGGTACCATTTTAAACAAAAATTCCCCTCAAAATGCAAATCTTGAGGGGATAATTTTTGGCTTTTCTGTATGTAATTTTGTATGTAATCAGCAAAACAAACTTCGCTCGAACTGATCCGGGTCAAGCTCGTATAGTATCGCTGAGAAAAACCAGAATTTTTCGATCATCATTCCACCCCGTACTTTTTCGCGTAACCGTCAACAGCGTCCTGCCAGACGCGCATGTTCATCCCCTCCGGGAGGTGCCGCTTTACCGCACACATGACAATTTTCAGTTCCGCAAACTCGTGCATAATGCCTTCCACGTCTCCCCGGCTCAGACAGTCGAGCAGCTCGCCGATTTCGTGCAAAGCATGCATTTCCAGCGCCGGAATATCCATCGTTTCCGCCAGTTTTGCAACGACGTGTTCCATTCGCTTTTCGGTTTCGCTTTCCGCACCCTCCATGTACTCTGAAATCATTTCGCGGACGGCCTTTTTCATTTCTTCGGTCATCATTTTTTTGTGTCTCCTGTTTTTATTTTACATGCCGAGCATTCGCATCAAATTACCGAACTGAGGCGCGTTTTTGATCTGCTGAAGCCGCTGCATCGTTTGCGGGTTCATCATCTTTTGCGCAAAATCGACCAGCTGCGTCGCTATTTTCTGGTCGTTGCGCGTGCCGTTCCGAGCGCCCTTCTCCAGCAGGATTTGGCAATTCCCGTTTTCCTCGCGCACAATAATCGTTGTCTGATTCATTTGTTACCTCCCGAAACTGGGTTGAATGATCGGCGGCATGATGGGCGCCGGCGTTGAAATAACCGGCGATGGAGTGTAGAACTGCGGCATCGGTTGCGGCTGATATTGCGGAACGTACTGAACAGGCTGTGGAGCAGGTTGCGGCGGCAACTGTTGCGTTTTTTGCAACAGTTCCTTGATCTCTTTCATGCCGTTTTCCAGAGCGGAAAAACGCTTTTCAAGTGCCGGATCGGACGTTTCCGGCGACTGATACTTTTTCGCGATTCCGTCAAGCTCTTCCTGCAGTGCCGCAAAGTGTCGCTTATATGCCTCAAGCTCCGCCGCCGTCCGCTCTGAACTTCCCGTCGGTGACGCCTCGTGCCGTTCAGCCGTTTCCACGTGTTCAGCGTTGCCGGATGCCGGAATATCCAGCGGAGAGACGGCCGCGCCGACTTCTTCGAATTCCATTTTTTCAGTTGCCATTTTTCGGTTCTCCCGTGTTTGTAATACATTACGCTGAAAACATCCGTTTCGGTAAAAAATTTTAGTGATGTTTTCAATAAAAACGGCAAATTTTACATTTCAGAAACGCCGGTTTCAATGGCATATTTCGCGCGTAACGGGGAGGCCATCGCGCGAGGCTGAACCACAAATTTTCAACACAAAACAAACGAGGTGAAAAAATGGCGGAAGCTGTGCCTGTGGTGGACGTTATGTCCGGTAACTCTAACTCGATGCTTGATGGACTGGCCCTCGCGAATGGCGGATGCGGATTCGGCGGCGGAAACGGCGCTCTCTGGATTCTGTTCCTGCTGGTCGCTCTGGGTGGCGGAAACTTCGGTGGCTGGGGTGGTCGCAATGCTCTTGGCGCTGATCTCGCGGCCACGACTGCCGAGGCGGTGGCGGAAAACAAGGCCGGTCTGAACTACATCGGGCAGGCGACTGCCGCGCAGGGTGTTAAGCTTGACAACATCATCGCCGGGCAGTACCAGAACACCATCAACCTGTCGAATGCGATTTGCCAGCTCGGCTATCAGGACGCGATGAACTTCGCAAGCGTTCAGCAGAACCTTGCCGCTTGTTGCTGCTCTGTCAAGCAGGAAATCGCACAGGCGAAGTACGACACCGCGCTTCAGTTCGCCGCGCTCACGAAGCAGATTGCCGACGAAGGTTGCGCTACCCGGTCGTTCATCGCCGCTCAGCACACCGCCGACGTTGAGCGGGAACTTCAGGACTACAAACTGAAGGTCGCTCTGGCTGAACAGGCGAACAGCTGCAACAACTGCTGCTGCTAACCGCATGAGGTGAGACAATGGCTTGCAACAACAATTGCGCGAAATACGTCAGCCGGAGCGGCGTGCCGTTCTACTCGGCTACGGTGAGTGAGAACACTACGACCGAAACCCTGCGTGTCTGCACCTCCGCGTGCAAATTGCGCTGTTTCGGGGTGTTCGGAATTTTCGTTCCGAGCCAGCCGACGACCACCACGCTGACGGTTGATCTGACCGACTGCAACGGCAACACCGCGCCTCTTTACCTCGCTTCTACCGGGGTTCAGGCGACGGCGGCGGCGCTGGTTGCGAATACGACGCACCTTGTCACGTTCGACAAGTTCTCGGGTCAGTATTTCCTGCAGGATTAGCGCCTGAAAACATCGATCCCCCGTTCCGGAACTCCGGTCGGGGGATTTTTTATAGCGTGGATAGCGTGCAAATGCGTAAAAATGCGTTTGAAACAAGCGACGTTATCGGAAACGTCATCGGCAACTGGTTATACGATCAGATTGTCCAGCAGGACAAAAAAGAGGCCGCCATCATTGAGCGGCTGGAGCGGATAGAATCGCTGTTGATTGACCTGTCGGCTGGTCGTATTCAGCAATCGCGTGTTTCAGGAACTGCAAAAGCGAGCGGTCAGGGATCGGGCATTTGAAACAGTCGCCGTGGCATAAAAAATTCCGGCAAAGGTCATGCGCCCGGCAGTGCTGGCATTTCCCGGAAGTAAGGTCTTCCGGATGAAACTTTTCTCCGCACGTCCGGCATGAGCGCAATCCGCGCTCTTTCAATCGCTCTGCGCATTTCTGGCATTCACGATCAGACGCAAGGCGCAAGACGCGGCAACGCGCATAAAGCGCTCGGAAACGTCCGTTTCCCAGCTCCTCCCGGTCATCGGCGTATTTCAGCAGTCGCCGTGCGTGAACCTCCGAGCAGCCGAGAACGGCCGCCGCTTCATGCGTTGTCAGAAACTCGCTTTGCATTGTCTCCCCTGTAATGAAGCACTGCACCGCCCGGCGTCAACACATAACGCTCGCCGTTTTCCATTTCAACGACGCTTCGAGCTGTTGCAACCGAAGTTGTTTCCGGTTCGAATTCGTGTTGATCCAGCCACGGGCAGGGATCGGTCATGTCAATCGTAGGAATAACGCGCTGCTTGTTTGCCAGATAGCGCATGAAATGATTGCGGAGCATTTCGAGGGAGGGGCGAGAACCCAATTTTAGTTCGTCCCAATGCGACAAAACCGCGTGTCCGTTTTCGTCTGTTTCAAACGAAAAATCAACGCCCGGCCTCGCCGTTGGGATCGCCGCAATAACCATTTCTTCAAGTCGCGTCATGTCGAAAACTCCTGTTCTACTGTAACATACTACGAAACACGGAGTTTGCAAACAAAAAAAGCGGATGTTTTCATCAAACACCCGCAAAAATTATTTTGCTGCCTCCATTGCCGCCAGTATTCGTTGCAACTGAGTGAGTCTGTGAATTGGAATTTTTTGTCTCCCAATTCGATAACTGGCGATTGTTGACATAGAACAACCGAGCATGTCAGCTGTCAATTGATTATTCAGGTGGTATTTTTGCATTAGTCCACGAAACATTAATGTTCTGGCCTCAGGGGAGAGTGATTCATCGAGCGTTGGTTCTATTCGCGGATCCTCAACGCCAATTTTTCGCAACCAATCGGCCATCCCTCCGGACAGTGGAGAATTGGGGGTTGAAACCATTGCGATCACCTGTTCGAGTCGGTAATGACAACTGTCCGCATTGTCCAGAATTTTTTGAATTTTCTCCTCAGTCGTCATTTTTGTTTCTCCGCCAAACAAATTGAGACAAATTTCGCTCGTTCGAGTTCCGTGTTCAGGTCGTCGCCGAGCCATTTTCTATATTCAGATTCACTGATTTCTACCGGCGTTGCGTCAAATCCGGCATCACGCAACGCCGCCACTGTTGCCGAGATCAACTCGCAATGCTGTTCGAATGTTTGCGTTTCGAGGGGTCGAAAAAGGCGCAAACTCTCCTCGTCCGCGTATCGGGCAACCGGAATTTTGTCACCTGGTTTCGATTTTTCGCGAACGGTTTTCAGTGTCTCATCTATGATTTTTTTCATTTTTCATCTCTCCTAAAATTTCCCGCGCCAGGCGGCGCACCACTCCCCGCTGATTCCCGTCGTATTTTTCGGAATAATACCGCGCGTCTGTTATTGTTTCGATTTCGATTATCGCCTCATAATCGCTCAGTAAAAATTCGCGCGCCGCCTGTTCTGCGTTGAATTTTTCCGCGCTCTCCCAGTAATCAATGCCGCCGTTATCGTACACGTGCACACACGGATAGCCAATTTTTTTGATGTTTTCCCAGTAGCTCGCCGGGATCTCCTCATCACATCCGCCAAACGAATTTATAACGTCATCACGACTGTTAAATTTTTCGATCTCCAGGCCGTCATCAATAGCCGCATTCAGCATACTGTCAATTTCCCATCTCCGGGCCGGGAGGGTGTGGGGGATTGCGATGTAGTTCATTTTTTGTCGCCTTTCAATATTAGAAACTTTTCAGATATTCTTCGCAATCTTCGATCGAGATTGCGTGAATTTTTCCGGTTTCGTCGTTGAGGTAATCGTCTTCGCTGATCGATTTGTCCTCAACAGCCTTCAACAGGTCGGCGGCGGTCATCTGATCCTCGTATCCGGCCGCGGCATATGTCAAAATTCCTTCAACTCCGGCAATTCCGGTTTTATACTCACGCGCGTAAACTGTGTTTTTCATTTTTCAAACCCTTCCTTGTTGTTGAGGATGTCTTCCTCTTTTGTTTACAATATTAATATACATGTTTTTTTGTATAAATCAAACGTTTTTTACAATATTTTTTGTATTTTTTTTTAAAAAAACACAAAAAAATAGCCCGCCGGTTAAAGCGGGCAATATTCCTGGTTGTCTATTCTGCCGTTTCGGTCTTCTGCTCTGCTCGATATTTCCAGTAATATTTGAGGCTCTCGACGTAGTTTTTAGCCATTTCCGGGTCAGATTCAGCCAGATCAACCAGATAGCCGGTTATCTGAGGGCCAACATCGCGGCGAATTCGTTTAACACCCCTGATCGTACCGGACGTTGAATCGACGCTCACACCATTGTCAGCATCGATCCACAAATCCCAGCTCGAATTTTCCCGGCTGATGTCTACAACGTTCAGGCCGTCGGTGTAACTGACATTTGCCGTCGCGTTTTGCGGGTCAATGCCGAAATTCATCCGAGTTCCGACGGTGAATGCGCCGGTGTTATGGCTACAGCCAGCAACCAGAAACAGCGCGGCAAACATCGCAACAAAAATGCCGGTGACTTTGAATTTCTCGCCGCACTTTTCACTCATTTTCCTTTTCCTCCTGTTCGAGCTCTCCCATCACCTCGCGGAGCTTCTCAAGGCCCAGCGGGATCGCCGCTTTGATTTTCTCCGCATTTGCCGCACCAAGTTTGCCATCGGCAACCAGCTGATCAATGTACTCGAGCGCCGCTTCCTGCCCCTGCGTCTCGACGTATTCGAGAATCGCCTGATGTGCGGCGTTGCGAAGTTCGATTGTCTGTTCCTCGCTCAAACATCCTGCCAGAGTAACCAGCAGTGCGATAGTGCAGAGTGCTACGATTTCAGTAAAAATTTTCGGTTTCATCATTGTTCAATCTCCCTATTTTTTGTGATTAACGGAGTGCCCGGATTTAGCCGATTATGGCATTCCTCGATTGCCGCCAGTTTCCACCCATGATTACGTACACGAACGTCGAGCCTCTCGTACTGATCACGGACAAGATCGCTCAATTGATCGATTTTTTTCTCGTGTTCATCCATCCAGCGTGTGCAATCCTCTTTGATTACGAATCGTTTAACATCGGCATGGAGGCCTTTTAATTCCATGACTATCCACCCGAGAAATGCCGAAATGATCCCTATTCCAACGCCAAAAACCGCGATTGCCCACTGTTCAGTCATGCGTATTCTCCATATTTTTTCTATTGTTTCTCCATGCTATCCAGCCAAATAACCGTACTGCAACATACGCAATCAACGCTCGTGAAATCGGCAATCCATCCTCAATCAGGATGCATAAAAACATCAAATCGGCCTCTGAGCGCGTCCATTCTGCTGGCTGAATGCGATAAATGTAATCATGCGCAACGCCAGATCGGATACTGCGAGGATCAACGCACGGAGAGACTAACGACCACGCGAATCGCGGTACGCTGACACCATCACACTCAAACCCGGATGGGACAACAAACGATTTACCGCGAAACCTGATTTTTACAGGTTTCAGCAATCGAATGATGTTGCCGCGCTCATCCTCTCTGTGAATGTCAATATGCATTAAATCGCCCACAATTTTTCAAACGTGAACATCGTATTGCCGTTCACGTATTTAACATGCATGATGTAATGCAAAACGTTTTCGGTGGTCGCGTCGCTTTCAGTGTGGAAAACATATGCCGATTCACCACCAGATTTTTTTGCCGACAATGTGCATGACGTGGAAATTTTCAGCGCGATTTCCATTTCAGGATGTTCAATCGACAATTCAGGCAATGTAAACGTCAAATTTCCGTCAGAAACATTTGTGGATGTAATTTCGCAAAACTGGCAGAATCCGTTTTCGGTCGATATCGCAACCTCTCCCGGAGTGGATACAGTCTGCTGAACAAAATCGTTATCCAACAACCCGATTGATGTACGGAATTCGTCGAGCGCTGAAACAGCGTAGCCGCGCCCGGTCAGCGTGCCCGGCACATATTCAGGCGAAAACTCATCCGTGCTCATCGCGTAGTTTAAAACATCCAATGACGCGACATAGCATCCGCTGGTAGATTCATAGACGCTGCCCCCGCCGTATGATCCACCGATGGCGAAAACCAGTTTTGTGATGTCATTCGCCATTGTCCCGGTTGCATTAACGGAGCCATCCAGCATGATAGTCAGCGCTCCGGATGCTCTGACCAGTCGAATATGATGCCATACGTTCGCTGTCCACTTCGTCACTGCGTCGCCCGGCGTTTTGTCTCCATCGGCATAGACGTACAAATTGTTATTATTGCTGATCATCAATGCGAACGTACTGGACGATGTGGAATTCCCCTCCCGCGTTGAAAAAATCGTTTGCGTCCCGAGAGAATCGGTTTTCAACCATAAATTTATCGTAAAATCTCCGGTTCCGAATGCAACAGGCAGCGTTCCGTACAGACACGACTGCCGTTCAAACCTCGCTGATTTACCGCCAGCACCATCCGGAGATTCTCCCGCCAGAGAAACTGTTCCTATTTTTGATACAGCGACGCTGTTTTCAGAGTGATCATTCAGGTCGTCAACAAACGGAAAACGCAAAACATACGTCTCATCGACTGTATCGGTAGCACTGAATATAACCGGGCCACCGAGCAAATTTTCTGCCAGATTTTCCGGGTCAGGCAAAATCCTGTTTGTCGGAATTTCATCTCCAGACGAGATCGGCGCCCCGTTGAACGTCAATGCGCCATCCGCCTCGGAAAATTTGTCCAGCGTCGTTTTGTTGCTATGCGTGTGTGAATTAGCCACCGCATTTTCAACATCAGTTGAGCTGGCGGTTCCGATGGCGTTCGCCGTTTCCGCGCTGCCAGCGGTAGTCGCATGGGATGCTGTTTCCGCGCTGCCAGCTGTTTCCGCATAGTCCGCGCTATTAACTACCCCATCATCGTCCGTGTCATATACGGATTTTTTCATATCACCAGAACCACCAGCGGCAATCGGAGTCCATACGCTGCCATTCGTTGACCATTCCGCCACAGATGTTTCATCATTTATGCGAATCAACGCGAATGCTCCGTTTACCATCCCGCCAACAGTATGCATAGCCATTTGTTATTCTCCCTCGTTAATAGTCGCCATTGCGTTTCGCACATCGTCGAGCGTCAGATTCACCAGCGATAACCATTCGGACACCCGCGCGTCCAGCAGATCGATCATCCCGCCCGGCGCCGCGTCGCTCGACAACAACGCCAGCCCCGCCAGCGCCGGTTTCAATGCGTCCTGATTCTGCAACACCGCAGCCACCCGTTCCGCCGGAATCAACGCATACAGCGCCATCACGAATGCCGAAATCGGCACCCATTCCTCCGTCGGCTCCGGTTCCGGCAATTCGATCACGGCCCCATTTACCACATCCAGACGCGACAACGGCAAATCACCGGCGTAACCGATGTATCCGTTCGCCTCGAACCACGTGTCGCCCATCGCCGCGCCGTGGTATTCCTCCACTGCATCATTGATTTTTCTAATCTGTCGCATATTTTTCTCCTGAATTTTTCAGCTCAACGCCGCAATTTCCGCCGCCGTCAGCGCCCGGTCGAATCCGATCAGCGCCCGGATTTTCGTTCCGGCGGGAATCGTGAAAACCCCGCCCGGCAGCGCCGCTCCATCCAAAAGCCCGCCATCGTCGCCGAACACCAGAAACGTTTCCGGCGTACCGGTCAACTGCGTTGCAATCGTCGCCGCTTTCGACGTGTCCGCCGCCTCGAATACGCCGCGATCCGTCCGGATGTTGTCGAACGTCAGCAGCCCGACCCGTTCAGCCTCGGAAATCCCCGGCGTCGTGTCCGGATTGTCCGACGGCCACGGGTTCTGCGTTTCATAGAGTTCTGCGCGCGATGCCGACCACACCGTTTCGCCGGTGGTCAGATTCAACAATTTTGCGCTCCGCATATTCCCGTCAAAATTCGAAATCGGGTCGAAATCCGAATACCAGACGTCCGTTTGATCGACGGTGGTCGTGTTGGTTGTTCTGCCGTTTAAAATCAAACTCAGAACTCCGGAAACACGGCGGATCACCACGCTCACCCATTCGCCGATTGCGGAAAACTCAGCAAAATCAGACTGGAGCGCTCCAGCGTTTTTTTTAGTTCCGGTTTCAGGATTTTGCACCCGCCCTATCGTCAGATACATAAGGGAACCGGTAAACCCGACGTTTACGCTGCCCTGTGTGTCGCTGTGATAAAAAATGTAGTTTGGATTCTGCAACGCATTGAGTCTATAAATGACCTCGAATTCAAAATCATCGGAACCGATCACATTTGAGGCGGCGGAAAATCCCGTCCACGTCCATGACACGTCGCCTGTTTTTTTGAAATTTCGCGGCGTATCCATCCGCAGCGGACTCAACCACATTCCGCCGTGGTCTGGAACCACCCCCAGAATGCAATCGCTCCGCCGCATCGAATCCAGAATTTTATCCCGCATTGTACACCACCTCCAGCACCGTCACAATTGCCGTGATCGTCGAACCGTCCCGCAGCGTGTCGCGTTCGTCCGCCGTCTCTCGGCGCAACGAAAATGATCCATTCGCCCCGTCGGAACCGAGGTCGGCAAATGAAATTTCGTTCCATTCCCCGGTCGGACACACCACCGCGTCACGTTCGACACCGCCCAGAATCGGCGTCAAAACGACGTTGCCGGAAAATCCCGCGTTCGCGCTCTCAATTCTGAATTTGATCGATTGCGCCTGC
>ERZ772821.343-NODE-343-length-41107-cov-30.204813_pt1 | contig 41107 bp, 63 predicted proteins | sample MGYA00580859_ERZ772821 | MGnify/ENA primary metagenome ERZ772821 (study PRJEB29015, sample SAMEA2737674) | human gut metagenome | biome: human gut; feature: human-associated habitat; material: faeces | place: China | collected 2012 ...
TTTTATGGAAACCTACTGCACCCCCTTGGATTTGGGCTACCGTTCCCGCCCGCCTGCGCACCGCCTCGGCCAGCCGATCCACGGAGTTCTTCGGCCCGTAGTATTCGTCCAGCGCAATGAGCGCCCGGCGGCGCTGGTCGTAGCCCCAGCGCACGAAAGCGTCCGGGTCGACGGCAAACCCGAAGTCCAGCCCGCAGTAAATCGTCGGAACGTCCTTCTCCGCCTCGGACAGCGCCCGGATGCTCAGGTTGTCGAATACGTTGCCGCCAGAGCCGGTGACCTCGCCCATGTACATGTTGCGCCACGCCCGCTCGTTGCTGGCCCTGAGCGCCTCGGCCTCCCGGATAAACTCGTCACCCAGCCACTCCCGCGGCACGTCCAGATAGCTGGATTTGTGCACCAGCCGCCGCTTTTTCGGCTGAAGCGCCTCCTTGTTGACCCAGCTGCCCGCGCTCCTGGGTGGGTTGTAGCTGTAAAAGGTCAGCGCGTCACAGCCGCCGCGGATCACCGACGCGCGTATCGTCCGAATCGCGTCCGCGTCCCGGAACTCCGCCAGCTCCTCGAACCAGATCACCCCAAAATAGCCCCTGCGCAGCGCAATGGACTTGCTCTTCGCCGGATCGTCCGCGCCGCGAAACAAAATCCGCTGTCCGGTGGGCCGGTAGCGGATTTCCAGCGGCGAGAGCCGATATTCAAAATAGCCTTCCATTCCCAGCCATCCGATGGCCTTGATGATCTGTTCGTACACCGATTCCCGCAGCGTCGCCGCCACCCGGCGATAGGCGATGGCGTGGGCCTCGGGATTGCGCAGCAGCTCCAGAATCAGCTCGATGGCCAGAAAGCTCGATTTCGTCGAGCCGCGCCCGCCGCTCAGCCAGACCTCCGAGCACTCCCGCCGGCGAATGGCCCGATGCACCGGCAGAAACGTCGGCGCGATCAGTTTTCTCAGTCTCGCGTCACTCATAGCTGGCCCTCCCCTGAGACGGCTCGTCCTCGCCCGTGTCGTCGATGATTACCGGCACCGCGCCGTCCACCTTGACCACGTCGGTAAACATGCCCAGGTGTTTGCCCAGCAGCTCCAGCGCCCGGATTTTGTCACCGAATTTGATCTCGCGCTCGGTGAAATCGTCGCCTGATTTGACCTTTACCGACTGGATCGCCGCCGTGTCGTCCCGGTCCGCGTCCTCGCGCACTCTGCCGCTGATGGGGTCGACCGCGTCCGTCGCGTTGGCAAACGCAATGCGCGCCAGCTCGTGCACCACCCGCTCCGCCGTCACGCCCGTCCGCTTCGACAGCTCGGCCATGCGCATCTCCACCGCCTCGCGCACCTGCGGCTTCCCCGTCCGCGCCCCGTCGATCCAGCTGGCGGCGTTCTTCGCCGTGGCCGGTTTGTAGCCCGCCCGCAGCGCCGCCGCGTAGGCGTTCAGGTCGATGATATATTCGTCCACAAAGCGCCGTTCCTTCCCCGTCATTTTCGCCGCCATCCTTTCCGCGCGCCGTCACTTCCGCAATCGCCTGCGCTTTTTCCGCTATCCTCATTCGCGCGCGGGCGCGTGCCCGTGAGCGCTTTCCACGTTTTTCCACGTCAAAGACGCAGCGCGCATTCTTTGCGCTCCGCTTCCCGCTTTCCGTGTTCTGTTTTTTTCGGCAGTTTAACTATACCACATTTCAAACCGGACATTCAAGGACATCTGCGGACATGTTCCCAAAAAATCATGCCGTTCTGTCCATTCGACGCTCAAACGCCCGCAGCGCCTGCCCGTGCAGACGGCGCACCTGCCGCTCGCAGTAGCCCATTTTCTCCCCGATGCACGTAAAGGATTCTCCGCACAGATAGCGCAGCTGAAGCAGCGTCCGGTGGGTCTCCTCGGGCATCTGGCCGATTCGCCCCGCGATCTCGTTCCACGCCCGCAGCAGCTCGGCGTTCTGCGCGGTTAAATCCTGCTCCATGTCCACGATCCGCGCCACGATCTCCGCGCGCCGGTCCGCCGTGGCGGAGCCTCCGCCCGCGTCCATGCCGTAGGCCGCCGTTGTCCGCTCCGCCAGCGCGCGCAGCCGGATCAGCTGCTCTGTCTTCGCCTCCGCCTGCCGCATCAGCTTCTGCGCCTGCCCCAGATATTCTCTCGCCGTCATGCCGCGCCTCTCCCTTCCGCCGCTCTGTTTTTAATCCTCAGCTTCGCCCGTATGTACGCCCCCGCGCAGAAGTCGCTCAGCGCCACCGTCGGCTCCTCCACCGTGCGATAGCCCGGATAGACCGCTTCAAAGATTTCCTGTCCCGCCCGCCGAACGTCTGCCGCAATCCGACTCACCCTCCGGCGGGAAATCCGGCTGTCGCTGGTGGTGGTTGCCGGCTGCTTCAGATTTCGCGATCCCGACCAGCTCTTTTCCTTTCGGCTGTGCTGGCCGTTGGCCGATCCCTCCTGCTTGGCGATATATTGAGCCACCGCCGCGATGCCCTTGTCGTCCGGCTGTAGCCGGTCGGCGTTGCAGTATCCGTATGGCCATAGCCGCTCGATCTCTCCGCGCAGCTCCTCGGGCACGCCGCCCAGCAGCACGTGGTGATGGTGCGTCTCCGGGCGCTCCCTCGGGCCCTCGTTGTTTCCCGCCCTGGTCACCGTCACTCGCAGCCACTTGAATTTCGACAGGTCGCATCCGTACCGGCGCAGCCGCCGCCGCACCCGCGCAAGCCAGTTGGTCAGCTCCCGCTTGGCCTCCTCCCGGGTGCGCTGGTCGATGGGGTTTCGGTCGCTCCGCCGATCCCAGTCCTCCACCTCGTAGGTCAGCGTCACGTGGAAATCCCCGCGTCCGAAATTCGCGTGCGCCAGCTGCTCGCATCGCTCCTGCCGGCGCTTGTTGTTGTAGCGGTCGTATTTCCCCCGGGCGGCTACGCTCGCCTTTCCGCTGCGCAGCTCCTCCAGCCTGTCCTTCTGCGTCCGGCTGGCTCCGGGTGAGATCAGCGGATAGCAGCTCACATAGATAAACTCCCCGGCCCGCGTCGTCTTGGTGCGATAGGCTCCCACCGCCTCCTGGCATACCTCCGTGCCTGCCTTTGCATATGCCGCCGCCAGTACTTCGTAGGCCGCCGCGTCGATCCTGCCCGCCGTCCTCTTCATCGTCCCGTCCTCCGATGTGATATATAATGTAAGAATTGTTACCACTCCATACAAGCCCCGAAAAGCGGGCCCGTCCCCGCTACAGGTTCCCGCCGCCGGGAATACGCAGGGAGACGCTCTCAAATCTCCCCGCGTACTGCTGGCAGCCGCTTTAGCACGTTAGAATGGCAGCTCGTCGTCCTCCACCTCGGTGAAGCCCTCCTGCGGCGGCACCTCGCGCATGCTCATCTGATGCGCAGGCGCCGGTGCGGCAGGCGATGGCGCGGCGTTTGCTCCGCTATAGCCCCCATTTGCTCCGCTATAGCCCCCATTTGCTCCGCTATAGCCCCCATTTGCTCCGCCGCCCTCCCGGCTCTCGCAGAACTCCACATTGTCCGCGATCACCTCCACGGCATAGCGCTTCGTCCCGTCCTGCGCCTGCCACGAGCGCGTCTGGAGGCTGCCCTCCACGCCCACGCGCATGCCCTTGCGGAAATACCGCGCGCAAAAATCCGCCGTCCCGCGCCACGCCACAATGTTGAGAAAGTCTGCCTCGCGCACGCCCTGCTGGTTGGCGAAGCGCCGCGGCACGGCCAAGCGGAAGCTGCACTGGGAGATGCCGCTCTGGGTCGTGCGCGCCTCAGGGTCGGCGGCCAGACGGCCGATCAGGGTTACGTGGTTCATTTTTCATCCTCCTCTCCCTTGTGCCTCGACTCTTTCCACCGCTCGGATTCGTCGTCCGCATCGCTCCCGGCGACGATGCAGGCGTACACCGTCGCAAGTCCCAGCGCGGCGACGACACCGATTGCGATCCAGATGGCGATCATAGTGGCATCGCCTCCTCAACTTTCTTGGCGATAGAACCTACCAGCTTATTGGCAGCGTCTCCCGAGCTTTTTCCCTCAATCAGAAATACGCCCGGACAGCCACCGGCGCAACGCAGCGCGTATACGCGGTTTTCGGCGTAATAAGCCTCAATTTCTACTCCGCATTTGCGGCAATGTACTCCAGCACCGTTGAATCGCACAAAGTCGTCCGCGCCATTTCCATTCTTTTTCAATGAGCTGTACAAATAATTCGCAGCGCAATCAACCGACCTGTTCATTTGCCTAACGCCTCCTCTAGGATGTTCCGCGCGCTTCTCGGCCACGAGGTGCTTTCGTTCCAGCCCGGCGTATCGGATTCCAATCGATAGCATTCAACCGTTTCGAGGCCGACATTGAGTTCCGGGACAGCCCACGTAGACGCAAGATAGGTGTACTCGTCAGTGATCAGTTTCCCGTCCTCGTAGATCATGCCGCCTGTGCTGCAAAAGTCGTCGCGAAGTCCAGCCCACGCGCGGTGCGGCTTTTTCTCCGCGATAAGGCGCGCGGCTTTATCCCAGTCAAAGACCATTCTCTCTTTGCCACGGTTCGCTTCTCCCATCACAAATGCGTCCAAAGTATTCATTTTTCTTCACCTCCGTCCATCTTCGCGCCGCAGTACATGCAAAATTTCATACAGGCTGCGCTTCCTCTCCATTCTGTTTCACCGCATACAGAGCACTTCCATTCGTTGTCTCCGCAAACATAGCCGCCCTTTATCCACCTCCCATGTCGCACCGGCTCCAACGTGCCGATTCGGGAGATCGCTTCTGCGGACGTATGTCCGTCCCATTCCGGCGCACGGTCAAGTTCCCGGCAAGCGAACATCTCCCAATACGGATCAACGTCGTAATGATAAGTAGCCTGCCCCTGCGGCGTGTCGATTCCCACGATAAACATCCCGTCGTACATCGTACTGTCGTGATGCTTTCTGGACTTCCATGCCCGCTCCGGGAACGCTTTTACAATTACTGAGAACAGCACTGCGCGATGGTGGTACAGTTCGTTGAAGGTGTGGTAGCCGTCGGAAGTGTCGCCGTCGATCTTCGCATCTACAGCGGGAAGTTTCTCGATCATGTTGGCGCAATGGTAGAAAAATGAGGCTGCGTTCTTTACCTCTCCAATCGACATGTCTGCTTTTGCCCGCAGAATCGCCACCGCCGTTTCACGGCTGATCAGATCACCCATCATCATCCCTCCATCATTTTTGCTCCGCATCCCCTGCACCACCGATTCACTTCGTGTACAGGCTTTCCCTCAGGTTTATACGTCCTGCGTGCCTGATTGTAGTTAATCCTTTCACCGCATCTTGAGCAATACCAAATATGTGACTTCCCCGCGCACGGAATCCAATGCGCTCCCTGCGCTGCATCGAGATCACGCACCATCTGCGCTTCGAGCTGCTGAATGTAGGCGAGGGCGTCTCTCGTAATTGCCGTTGAGCACCATCCGCGTGGGTCGTTGAAATAGATGCATTCAGAGCAGTTTGTCTTTCTTTTCGCTTTTTCGGAGCAGTACTCCAGCCCCTTCTTGATCTCTTCCGGCGTTCTCATTTATCTACTTCTCCTCTCAATTTCCCACCGTCAGGATGATGCACGGTTTCCAATAAGGCTTATATTCGGCAAATATCCGTTCCGTTTCCCGTTCCAGTTCCTCATCCGTGATCTCCTGTTCGAAAAATACATTTTCGGCGATTTCGTCGCGGAATTTATCTCGGTCGGTAAAACAGTAGCAATCGTTGTATCCCTGCTGGCAGTCCAAAAATTCGCCGACTTCTACAGAAATATCCGTACAGCTCATTGCGTAATAGTCGCCACTGTTTGCGCTATCCTTGGCAAATACGAGCAGCGGCAGCTCAGGGTATTCCAGGAGCAGCTTGCGGAGCTGCTCCCCAGAGTGCATCAGCCCGGTCGGCTGTTTTTCGCGGTCAAGCATCGTCATCCATCCTCTCTCCATTGCTGCAAAAATCCTCCGGCAGCACCACGCGCCCATGCAGCATGCACCATCCGCAATCCTCCCGGTAGCCCTCCGGCAGCGGAGGCCGCTTGCCCATGCACACGCAATCCCTGCACCTGACCACCTGCGTTACGTCGGCGGCAGGGGCCTCGTCGATGATGTCCAGCACATCATGAATCACTACATCCGGGATTAGACCCGCGACAGAAATCGTGGAGCACGGCTTTATTTTGTCACAATACGCGCTTACAGCCGCTTTGAGCGCTTCAGCGTCAATGTATTTTGGCATCGTTCATTCCTCCGTCGATCAGATTCTTAATTCCTCGGCGATGCCGCCCAGCACGAATGCCGCGCATGGGAGTGCGATGCCGTTGCCCCACATTTTGTACTCTGCACTATCCGTGTGCAGGGAGTTATACCATTTGGTCAGCGACGCGGCGCTGTAGGTTTTGGGTGGTTTGCCGCTGATAGCCGCCTGCGTGTCACGCACTCCGTGCCAGAACGCCAGCTCCTCGTCGGATAGCTTGTCCTTGCGGTCAGGCACGCCCCAGCCGTCCGGGAAGCCTTGAAGACGGCAGCATTCCAGCGGTGTCAGGCGGCGGATGATGTAATTGCGCGGCGGCTTTCCGGAGATCAGAACGGCCTGCTGATCATGCATGCACGTCAGCGTATTCGCCTGGTTGGCCATCGTGATGCTGTTCGGCTCTCCATGACCTATGCACAGCGCCGTGTAGTCCGTCACGCGGTTTTCATGGTCGCCGGTCAACGTGGGACAATGTGTGCCATCGCCGTTGCCGCGTGCGTCGTAGCACACAACGTTCTGACCGCGGTCGATGCAGGGAGACGCATCCGCTTCCGCCGTCAGCGTCCGGGCGACCTGTGGGTAGCAGATGCAATTCGGCTGCTGCGCGCTTTCCGGGTTCCTTGCATTCTGAGCAGTGAGTGTATGGAAAATGCTTGGATAACATACCCCAGGCACCGCGTTTCCGCCTGCTTCGCTGGCAAGTGTCGGTACGGTCGTTTCCGATTCACCGAGCGTTCGCGCCTTCGCGCCCTGTCCCGGCTTAAAGCTCATCACGCGCCCAGCATCACGGCTTCCTCCAGCGCTTCCCGCAGCATCAGCGGCAGCGCCTTGCCCCGTCGCTCCGCCCGGCGCAGGATGCCCTCGCAGGCCCTCGCGCTCAAATAATATTTCTCCGGCGCGTCCGCCTGCAAAATCTGCCACAAGGTAGATTCTCTTGCGACGCTGGGGCGCTCCCCAGTATTGCGCGTCGAGCTGCCGCCACGCGACGCTGTAGCCGTCGCCCACGATCTCTCCGGCAGTATTCCAGCGTCCGTTCGCAGGTCGAGGCACTGACAGTTTTTCGTCGCAGACGTGGACGAATTCTTCGAGGACGCAGCGGAAGTCCTCTCCTTTGTTGCTGCTGAATGCACCGGGTACGTTTTCCCAAACAGCGAAAGTTGGATACCGTCCATTGGTTTCCTGCCTCATTTCTCTTATAATTCTGACGGCCTCGTAAAACAGGCCGCTTCGCGTGGTCTGATCGTCGCCGTTTTCCTCGTGCTTCATCCCGGCGCGCTTGCCTGCCACAGACATGTCCTGACAGGGTGAGCCGAACGTAATCACGTCCACCGGCTGCACCTTGTCGCCATGCACCCCGGTCACGCTGCCGAGGTGCTTCATCTCCGGGAAACGGGAGCGCGTCACCGCAATGGGGTACGGCTCCACCTCCGCCGCCCAGACCGGGCGGATGCCAGAGAGCGCCCCGGCGAGGGGGAAACCTCCGCTCCCGTCAAAAAGGCTGCCCAACGTCATCTTCATTCCTCCTTCGGTTTGATCCCCAGCTTCTCTGCGACCTCGGCGGGGATGGGATTGTCCCTGCATACCTTGCATGTATGCGCATCTGTCGTGCTTTTGCTTGGACATTCAATGCCAAACGCCATCGGGCAAATCCAGCGCGTGTGCCCCGGGAACGTCGTCTCCTGATACTGATACCAGCTCGGGTACTCGGGGTGCTCTTCCGCCCATTTCAGCACGATGCGCTCCGTGGTATCGTCGTAAAGATACTCTTCGGTGAGATCAAACCGGCAGCCCGACCACTCATCATCATACAGCGGGCATTCATAACAATCGCCCGGATGTTCAAGACATATCCTCCGCGCCTGCCGCATGATCTCCACAAATTCAGCCATTGTCATCCCTCCTCAATCCAGCGTCCACACGGACAGAATACACACCTCGTTATATCCTTCGCCCTTCAGGTGATCTTTGATCTCTAACATCAGCGCCTCTTCACGTATTGCGGATCGGATTGTTCCGTTAAGCATCCGCATCTCCGGTGTAACGGCGGAATAGTAGTACGTCCGCAGCTCAGACCTCTTTCTCATTTTCCCACAGCTCCCTGTCTCCGGCCCCGCATTCGGCCTCCTCGTTGATCCGGCAGCATCCGCCGCCGAGGTTGTGTCTGCATCCTTCGCAGCTGTCGTGGTTCATGCCTTCTCCCTCCTCCGCATTCTTCCGCGCCTTCTTCGCCCTTCGTCCGCGGCCGCCATCGCCTCGCCCTCGCTCCTTCGCGCCCGGCTTTCCGCGCCCCGATTGGCCGCATGCTCCGCCGCCCACTCGCTGTAGCCGTAGTCCCTCGGGCAGTTGGCGCGGCATCCCTCCGCCCGCGTCTCACAGCCGCGGCACGGGCATGGCCTGTCCCGCATGCAGATCCCTCCTCACACTGATCCGTCCCGTCCTGCGGAAAATCACCCGCAGCTCCATCGCCCTGAGATCGATAATCCCGTCGTAGTGCGCCGTCCGAAATCGATAGCTCCCGTCTGTCGCTTCCCCGAAGTCGAAGTCCCTCGCGTCTCCCGTGCCCATCGCCTGCCTGTAAAACCCGTAGGCCATTTCCCGCCGCATTTCCTCCGCTGACAGCTTCCGCGTCGGTTTGGCCGTCGGCTCCGCTTTGACCACAAGCTCTCCCTCGGCTGCCGGTCTGGGTTTCTTCCGCGGCGGCTTCGGCAGCGGCTTAATTTCCCCCTCGAAAAACCGGCACGCTGCAAACAGCGTGGTCAGGCTCAGTCCATCCGCCGCTCTGTCGCCTCTCATGTAATCGCACCAGCTGTTGTGCCCGATTCCCAGCGCGGCCCTGTCTCTTTTGCTGATCCCCTGACCGGCTTTGCGCATCTCCTCCACGGCTCGCATGCCCCGCCGTATCTCCGGCAGATATTCGTCCAGGCTCACGCCCGATTTTTCCTCGATTTCCAGCAGCATCCGTACCTTCGGCAGTTGCTCCCCGCTCGCCCAGTTGTAAATTCGCTCCTCGTTTCTGCCGATGGCCTCGGCGAGCTTCCGCCCGCTCCCCGCCGCCTCTACGGCCGCCAGCATGTAATCCCGCACCGTGCATCCCGTCTCGGATTTCAGATTTTCCGTTTCTCCCATGTGCCTCCCGCCCCCTCCGGCCCCTCGGGCGGCGTCGCCCAATGGGTGTAAAAAGTCCCGTACGATCGAAACACCGCCGGGTTGGTCAGATGCAGTCCGTCGTGGACGTTCCACGCCATGATCGCGCCCACAGCGTCTGCATCCTCCTCCGTGGGCATCCGATCCCGCTTGTCCACCCATTCGATTGTCCGCGTCATTGCTTCCACATTTTGATCAGCTTGGGATACGTCACGATGCACCCCATCACCCACGCCCAGCCGTCCGCGATCCTGTCCCGCACGCGCTGGCGCAGCGGGCGCTTCCGCACGGTTCGCCGCAGCCGCAGGTCTTCGGCCAGCAGCCGGTTCCGCCGGGCTCGGGTCACGGCCAGCTCCGCCCGCAGGGCGGCTTCCTCCGCCTCCCGGATTGCGTTCTGGCGGCGCAGCTCCTCGGAGACCACGCCGTTGACATAGGCCTCCACGCCGCCGTTGCCCTTAATGACGCTGACGGTGCCGATACAGACTCTCCGAGTCTGCCTTGGCAGTCCGCCGTCGGCGGACCGGCAGACCTCAGGGTCTGCCGCCTTTGTCGCGATCCTGTCCATCAGTAATTTCCCCCTCAAACTCCCCGTCGAAGCTCCGCAGGCCGATCTTGAGCAGCGCCAGATTGTATCCGGCGATTCCGCCCACGAGAAACAGCTCGATCAGCGCGATCGTCCTAAGCAATTCCCACATAGTCCTCGCGCCCTCCCATCAGCAGCTGCGCCGCAATGTCCAGCGCGTGCATCTCGTGCCAGAGCCTCGCCAGCCATTCGTCCGGCGCGTTTTTCAGCATCAGCACGTCCAGCCGCTCGTTGAGCCGCTTCCGCTCCACCGCCGCGCTGGCGGCCAGAAAGGCCGTCTTGCCTCGGAATTCCTTCTCGTAGCGCTTGACCAGCCGGGTCAGGCGCGTGCGCAGCCCGTTTTCGCCCTCGTTCTTCATGGCCGACCGCTCCGCCGTGCGGATGATCTCGCCCACCACCGATTCGCCGCCGCTGTATGCCGTCTGTTTCATGTGTAACAGCCTCCTTTTATTCTTCAGAGGGACTTTCGCCCCTCAGATTTCCGCGATTTCCAGTCCCAGGCACTCCCGCATCAGGCGCTTTTTCAGCCGGTACACCTTGTCCCGCGCCGTGGCCGCGCTCTTCGCGTCCCATACGCGATACGTGCCGTCCGGCTCCAGCGTGACAAAATCCGCGATGTACTTGATGCCGCCCGGCAGCTCAAACGCCACCTGACACAGCACCGCCCGATGCTCCCCGGCCTTCTTTTCCAGCTCCAACCGCCCGAAGCACTCCGCCTCGTGCCGGCTGTCGAATACGCGCCCGCCGGCTTCGGCCTTCTCGCTTCCGTATTTGCTCCGTTTCGGAGCCTCCTTCTTCCGTCCCTCGGGCGGGGTCGCCCCCGTCCTGGCGCAGTATTCCGCCAGCCACTTTTCGTCGAACACCACGCTCATCGGCCCGCCTCCCGGTCGAACCAGATGTGTTTTTTCCGCCTGACCGGCGTTCCCGGCCGGGAAACCCAGATCAGAAACGCCGTGCCAAACGCGATCCCAAACCACTGAGCCATTTATTTCCCATCCCCCCGGCGCTTCGCCAGCAGCTCCTCGAACTCTTCCTCATGGTTAGCCGCAATGGTGAGCGAGGTCGTCCACAGCTCCGCCTGGCGCTCCTTCCGCTCCCTGTCATCCCGCGGAAGATAGGTGTCGTCGAAGCGCACCGTCACCCCATTGGGGCACTCTATTGTCCGGACGATTGCCATTTTGCATCCCTCCTGCGCCATCCTATGCGGCGGCGGCCTGTCCTCCTGGCTGGTCACGGATCGGTCTGCCGCTTTCGCTGTGCTTCGCCGCTGCTAAAGTCTATCTGCACGTCCTTCACGCCGTGTGCGTCGTAGGTTACCGTCACATTCCGCGCCTTGGCGGCGCGTCCGTTCGCTTTTCCCGTGCGCTCGTCGGCGTTTGGCTCTTCGTGGACGATTGCGGCAAACGGGTCGTTCCGCGCCAGCAGCTCGCCCTCCATCGACCAGTACTCCGTCACAATACGGGACGGGTCGGCTTCCGTTCCCTCCCCGTATACGGACAGGATTTCAATCACCGTCCGGCTTTTCCCAGACCAGACTGGGTACTTTGCTTGCATTGTTCTTCCTCCCCTCGTTGCGCGATTAACCCTTTCGTGATACAATATCCACAGAAAGGATGGTGTGTCATGTTTCGCAATCCCCAAGGCAAGATTCTCCGCCGCATGTTTGACCATGCCGTCGTTCACGACCTCGCCGGTGCTTCGTCCACCGAAAAGGGCTACATTTTCCTGCTGATGTCCGCAGCGGGAAATTCAGCCTGCCCCGATGGCAGTTTTGCCACCAACGGCTCCATGCAGATTCAGTTTCCCGATCTGCCCGCCGCGTTCAACGCCCTTCGCTCTCGCGGCTACCTCGTCGACCCGCTCCCTCTGGAAGAGCTTCTCCCCACCGTAGTCGTTTCCGACCTCAAAGTCCTGCTGAAGTCGCACGGCCTTCCGGTCAGCGGCAAGCGCGCCGAGCTGGTCGAGCGCCTGCTTCCCGCCCTCACAGATGAGGATGTCGCGCATCTGCGCGAAACCCACAGTTTCCTGCTCCCGTCGCCCCTCGGGTATGAGATGATCTATTCCCTCTACGACCTCTGGGAGCGCCGCCAGATCGCGCTGATGGAGGCAATTTCCGCTGGAAATACTGCTTCCATTTCGGCCTCCTACAAGCACATGCCCAGCAGCGTCGGTTTCTGGGACGATTCGCCCACCGCGTCTCCGTTTTTCCCCGGCAAGTTGCAGCAGCTCAGCGATTTCTCATCGCCATCGTCGGCCTTCGCGTTCTTGTGCGGATTTTCGCCAGAGCTCAACATCCGAGAGCTTCCCAAGGCTCTTTATGTGTCCTCTGTTTATACTCGCGCTGCTTTCGCCCGCTCTCTGGAGCAATACCGCGCCTCCGGCCTGAAAAAGGTGCTTTGGCATAGCTGTGGTGCCTCCGAGGCCTGCGATGCGTTAAACGGCAAGGTTTTCCGCATCAATAACGTCCCCGATTGCCCGGTATGTCCTGGCTGCTCCTGTTGGGTTACCGGTGTCGTCGAGTTGCCCGGCGAGCACGTCCCCGTAACAGGCAATGCCCCTCGTTCGGCAAAATCTGCTTCGCCACGATCTTCCTCTGCTTTTAAGCAGTACGCTTTCGCGCCGTTGCCAGATTCCGACCCTGTCGTCCCGCATAAACGTCATCCGATTTGGCTTATCCTCGGCATTGTGATCGCAATCGTGATCCTTTGGCGGCTCTGTTTCTCCTGACCCTTCGCTCCCCGCTCCGGCGGGGAGCTTTTTCATGCGGACTTGGCTTCCGCAGTGGTCGCCATCTTCATGCCTTCCATGAGCCAGAGCATCTTGACCTGATCCTCCTGCTTCATTTCAGCGCACAGCTGCGCGATTTTCTCAATGGTCTTGTCCATTGGTGTCCCTCCTATCATAATCTTTGCTTGCTCAAGCATCACCTTGAGTATGTCTAGATTATAATACAGATACTCAAGTCTGTCAAGCCTTTTTCAAAAATTTTCTTGACATACTGTATTTATCGTATTATAATCAATATCAAGGAGGTGAAAACTTGGAAAAGCGAATTAAGGAAGCTCGAAAAGCAAAGGGGCTTACGTTGAAACAGCTCGGCACACTCCTCGGAATTTCTGAATCCGCTGTCTCGAACATCGAAAGAGGGCGAAACAAACCTTCAGGTTCTACGCTCGTGCTGCTTTGCGATAATCTTGGTGTCAATCGCGAATGGCTCGAAACTGGAAAAGGCGACATGTTTCAGCCGCATCCCCAAGACGATCAGGCCCTTGTGGATCAACTGGTGCGGGCGTATCACGGCAGCCCGATTCTCCGGGCCATCCTGACGACCTATCTCCAGCTGGACGAGCCGCGCCGCCATCTGGTGGAGGAAATCCTCGAGGGCTTCGCCGTCGCCGTGGCCAAGGCCCGCGCCGAGGGCGAACCCGAGCCGGACGTGGGAGAGTACCTGACCGCTCACGTTGTCAACACCAATCCCGACGAAAAAGCCCAGTGACCCCGCAAAAACAGCCGCCCAATCCCTCGGGCGGCTGTTTCTTAAATTCTTAACAAATCCTTATCATTAAAGGACAGCTTGATGATTTTTGCACCTGCTTCGGCGCAAACGTTGATGTAAACCGTCCTTTGCGGCAGCGATATAAACCGCAATACCTGCGGAAACTCCCTGGCTCGGATGTAGCGCCGTCTGAAACCCGCCGTGATCTGTCCGTACTCCTGCTCGTGCATGTCGTCTCCTCCTGTTGGTTACTTGACAAACTGTGGTATACTAAAAGTATCAGGTGCATCCCTGATGGCTGTCTTCAGCATAGGACGTGCACCGGCCATGCGCAAGGTCTGTAACCATCTGTTTCATATTTTCCTTACACGACTTCACAAGTACGACATATTCACACCCGCTTTTTTGTCTGTTTCGCATTAGAAAGGTCGAATGAATATGGATTTGCGCGCCGAACTGAATCTTCTCAAGGAACAACAGCACATGACCCATCAGCAGATCGCCGACGGCACCGGCATCCCCGTGGGCACCGTCAGCAGCATCTTCTCCGGCCAGACCGCCCGGCCGTCGTTTCAGGACGTGGTCGCCATCCTCGCGTTCTTCGGCGTGAGCGTCGATGCGTTCTGCGGCCTCGCCGCGCCTCCCCCGGACGGCTCCGATTCGCCCGCGCCCCACTCGCCCCTCTGCCTCATACGCGAGGACGTGGCCGAGGCATGCCGCGGCGCGTTCCGCGACGTGATGACCTCCTGCGTCCACACGACCCTGCACGAAAACCTCGTCTGGTGGCGGTCGATAGCGATGGGGGAGATGCTCTTTATCATCGGCCTGCTCGTCTGGGACGTGCTGCACCCCGGCAGGGGCTACATCCAGTATTCTGCGGCCATGATGCTCTACACGAAAGACATGTTCTCCGTGCTGTGGACATTGATGTAATGAGACAGGAGGTAAGCGGTGACGATCTGTCACCGCTTCAGCGAGAGCGTGTCCAAATTGTAAATAATCAGGCATTTTGCTTGACTTTTTACGGCCCAGGGCATATTATAGTGGTGTGAGATTTCACACGTTAATCCGCCCTTGGCAAGTAGGTCGCCCAGCATCCGGGCTGCGCCGAAGCTAAGGGCTTTTTATGTCTACAAAGGAGGCTTGTACATGGATACGGTGGCGATTTTGGTGGACGGTGGATTCTACACTCGACGTGCAAAGACGTTATGGGGCGACCGAAGCGGGAAAGACAGTGCAGCGATTCTGCATAGCTATTGTATGGAGCATCTGTTCCACTTGGAAGGCGGCAGACGCGTTCGCGACCGGCTGTATCGAATATTCTACTATGACTGTCCTCCGATGGATCGCAATGTATTCCACCCGTTTTTGCAAAAAGACAAGCCCATGAAGAAAGAGCCCTTGTATACATGGATGACCGAATTTCAAGAGGAGCTTCGGAGTAAGCGAAAGGTCGCGCTGCGTCTGGGGCGATTGTCCGATAATGACATCGGGTATCTGCTCTCGTTTGATACGATCAAAAAGCTCTGCAACGGGTCTTTGAAATTCGAGGATTTGACGGAGAAGGATTTTCACCTGAATGTGCGCCAGAAGGGCGTTGATATGCGTATCGGCATAGATATTGCCTCAATGGCGTATAAAAAACAGGTGACCAAGATGATATTAGTCGCAGGTGACAGCGATTTCGTTCCCGCCGCCAAGCTGGCTCGCCGCGAAGGAATTGATTTTATACTCGACCCGATGGGAAATCACATCCATAGCGATCTAAACGAGCACATAGACGGCATTCAGCAGCTTTTGAAATTTAATCCGGACAGAATTAAGGACGAAAACAGAACACGACGGTCAAGAAGAGAGAGCCATGATTGACCCGTTTCAGTAGCGGGTTTTGTAAAAGGAGGAATAACCCATGATCTGCGCCATGTACCTGCGCAAGTCCCGCGCGGACTACGAGGCCGAAGCCCGCGGCGAGGGGGAGACGCTGGCCAAGCATCGCGAAACGCTGCTGGCCGTCGCCAAGGCCCGCGGTCTGACCGTCACCGACGTATTCTCTGAGCTGGTCTCTGGCGACACCATCGCCGAGCGCCCGGAGATGCAGCGGCTTCTGCGCGCCGTGGAGCGCGGCGATTACGACGCGGTGCTCTGCATGGACGTCGACCGCCTCGGGCGCGGCGACGGAGCCGACCAGTCCGCCATCCTCAAGACGCTCAAGTACTCTGACACCATCGTCATCACGCCCTACAAGGACTACAACACCCGCCGGGAGATGGACGAGGAGTTTTTTGAATACTCCCAGTTTATCGCCCGATCCGAATACAAGCGCATCAAGCGCCGCATGTGGGCCGGCCGCGTCGCCTCCGTCAAGCAGGGACGATGGATCAGCCCCAAGGCCCCCTTCGGCTACCGCCGCGTCCGCATTGACAACGGCCGCGCATGGACATTGACCCCGGAGCCGTCCGAGGCCGAAGCGGTACGCAAGGTTTTCGCCTGGTACTCCTCGGGCGCATGCGGGAAATACGTCATCGCCAACCGCCTCAACAGCATGGGCTTCCGCACCCAGAGCGGTCGCCCCTTTGAGGCCTCGGCCATCGGCAATATGCTCGGCAATCCCGCCTATGTCGGCAAAATCCGATGGAGCCGCCGTCGGCAGCACGCTGAAATGCAGGACGGCAAGGAGGTGTTCACCCGGCCGCTCTCTGACGAGTGCATCATCGTCGACGGCCTGCACCCTGCCATTGTCGATCCCGCATTGTTTGACGCGGTACAGTCGCGACTGACGGCCAATCGCGCCACGCACGTGACGCATAACCGGAAACTGGTTAATCCGCTGTGCGGTCTGATGTTTTGCTCCATATGCGGCCGGGCGATGGTGCTTGTGCCAGAATATAAACGACAAAACGTCGAATCGACCTACAAATGTTCTTCTCCGCACTGCCCCACCTCGCGCATTGATTCCAAATGCGTCTACGATGCGCTGTTTTTCGCGTTGACCCAATGGTCTGATTATGGCGATTCCTCTACCGCTTGCTCCCACGAGGAAATCGCCCCTCACAATCAGTCCCTCGTCAGCGCCGCGTCCGCTCAGATTGCACAGCTGCGCGCCCAGCTCGCCCGGCTGCAAGACCTCCTTGAAACTGGTGTATATACCCCAGAAACATATATCGAGCGGAGTAAGGTCATCTCTGATCGCATCGCCACAGCCACCGTCGAGCTGGAAAAACTCCGTAAGGCCGAACCCGTCGACGAGCGCGCCGCAATCATTCGCCTTCGCTCCAAGATCGACAACGTGCTCCTCTCTTGGGACATCGCATCCCCCGAAGAGCAAAACAGGCTGCTGAAAGGCGTCATCCGCCGAATCGAATACTCCAAAACGCACAAATGCTACCGCAACGAAAACCCCTCGAAGTACCTGTCCATTACGGTATATCCAATTCTTGATTGATTTTATTTTTAGATAAAATAAGGATATGATGCGTGTCTTGATGAATCAAGACACGCATCATATCCTTATTATTTTGCTACTTCCAGCCATCGATCATCGCCTTGACCTCTGCGGTCTTGGCGATGAGGTCGTTGTGGATGGCTTCCCACGCGACGATCATGCCGTCGGCGTAAGATGGGTTGCGCTTGTACTCCTCGGAGGCCTTGTAGCCATCGATTAGCTTCTTCACAACGGCGTGGCCGGAGGTGTTGAAATTGATGTGGGCCGCGGCCATCTCGCGATACCACGCGGCGGCCTCGGGATGCTCCGCCTTGAGGTCGTAGGCCGTGCGGATTTTGCCGCGGGCCTCCTCGATGTTGCCGGCGATGTCGTTGCTCAGGCGCTTGATGATCTTCATATCCGCGCCTCCTTAGGCCAGCTTGACCGCGCTGGCGCATACGTGGCTGACCGTTCCGGCAGCGCCGCTCAAGCGCGCGCTGATGACGGGCTGGATCGCGCAGCAGGTGGCAAGCCGCACCACCGTCTCCACGTGCTGGGTGATTTCGCCTCCCGCCGCCACGGTATCCGTGGTCATCGCGCAGGGCATGGGCGTGGAGCCGTTGTAGAGCTGGAGCACCTGAGCGCCCGCCGCGCCGGGAGTGCTGGTCACGTCAAAACTGACGCGGAAGAGGCCGCCGGCGTTGATGCGGAAGCCGCCGCTCTGGGTGGTGATGGAGCAGCCGGTGTCGGTGATCTGGGTGCCGAGCACGTTGATGGTCGTCCCATCGGCGGTGTAGGTCTGCAAAGCGGCGTTGTATGCGGCCTGCGCAGACTTCTGGTGGACGTTTTTGCAATTGCAGGACATATCGTTTCTCCTTTCCAATTCATAGCGCCCGCCCGGCGCATGGCTCGGACGGGCGCAGGCGCTGTTATAACGCGTATGTCAGTTGGTTACGCGACGTAACCGGTTCCGCAGCTTCCGCAGCCCTGCGCGGCGTAGGGATTGTAGCCCGACTGATACGGGCTGCACGTCAGATACGCCGGCACAGGGGTCTTGTTGATGGCCGAGAGCAGCGTGTTGGTCTGCGACAGCGTGCCGAGCTGGAGCTGGGCCGCCTGCAGGTTGTCGCGCAGCTCCTGCATGGTGTTGGCGTTGATGAGCGCGCGGGTGGCCTCGCCCTCCGCGTGGATCGCCGTCTTCACATCGCAGCAGCACTGCGCCTGCTGGGCCTGCATGGCCTGAGCCTGCAAGGCCGCGTCGTAGCGGTTCTGCATGATTTCCTTCTGCGTCTCGCAGCAACACTGCTGGGACGCGAAGCGATTCTCCATGATCGACTTGTCGATGCCGGCCAAGCCGAGCTGGGTGTTGTAGCGGTTCTCCAGCACGTCGCGCTGCACGCCAAACTGGTCGCGCATCAGGCCGTTCTGATTGCGCAGAATCTCGGCGGTGTTAAAACCGTCGGCCATCTCGCCGCGGGTGAGCGCGCCCTGAAGGCCGGCATTGCCGTTGCCCCACAGACCACCACCCATCATTCCGAATACCAGGAAGAGCACGACGATCCAAAAGAAACCGCCGTCGCCGAAGAAACCGTCGCAGTTGCGATCCTTATTGGTCACGGCCGCGATGTCGGCAAGGGTCATATTGTCCATTTAGGTCACTCCTTTTTGATATTTATCCTCAGCCCGTAGCGCTCCGAGCGAAGAATCATCCCTTGAAAAATCCCTGCATCTGCTCGGCGATCTGCTTCGCCTGCTCAAGCTGCTGGGCATTGATCTGGCCGCTTTGCAGCATCTCGTTGATCTTCTGCTGGGCGGATTGCGGCGACCACATCTGCCGAAACTGCCGGAACTGCTGAAGCATCTGCATTCCCGGCATCTGGGCGTTGGCCTGTTTGGCCATCATGCCGATGAGAGGGTTGCTCACAGGTTGATCCCTCCCAGCGCGTTTTCAAGCTGCGACAGCTTGTCCGACACAGCCTTGATCTCGTCCTTGGTGGCAAACTGTGACACGTCGATCTGGGGCGCGGGCGCAGCCTGCGTCTGGGCCTGCGGGTCGATTTCCAGCAGCCGGAACGACTTGAGCGTCGCCGTGCCCATGCTGTCCACGGCCTTGACGTGGATGACCGGATCGTTGTTGTCCATCATCCACGCCGTCTGTCCGGGCTGGACGATGTGGTCGCGCGCGCCCTGCACGCCGTTGACGTAGATCCACGACACATTGCTCTGCGCGCCGCTGTTCTGCGGCGGCACCTGTTGCGTCATTTGCATCATCTGCGGCTGAGGGGGCATATAGTTGGCGTTGAAATATCCCGGCACAGCGGGCTGGGGGAATGGGTAGTTATAAGCCATGCGTTGCACCTCGCTTTCTGATGCCATTTTCGCACAGGCGGCGATGCGGCGCGGGAAGTTATGCGGGGTTTATGGGAAAAATCAAAAAAAGTGAAGAGATTGAAGATACAACACAAGAAAGAACGTAAGACGTATCGAAAAAAGTGAATTTTGAAGTATACTTGCGTAAAATGTGCCAAAAATGAAAATAACGCCCGTCATAGTATTGACAAGGCGTTGGCGTTGTGTTAATATATAGGTGTCGTCAGAGATGGCGGCTGTCAGGCTCGGAGCACCGAGCGAAACTGCCCTGATGCTGGGCAGCTGGGGATGAACCTACCGATGACAAAAAGACCGCCGAGTTTATCTCGATGGCCTTTTTGTTTTATCAGTCCTTAAGCAGCTCGTCCACAGTGCAATTCAGCGCCTCGGCCAGTCTGAGCAGTGAGTTGATGCGCGGTTCGCACTTGCCAAGCTCCCATCGGCAGATGTCCTTTGGGTTGCAACCCGCGGCTTCCGCGAGTTGCTTCTGGGTCATTCCCAGCTCTATTCTCCGCCGGGCAATGGGGCTGTTGTTGGTGTTGCGGTTGGGCCGAGGATCAGTGCGCATTGGGCTGCCTCCTGACGCGCGATACGCGCTTGATCTCTGCGATGCACCAGTCTTTACCGACGTAATACGGCTCGTCGTTCCACGGGCTGTTGAGGTTGATCGTTCGGTTACCGCTTACCCAGTACTCGCCCCACACGCCTTCTTCCGCTCTTCCGCCGTCGATAACGACATGATAGGCGCCACCGCGGCCCAGAGACCACTCGTAGGCCTCTTCAGGGTTGTCGAATTCGCACTCGTCGAAAATACCGTTCTTCTGCAGGTACATTTTAATCACAGTTTCTTCCTCCTCTGCGCTTTTCTGCATTGGCGGTTCGATGGCCAATTTCGCATTTCGTTCAGCGATTTTATGGGCCTTGATTTCCTCTTTTTCATTGGTCCACATCCCGTTCTGCATCTCATGGATGAGTTCGTCTCCGCGAGCGTTTCGCGGAATGATCATCATCTTGTCTTCGCAGATCAGCATGCACCTGCAGTTCTGCATGATTTCAAGAGCTTTCTCCGTCATGGCTGCCTCCTTCTCCCGGCCTTTTGCCCGGCCGGGAGGGCTTGGTTGTCTTAGCTGTTGGCGATCTCCATCATCTTGGCGTAGCCCTCGGGATCGCTGACCTTATACTCATCCATCCACGCCTGCATGCGGTCGGCATACATCTGACCGCCGGAAGTGATGTTCTTCAGCTCGTCGCGATGGTCGATCCACCACTTGGCGCTGGTGTTTTCAGCGATCATCACATCGAGCACCTTGACGTAGTAGACGCGGAGGTCGTCATCGGCCTCGTTGACGTATTCGCGCTGGATCATCAGCGCGTACTTCTCGCGAATGTCCTTGGCCCAGGCGATCTGCTTTTCGCTGCCGGTGAGGTTGTCCGGCAGCTCCACGGACAGGCCCTTGACGGCCTCGGCCTGCTTGGCGGCTTCCGCTTCGCGGCGGGCCTTCGCGGCGCACTCGGGGCAGAGGGTTATGTTATCGCGCGCCCAAGTCTCGCTGCTGTCAGCGTCCCGGCGGCTGTAGCATTTCTTCGACCACGTAAATTCGTTCCCGCACGCCTTGCAGATGAGCTTCACATTTGCCATTGCCATTGTATTTCCTCCTCTTTCTGGCGGGCCTGCCGCCGGTCGGTCTTGTCTCTCTCAACCTTGTGACTATATTATATACCATAATTGGTAATTAGTCAAGCCTTTTTATAGGATTCCCCAAACTTTTTTTGCAAAATCCAAAAGAAAAAAGGCCGGCGGATTGCTCCACCGGCCTGAAAGCCTACATACATTTATCTACCGCCTGCATCACCAGCTCGATGCGCGGGACGATCTGCCCGCGCAGGCGCTTGGAAACGGCGCTCCTGTCCATGCCCACCGCCGCGGCGATGTCCGCATAGTCCATGCCCCAGACGAGGCGAGAGGCGGCGATATGCACATCTGACGGCGCGAGCCGCGCCTCGATGATGAGGCGCGACATCACCGACGAGGTCACGCCGTCAAACTGCGGATACTCGTCGTATTTCATCATATGCGCGGCCTCCCGGGGTTATTCCTCGGGAGGCTTTTCGTCCTCGGCTTCGGTTTCCTCCTCCCGTGCCTTCGTTTTGCTGGGGGAGTAAGTGTGCAGGGCATCCACGTTTTCTTTAATAATTGCCTCAATTTCGCTTCGATCCACGCTGTAGCCGCGCTGACTGAGCTGGTAGATTACCCAGTCCAGTTTTTCGGAGCCGTTTTTGGCTCCGTAGAGCTGTTCGGCGGCAAAGACCATCGTCTTGATGGTCGCTTTGAGTAGCGCCTGCTGCTCGTTGGTCGTCCGCGCCTTGATCCATGGGATCAGCTTGTAGGTAATCAGCGCCGCCAGCAGCGCGATGATCGCCTGGATGATGGGGGTCAGATTGATGTTCATGGTTTTTCTCCTTTCTTGCTATACCCCTTTGATGATGTAGCCCACCGCCACGCCGACGGCGGCCAGCACGATGTATTTGACGATCTCAAAGGCCAGCTTCTTCCATTTGTCGCCCGGCTCCCGCTCGATCACGCCGATGCGCTTGTCCAGCTTATCCACCTTACCGTCGATGCTGTTGATCGTGGACAGGATATTTTGCTGAGCGTTGGAGATGTTTTGGATGTCCAGCAGCATCCGCGTCTGTTGGTGCTGCGCGTCCTCCAGCGCATTGAGGCGGCGCTGGTAGCTCTTATGATCGGACTCGTTGCTGGCCTTCAGCGCCGCGAGTTCCTCTCCAATCGCATTCAGATGGCTTTCGTCGTTCATGGGTCTCGCCCTCCGATCTTATTATTTCAGCTTGCCGTATTTCCCGGACACCCAGCCGTTCTGGTTTTTGTAGGCCACCAGCAGCCAGCCGTTGTCGGCCTTCTCGCCGCCGTAGGGGAGTACGTCGCCCCGATGGGCAACGCCGAGGATTTTGCCGTCGGTGTTGGGCGCGGTGCGCACGTAGCAATTGCCGCCCTCGATGGCCACATAGCGATGCTCCGCCTCCGGCTCGTCCGCTTCCAGCGCCTCCAGCATGGCCGCATGGCTCTTGGGGCCGTACTGGCCGTCCACGCCGAGCTTGTGGTCACCCTGAAACGCCCTCACCGCAAACTCCGTGGCATCGCCGAACTCGCCGTCCGCGCCCCACTTGCCCAGATCGTAGCCCAGCTGGATGAGGTACTGCTGGAGCTGCTTCACGTCCGCGCCCTCCGCGCCGTGCTTCAGCAGCCGATCTCCCAGCGCGTAGTCCTTGGCCTCCACCGCGCCTTCGTACTTTACACCGTCATCCAGCACCACCACGGTGTGTCCGTTGGTCTTGGTCACGAGGATGTCGCCCTTCCCCAGATACGCGCTCTGGTCGGTGTACTTAGCGCCCTTCAGCTCCACAAACGCGCCCGTCTTGAGCAGATTTGCCGGCATGTTCCCCGTTCGGAAGTCGCTCGGCAGGCCCATGATGCTCGCATAGGCGCAGCATACCCGCACCAGCGCCGAGCAGTCCGTCTCGCAGTTAGTCTTGACCTTGGCGCAGTCAAAGCCCACTGCCTCGGCCACCTTGTACAGCGTGTTGCGCTGCCACTGGTCGTAGCCGATGTGGCTGTTTTTGCATGCCGCCTCCATGTCCGCGGCGATCTTCAGCGCCGCCGTGCGATCCTTGGCCCGGAACACCCGCCAGCCCTTCTTGTGCAAATACCACTTCTGCGTGCTCAGCTCGCGCCCGGTCTGGTCGCCCGCTCTGCCTCCGTAGGCCTTGCCCCTCTCGTCGATTCTCGCCGATCCTACCCGTACCGTCGCCATGTTTCATCCATCCTTTCTTATTTCGGTGTTCCCACCGCGATCCAGCTCACGCGTGGCGCTCGATTCGTCGAATCACCATTAAAAATGCGCGCCGTAAATCCCGTGGCAGTCACCGCGCCCGTCACCGCCACTGCGCATCTGCCGAACGATCCCGCGGTCGATTCCGTTTCAAAGCTCACCACCACGATGGGCGCAGCGTAAAACGCCTTGGGGAACGTCACGCTTACGTCCTCATATCCACCATGCGATACGGTAACGGATGCAACTCGTCCGCACTGCACGCCCACGTCCGCCGGGAAATGGTTGTGCCCCGTGTTCCAATTCGCCATTTACTCCACCCCCAGCGCGGCGCGGATGGCCTCAAGGTCGTCCGTGGTCAGGGCGGGGTAGTCCGCCGCGATGTCCTCAAAGGATTCGCCGTTGCCGATTCGGATGCGGAACGCCCGCACCATAATCCGCAGCTTCAGATTGTTCAAAGTCTTCATGCTCACTCACCTCCTCCAATTAAATCTGCCATCATCAGGATAATATCGTCTGTCGTGCCCTCCAGCACGTCGAGGCGCTCTCGCAACGTTGGTGCTCCCTGCGGTTGCTCATCTGACGTCGGTATATATCCATCCTCATCCGGCTTTGGCTGTACGTTCCAGCCAACATGAAATACGCTATCCTCAAGACGATAGGCCGGATATAGTTCGTGTGTTTCTGGATTATAGTCCGGTTTTTTTGCATAAATGTATTGCATGGTTAGCCTCCCGTCTGTGCAGTCCAGCGCACAATCCCATCATCGCCTACGGTACATCCCAGCCGCAGGAGCGCCGCAAGCCGTTCAGCGTCCGTCCAAGCCGCGCCTTTGCCGTCGCACATGGCGGCTTTGACGGCTTCGTCCAAATTCGTTGGCGTGATAGGTCTGTCCAACACACGTCTTTCAATATTATCTAGTTCTGCCGGATAGATTTTGATAACGTCATCACTAACATACAATCCATGCGCGACGGATGGCGCAACTACGCCCAGATGTTTTGATCCGGTTACCCACGTCTGCGCTACTGGCACATTCGCCACGCCGTCAGCCAGCACACTCGTCCCAGCCACCTGCACATCTTTGACCGGAGCATACCCCAGCGCCGCTTCAATGTTCTCGGCGGTTACAGATGCGTCGCTGCCCGGATCACCCTTCGGGCCTTGTCCGCCGGGATCACCCGTGTCACCTTTATCACCCTTCGCGCCGGGCGCTCCGTCCGTACCATCCTTACCGTCTCTGCCCGGCCTGCCCTCGGGGATGCCAAAGTGCATCGTCCCAGTCTTGCCGTCGTATTCCGCCGTTGCCGGTTCACCATACGCCACGCTCTCGGCCTCGGCCTTCATATTCTGGACGCTGCCGATGGCGGTGGTAATCTTGTCCACCCAGTCCATGCCCGGTTCCGGTGCTTCCGTCTCCTGCCCGGTCAGACTCTTGTCTACCATTGTGGAGAGTATCTTGGACTTGGCCAGCACACCGTTCACTGTCACGCGCACTTCCGCTTCGCCGCTCCCAGCAATGGCCGTGTCTGCGCTGGTGGGCTGCCAGACGAGACATCCGTCCCGCAGCTCCACTGCCACGGGATAGATGCCGCTCTCGCCATGCCTCCGGTGCAGCAGCGTCACCACCGCACCGGGAAACTCCACGAGGTATTCGGACACATCGATCTCCACCGTCCGCGCGAGATTCTCTCCGCACCTGCCGAGCATTATGTATCCGCCCTTGGTCACATCATATTTCACCGCTTATTGCCTCCTTACTTGCGATAGCTGATCTTCAGCACCGGCGCGCCAGATTCGCCCTTGCCCGCGAACCTTGAGTAGCTCGCCGTATAGCTCTTGCTGCCCACGGTCGTCGTATCGGGATTGTAGAGCATCAGCCCGCCGTATCCATTGGTCTTCATGGCCTTCACCGCGTTCGTCACGTCAATGCTCACCGTCTGGTTTTCATACACCGTCTTGCTGGCGTATAGCGTGCCCGGCACGTCGTAGCACCGTACATGCGCACTCACGCCGCCGCCCTGACCCACGCCGCCGATGCGCTTGATCGTCAGCGTCGCCGAGTCGATCTTGTCCGCGCTGGTCAGATCCGTCGGCAGAGTAAACAGCATCACGCCCTTGCGCAGCGACTGAGAGCTGCTGTAGCGGCCCTGATAGAGCTTGCTGCCGTAGCCGCTGGTGGACGTACTCGTGGGCGACAGGCTGACCGTCACTGTCTGTGTCGTGGGAATGCTTGGCGAGCTTGCCGCCGTGAACGTGGGATCAGGCGTGGCGTTGTACACCTCGCTACCCGCCGCGCACTGGATAATCCCGCTCGGCTTCGAACTGCCAATCATTCGCAAGACTGAACAATACCCCAATCGCGCCAGTGCATAACAGTTTCCTGTGCACGAAATCATAATCACATTTCCGCCCAATACTCCACCGCTATTACTTTCGTAGCCCAATTGCAACCCAAGGTCTCCGCTTATTTTTACCGCATGGAAATGGACGTATTGCGATCTGTAAATCCCGATACATAGGTTTGCGTTCTCCACTATACTCCCATAAAAATACACGGATGCCTGACAGTCAGTAATCGTAACTTCGCCGAAGGTTCCATTATCAATTTCGAGCCGTCCGCCTGCCGCCTGAATACCGCTCAATGCAACGGTTCCGCCGGTGACATTTGCGCAGTTAATCACAACTGCTCCGGTGAGCGTCTTTCCGCTCAGCTCCTCCAGAATCGCCGCCAGTTCGCCAGCATTCGCCGGAGTATAGCTCGCCGCGCCATGAGTATGCACCACAGAGTCCGACACAATCCGATCCGCCTCGACCACCTCGGCATGAACGCCGTCCGCGTCCACGCGCAGCACATCGTCCTCGCCGTCCTCCGACGGCACGGCCACCTCCATCTCCCTGCTGACGATCTTCACCTGCTTTTTGGTGATTTCCACCTTGCTGTAGTCGCTGTTCACGCTCAGGCTCCCCGCCGGGTCTTCGGGAGCAGGAGACCAGTCCGTGGACTTGTTGCCCTTTTCGAGCTTCAGGTTTTTGAAGATGTGAACGGAGTTGACCGTCGCCGGCAGTCCCACAATAAAGATTTCGGTGGAGTAAAGCAAGAAATCCGGAATGTTTTCAACCGTCGTGAATGTACCCGAGATATGCGTCCATTCATTCGCCGGAATCTCTTTCCAGTAGCCGCCTTCATTCGTTGCAGCGTTCGTGCCGTCGTCTCTTCGGATAGAAAACATAACTCCATTTGCCGTCGCGACCGACGGCTTGTAATCGAAGCTCAGCGTGTACTCCGTGTTCGGCTTCAGCAGAGCATAATCGTTCGCCCCCATCTCGTAACCTATAATGCTCCAGCCCGTCTGTTCCACCGCATCCCTCGTCATCTTGACTGCCCGAACACCGCCATCCAGATACTCTTCAATGGTTCTTCCACCGGTCTGCATAGACCAGCCCCAGTTGGTCGTGCCCTGATTTGTGCCCCGCAGCAGGTTCCGCCCGCCCACAGAGATGCCGTCAACCTTCGTCTCCAGCACGCTCAGCGTAATGCTGTCGGCCTTCTGATCGATCTTCGATTCCGCCGTAGTCATACGGGTCTTCAGTCCCGTGATATCAGTCGCGTTGTCGTCGGCCTTGCTGCTCAGCGTCTTATAGCTCGCCGAGCTGGTGACGGTGGATACAATTGCGTCCGGCTCGATCTTCAGCTCCGCCGCGCTCATTCGTTCCTCAATATCCTCCGGCGCAGGAGACCAGTCCGTGGCCTTGTTGCCTTTTTCGAGCTTCAGGTTTTTGAAGATGTGAACGGAGTTGACGGCAGAGGAAAAACCCGTAAGGTATACAAGCTGATAATTGAAGGCGGGGAGTGCAGACTTCGTTTTAATTGGCACTGCGATATGCGTCCATTCATCTGCCGGTATCGCCTGATCGTATGTCGCGGTCTGGATTGCATGATCCGTAGCCTCTCCGGTACAAATATTGACGCTGATACCATTAGGGACCGCGACTGTGGACTTGTAGTCCATGCTGACAATATACTCCGCATCCGGTTCCAGCAGGGCGTATGCGTCTTTTCCAATTGCGTAGGATATAACGCTCCATCCCGCATGAGGCGTAGCGTCCCTCGTCATCCTGACTGCGCGCACGCCGCCATCCAGATACTCTTCGATGGTTTTCCCACCTGTCTGCATAGCCCAGTCCCAGTTGACCGTTCCCTGATTCGTCTTCCGCAGCAGGTTCCGCCCGCCGATACTGATGCCGTCAACCTTATCCGTCACATACAGTTGCAAATACTTGTTCCCGCGAATATCCATCGCATTGAGCTCATTGATGGTCGCTTCGCTGGCAAACAGATCGCTCACATCGATCTCCTTCGCCGTGATGCTCCCCGCCAGAATCTCGTTGCCCGTGATAGTCTGGGCGGCGATCTGCGCTGCCGTAATGGACTTGGCCACGATGACAGTTCCGTTGATGTAATTCTTATACTGATCCTTCGCCAGCTCTGTCATAGACAAGCCAGAAGAAGCAGCGTTGATCTTGTAGATCACCCCGTCCTCGCCGACCAGCAGCAACCGCTCAGCGGATAGCGTGCCCGTCTTGATGAGGTCAGCGTTCAGCTCCACAATCTTCGCCGACGTGATCGAGCCGTCCGCAATCTGCGCCGTCCCGATGGCTGAATCGTCGATGATTCCACTGTCCGCCGTGATGGTCTTGGCCTTGATGAGGTCGGCGGTAATCGTCTTGGAGGCGATCTTCTCCGCCGTAACCGCCCCGGCGGCCAGCTTGTCCGTGGTCACGCTGCCCGCCGCCAGCTTGTCTGCCGTGATGCTGCCGGCGGCGATCACCGCAATCTGCGCCCAGTCGATGTTGGCGTTTTTGATATTCGCCGTAGTGATCTGCGCCTGTGCAATGGTAGCGATCTGCGCGCTCAGTGTGGCGATCTGTGCCCAGCCGATGTTCGCCTTATTGATGTTCGCGGTGGTGATCTGCGCTACCGCGATCTGTGCAAGGTCGACATAGAGCTGGTCGGTGGTGATATTGCCGGCAACGAGCTTTGAAATGTGCGCCTGGACGGCCACGATGCTGTCCGCCGACAGCTGATCAATCGCCGCCTGAGCGATCTTGGCGTAGCCGATAGTGGCATTCTTAAGCGCCGCCTGTCCGTCCAGGCTGTTCGGCAGGATTTTGTTTCCCGGCGTTGTCCCTCGGGCGATGTCAAAGCCATACACCTGCGTTTTCAGGTCGGTCAGTTGTCCCAGTCTGACCTTTTTGTATCGTCCACCGTTGGGATACATTGCGTCGTAGGTAAATCCCGTCATGCGCAGCTTTGCGTCGATCCCGGAGCGGGACGACACCACACGCACCGTGTCTCCCATGTGGATGGTCTGCAGCGCCGCATAGGCCGCGTAGCTCTCCGAGTGCCTGTTTTCCAGGATGACAAAATCAACGTCGAGGCCGACCGTTACCGCATCCAGCGCGTTGTCCGCAAAATCTTCCGCCGCCAGCTCTCTGAGTTTGGCATAGGCGGCCGCGTTGTTCTTGTACTCGCCCTCGTTCTTCCCGACGCTCACGTCGTATTCGATTTCCTTGCTGTGGATCACCGGGATACTCGCCGCCCGCGGCGTTTCCACATACTCGCCGTTGGGCAGCGGCAGCGGGTCGCCGTTTTCGTCCTTGCCCACCGGCACAATGCGGGTGATGGTGGATTCCACGTTCTTCTTCAGCGTCGCGCCGGTCATGTTTTTCGCGTGCCGGATTTCCACGCCGTTGTCCCTCGTCTCGTCCTTCAGGACAAATACGTCGTAGTTGTCCAGTACAATCTTCGCGCCCGTCTGGTCGGCCACGCCGATCTCGCTTTCCAGCAGACAACTGGCGATTCCCTTGCGCCCGTAATCGCCGGTGACCGTCCCCTCTGCGTTGCAATAGGCCGTAAAATCATGCGGGTCGAGCGCCCGCGCCAGCAACTGCGCGCAGACCTCGCCGACCGCCGCGCCGTCCGGGGAATAGTCTCCCTTGACGGTGTTGTATGCGAGGTCGTAAAAGATGTGCTTGGCCGTGACGTACACCAGACCGGCTTCGTCGTCCGTTTCCACCTCGCAGATGCGGAAGAGCTGTTCGCGGGTCTGCCGCGGCTCGATGCACTTGCTGACGTTCTCGGTGCCGCTTCCGGAGACGTTTTCCGTCTCCGTGCGCACCACCTGCAGGCGCTCGTTGCTCATCCATCCCGACGCGCCGCCCTTTACGATCACCACCTGTGCCCAGTCGCCGGAGACGCTCAGCCGCACGACCTCCGTTCCGGGCGCATAATAGCCCAGCACCTTTGCGCTGGTGCTGGGCTTCGCGCGCAGCCTCAGCCGCTTGCCCGTGTAGGTTTTCACTTTGCAGATCGTCCGCGTGGCCGTCTTGCCCGACGCGCCCGGGTTGTCCAGCACGCGGATCAGCGGCGTTTCGCGCACCGGCGCGGGCGCGCGGATGATGTTGTATTCGGCGAGGTTGAGCCATCGCCCGTCCTTGTCCATCGGATGGGTCATGCTCAGCTCCATCATTCCGTTTTCTTCGCCCTCGATTGTGCACTCCGTAGGCTGCAATACGCACAGGCCCAGCGTCGAAAAGTCCGTCTCCCGGCTGTCGTAGATCGTAATCATAGCACCCTCCATCTCGGCGTAATCAAAATCCTGGTCACATTCCCATCCACCGAAATCATGTTGGCCCCCGGCTTCAGCAGCGGGAAGTCCGTAAAGGACGCGCTGCTGTTCAGCAGCGCTGTTTCCGTCAGATTGAGGCACTCCATCAGCTCGCTGTCCACGATAATGCCGTCGGTCAGTCCCACAAAGCTCATCTGCTGGGCGTTGATATTGACCAGTACGTCGCCCGTCGCCTCAATGCGGATTCGCGGCTCCGACGCAATGCCGTAATTGTTGGTCAGCGTCGCCGGGAAGGTTGTGAATTCCTGCGCTGCCGGCGTCGGCCAGACGTAGCGGTATGGATAAATGTACAGCGTCACCGTCAGCGTGTCGAAGCACTCGCCGCAGAAAAAGCGCTTGCCCTTGACCTGCGCGTCCAGCGAAACCCACATGGCACGATCCGGCTCGTCACTGCTGATGAACCATCCCTCGCCGATCAGCCAGCCAAACACCTTTTCTCGCGTCTGCCCAAATACGTTGACCTGCATCGTGGTCTGATAGCCGTCGTAGCCGCCGTCGTCCAGCTCCACCGGTCCGTCGCGCCCGCTCACGTCGCAGCGCGTCACCTTGCGCCTCGGGCGCTGTATGGCGGGCAGCTCTTCCACCACCACGCCCATGTCGCGGCTGTTTTGCCCCGCGTACACAAAATACGGCTCGTCCATTTACCAGCGCCCCTTTCCCGCGTTGATCCTCTGCGCGCGTATGGCCTGTGCCCGGCCAGTCGCCTCGCTGGTAGTGCGCGCGATGGCCTTGTCGTTGACCACCAGCGCCACCGGCGTGTCCTGCACCGCGCCCGCCAGCGCGTCGCCCATCTTCTGATAGTCGATTCCGCCCCAGCGCCCCACGCTGTCCACCGCCGGCACCGTGTAGCTGCCGCGGTTCACCACCGCCTGCGCGCCGGAGATGATCTTATTCATGTTCTCTTTCATCCCGGACAGCAACGAGGGCATTTCCAGTTTCGCACCCATGTCCATGCCGCGGATCAGCATACGGCCCACCTCGTCGCGCATCCGCTTGGACGGCGAGGCGATTTTCGCTTCGGCCTTGGCCGTTTTGATGGCGTTGGCAACAATCCTGCGCACCGTGCTGTAGAGCGTTCCCGTGCCGCTGTTCAGGCCGCTGGTGATACCGGCGGTGATGGCTGCGCCAACAGGCCTTCCCTGTGCCTCCGCGTCGCTCTTTGCGTTGCCCACTGCGCCGATCATCTCGCTCACGCCGTCCGCCACTTCCGGGCCGCCGTCCTTAAGCGTGGTAGCCACCTCCGTGACCATGCTCTGCACGCCGGAGATCAGTTCCACCGTTGCCGGGTCGATCTCAACGCCGGTCGCGGCAATCGTGCTCAACAGGCCTTGCAGTTCCTCGTCGGTCAGATTGACGTTCTGCTGGATTTGCTCCATGCTGTCGCCAAAGCTCTGCGCTGCTTCCTCACGCGCTGTCTGCGCTTCGGTGTGGAGTTCTTCGGCGCGATTTTGCGCTGCTTCTGCTTCTGTGGCCAGTGCTGCCGACGCGTCAATTACCCACTGCCCATACTCTGACATGTCAACCAGTTGTCCATCTTCACCCGAAAATAGCGCCGTCAGTTGCTCACGCAAAGCTTCAGCTTCTTCTACTCCTCCGCCCATGTCTGCAACCATTTTATCGATTGCCTGAGATACATCCGCTGAAAACGGTATGTATTCCATGCGCATGGTATTGAGCAACTCGATTTGTTGCTGGGCATAATCCGCGCGCTTGAGCGCTTCGTCGGCTCCTTTTTCCGTCGCATCCGCGCTGCTCATCGCGTCGTCATACGCCTGTTTGGCGGCGATCATCTGGTTATAGCTGTCGACGGTGGTATTCTTCAGGCCTTCCATCGTGACTTTCGCGTCCGTCTGGTAGGCCGTCATGTCCTCGCCAGCCTTGGCCGCTTCCGCTATCGCCGCTGCCGTGCCTTTCCAATCGTCGGCAGATATGGTTTCGCCCGCATAGAGCTGTGCTGCCGTCTGCGCAAGGTAGGCGGCGTCATCCCCGCGTTTTCCGTTGGCCAAAATGTCGTTGGTCGCTTTGGCCGCTTCCGCCGTCGCTTCCAGCGCCTCTTTTTCGGCCGTTGCTCCATCAACGATAGTCTGCACAGCGGAGTTATAGGTTGTCTCGTCGATAATTCCGCTGTTGAAAAGGATAGCCTGCTCGCGGATTTGCTCCGTCGCCTGATTGGTGATCTCCTGCATCTTGGCGGCGGTCTGCTGATCCAGCAGGTTATTCGCCGCGTCGACTGCGTCCTTATATTCGCCCGTCGCCGTCGCTGCGTTGGTCAGCGCCGTTGCATAGTTGTTGATGTCATCAATGGTCGTTTCGCTGATGTCAAATTTTCCCGTGACTTCAAACGTCTTCGGCTCCCATCCCAGCTCTTCAACTTTGTCAATAAAGGCCTGCACTTTTTCCGTGTCGCCTTCTGCCACCGCTGTCACCGTGATGGTTTTGTCTTCCAGATTTTCCAGCTGGCTCCCGTCCACCTCCACCGTCGTCTGTAGGTTGTCGTCCAGCAGCTTTTTCATCTTCCGGTAGCTCTCGCTGGTGGTGTCGATTTCCTTTTTCGTGCGGTTGAACGCCGCCACCAGCATTCCCGCCGCCCCGACCGCGCCCATGATGGCCAGCGCCGCCGGGCCGAAGGTCGACGCGGCCATCGCGGCCTTGAGCGCCGTGATCAGCTTGAGCGTCTTGCTGAGCGTCAGCAGCATCGGCCCCGCCGCCGCCACCACCGCGCCGATGGTCAGAATCGTGTTTTTCGTTCCGTCGTCCAGCTCCGCCAAACGCTGCGCCGCCCCCTGCAGCCACCTCACTGCCTCCGTCACCTTGGGAATCAGCAGCGTGCCGAAGGTCTCGCCCAGCTGCTTGACCGTCTGCCCCAGTTTGCGGCTCTGGTTGGACAGGCTGTCGCCCGTGCGCTTAAAGTCGCCCTGGGCGTTGGTCGTCTGCGCCAGCACGTAGTTGTAGCGCAGCGTCACCTGCTCCGCCTGGGTCATGGCTGTAATGTTCTTTGTGATCCCCTGCGACAGCGCGTAGGCCTGAAGGTTCGCCTGGGTCATGACCACGCCGAGGTTTTTCAGGCTCTCCGTCTCGCCGGTGAATACGCTCTTCAGCGCCGTCTGGGCCATGTCGATGGATATGTTTTTGAAGCTCGCCATGTCCGCCGCTAGGCTGCTCAGCTCCATCGCCATGTCGGCGGCGGCCTCCTGCCCGAAGCCCATGCCCGTGGCCATGTCGCCGTACAGGCTCGCCATATCCAGCGCTGTGGAGCGCGCCACGCCCATCGTCTCGATGGAGCTCTGCGACCATTTGTCCACGCGGCCATAGAATTGCCCGAACACGACCTCGGTTTTGCCCACCGTCTCCACCAGATCGGCAGCGCCCTTGGTGGCCGCGGTGTACATGGCCACGATGGGCGTGGTGATGTATTTGCTCCATCCACTGCCGATCTTTTCGGCTTGCGCCTGCACTTCGCTGACCAGTCCTCCGATGCCTTTTTTGACCCGGTTGACCTCATTGATTGCCAGCGTGCCGTCGGCATTGATCTTTATGCTAAGACTCGGAAGCGCCAGTTCCGCCATCTCTATTCACCGCCATTCATTCGCGCGATCAGCCGCTGCATCCCCTTTTTATCCATCTTGGTCTGCTTGTAGCGCTCGCAGTCGTCCAGATATTCCCTCCCGGCCTCGGTCTCCATCAGCCGGTCAATTTCCCAGTTTTTCCGGCACAGCATGAACATGTCGCATGGCAGCTTCAGCACCTCTTTCATGCCCATGCCCGTGTATTCCATCACGGCATGGATGCCGCGCATCAGCTCCCCGTCGCCGTCCTCGTCCTCTCCGGGCTTGCGCGGGAGCGCTAGGTAGGGTTTCCCTGCAGCTCCAGCATAAACGCCGTGTAGGCGTTCAGTATGGCCTGCTTCACCTTCAGCGAGAGCTTCTGCACCGATTCCAGCGCAAAGTGCACGCCGTCCGTGTTGTCGTTGAGGATCATCGCCGTGAGGCCATCCAGCGCCGACAGCGCCTTTTCCGCCTCGGTGTGCTCGTCGATGTCGCGCAGCTTGATCAGCTCGATCACCATGCCCTGTCCTGGCTTGCGCACGTGGATCACCTGGCCGTCCATCATCGTGATGTCCAGCGTCTCCTCCTTGAAAACCGACAGATCGAGAATCATGATTTATTCCTCCTGCAAAATCGAGGGCGGAAGCGCCCGCCCTCGCGCGTCGCGTCGTCTTACGCCTCCGTCTTGGCCGTCTCCTCGGCGATGGTCAGGATGGTGGTGTCCACGCCGTTGCTCTCGCCGTTGAAGGTCAGGTCGACCACCGTCTCCTTGTCCTTCATGAAAGACAGCGTCAGCGGCGCGATGTTGGTGCACACCATGCCCACGTACGTCTTGAGGCCCGTGTCCTCGTCCTCGTAGACGAAGGCCACGAAAAAGCGCTTCAGCGCGGACTTGCCGCCCGTCAGCTTCAGCGTCACGAGGCCCGTCGTCGACGTGGTCGCCGCCTCTTCGGTCACCGCGCCCACGCTCAGCAGCGTCGCGAGGCTCTTGATGGTAAAGGTCAGCAGGCCGGTCTTCATCTCCGCGTCCGCCTTGACCTGGAACGTGCGGCGCACCATGCCGATGTCGTCCTCGATGGTGTACGTCTCCGGGGTGTAGGTCACCTCCGCGCCGCCCTGCGTGTAGCCGATCAGATTGTCGTCCACGCACAGCGTTTTGAAATCAATCGCGCCGGAATCCCACGCCTTCGAATACCATTTGCCGGCGCCCATCACAACTCTTTCTTTTTCAGCCGCCATGTTTTCTCCCTCCTCTGATTACAACCTCATAGTAGGCGATCCGGATATGCCGGTCGCCGTCGTTCAGCCACCCGCCGCCGTTGCGGGCGCAGGTAGTCACCGTGTTTGTCAGCGCATCGTCGCCCAGCGTCACCAGCGCCTCGTCCAGCTTCCCCTCCAGCTCCAGTCCGCGCTCCATCGTGCCCGTCACAATGGTCGCCTTGACCCGCGCCGTCCGCTTGGCCTTGTCGTAGGCGATGGTGTTCACGTCGTAGATCACGCACTCGCCGCCGTAGCCCGTGTGGTTGGCCAGCAGCGGAACCGGCTGCAGCGCGGCGCGCATTTTGTCGATAAAGCTCTTCACGTTGTCAGCCTCCCAGTATGGATTGGAAAATCTGGAGCACGCGCGGGCGCTTTACGTCGACCGCGTCCTCCAGAAACGGCACGGCCTTGTTTCCGCTGGTCTGATGCCAGTGGCCCAGCGCGTCCTTGTAGGCCCAGGGCACGTCCCTGCGGCCCATGCCGGTGCGGGAATAGATGCCCGTGCCCTCGTGGACAAACGCCGCGTAGGTGTTGTCCGTGCCGACCACGCCAAAGCTGCGCGCGCCGTCGATGGCAGTCTTGTGCGCAATGCTCGACCGCAGCGGCGCGTCGTTTCCGATGTGCTCGTCGGCCTTGGGCGCGCGCGCCTTGGCCTCGTTTTCTATTTCGATGCAGCTCAGCTCCACCGCCTGATGGAGGCGCGCCACGATCTCCGCCGCCGCCGCGTCCATCCCTCGGGCGAATTCGTCCGCGTTGATCCTGACGTTCATCCCTCCACCGCCTCCTCCGCCGGGTCGTCGCGCGCGAGGTACAGCGTGCGCATCCTCGGGCCGTCGGCGACGTACTGCACGCGGTAGCCGTCGAAGCGGTCTCCCGTGCGCACGTCGTCGTAGGTCACCGCCGTGTGAGTGGAATCGATGCGCAGCACCTGATTCAGCTCGTTCCGGCTTCCGCCGGCCACCGAGACGGCGGCCCGAATCGTGCCCACCGCCTCCCAGCTCGCCACCTGCTCGCACAGGTCGTTCAGCCTGTTGACCTTCCGCTCAAGCGTGTACGGCTTCATCCGCTGCATCATAAGAGCTTCACCTTCCTGTAGCGGTACAGGCTGCGCTTCAGCGCCTCCGGCCAGTCGGTCAGCAGCGTCTCCGACTGCCCCGAAAAGGACTGGCCGCTCAGGCCCTCCGCGCCCAGCTGATTGTAGCGATAAGCCGTCATCTGCATCAGCAGCCCGTCCGCCTCCTCGGGCACGTCGCCGCGGCTGCACGCGGACATAAAATCCTGCTCGGATTGCTCCAGCAGGATTTCAATCTTTTCCTCGTCGGCGTTTGGAATCAGCCTGCTCAGCCGAAACTTGAGCCGGGCCAGTCTCTCGTCGGTCATGTCGTCCTCCTTAGCTGGCCGTCGCGGTCTTCGCGTCGGAAACGGCCATCGCGTAGCCCTTGACGCAGGCGCGCACCGTCACCTTGTCTCCCGTAGCCACCTTGGGCAGCGTGCCGCTCCAGGTCGTGCCGGAGACCACCGCCTTGCCGACGAGGTTGCCATTGACCAGCATCTCCACCGCCGCGCCCTCCGCGCACGTGCCGCCCACCGACACGTCGTCGCCCGCCACGATGGAGGCCGTGGTGATCGTCGGCTTCGTGCCGGCCGGGGCGATGATGACGCACTCGGTCTCGTCCGTAAACGCCACCACGCCCACCTGACGGCCGTACAGGGTATTGATGCGCTTGTTCCTGTCGCGATCCTGCTCCGTCTCCACGTCCTTCTTGCGGAAATAGGTGACGGCCTTCTTCGTCGCGACGATGACGCAGTTGTCCGGGATTAGCTTGTTGCCGATCACGGGCACGCCCGCCACCGTGCCGATATAGCCGGTGCGCACGTAGCCCTCGGAATACTTCAGCTCGTCCTTCAGCGCCTTGCGCAGCTTGCCGCGCATGGCCGGATTACAGAAGGCGAAAAGCGCCAGCTCCTCGTCCTTTTCCTTGTTGAATTTGCCGATCGCGTCCACGAAGTGGTCGAAGCCCGCCGTCTCGCTCGCGCCCACCTCTACATAGAGGGTCGCGTGCCAGTACTCGTCGTTGACCTTGCGGGACATCTTGTTCACTAGCGCCTCGCTCAGCTTGCTCACGCCGCCGTCTACCATGTACGGATCGGTCATCTCGTCCTCGTCGGTGTAGACAAAGCGCGCCTGCGTGGTGCCCACGATGTATTCGCGCTGGTCGTAGCTCATCTCGATGGACTGGGTGTTGCCCTGACCCTCGGCCACGTCCTCCGCCTCGCCGGTGGCCTTGTAGACGTTGATCTTCTTGGTCATGCCCGCCGTCTGGGTCAGGCTGTCGTCCACCGTCACATAGTCCAGCATGCTCAGTCTGGTTTCCAGCTGATCCTTGAGCTTGTTCTCAAGGACAAAGTTTTCATATCTCTTGTTTGCCATTGGTCATCATCCTTCCGTCATTTTTCTGTAGGTCTCCGGGTCGGTCTCGTAGAGCTTCTGCTGATCCATCAGCGGCAGCTTTCGAAACGCCTCCCGGGTCATCGCCGGCGCGGAGCCGCTTCCCCTGCCCGGCGCGCCGCCGGTCAGGCGCTCCTTCACGCCAGCCTCCACCGCCTTGCGATACGCCGCCTCCAGCGTGTCCAGCCGGGTTTTCATCTCCGCCTCGTCGTCCGTCAGCGCGATCAGATCGGCCAACTCCGTCGCGATGCCTCGGGTGGACAGCTCCGCCATCACCGCCTGCCGCGTCTTGTACTGGCTCAGCTCCTTCAGCTGCTCCTGCATCTCGGCGATCTGCTGATCCTTTTCGGCCATCGTCCGCTCCTGCTCGCTCAGGCCCGACAGGCTCAGCTTTTTCTCGTACTCGCGCTTCTGCTTGGCCAGCGCCTGGGATACGCGCTTGTCCGTCTCCGACTGGAGCATCTGGAGCATCTCGCTCTGGGTATACGTCCGCTCCTTCGGCGCGTCCGTCTCCTTCGGCTTTTCCGCTCCGGCCGGCTCCGGTTCGCCGCCGTCTTCCTCGGGCGCGTCCGCGCCCTCCGCAAACAGCTGCAGATTCATCCATTTCTTCCAAACCTTCTCCATTTTCTGTTCTCCTTCCGCGCGTCCTGTGCCGCCGCATCAGTCCGTGTCGTTTGGTCGGTTGTTCTTTTTTCGCCCGCCCCCGCCAAAAAGGGCATACAAAAAGCCGCATCTCTCGATGCGGCCTGATGCCGGTTGGTTAATCCATGTGGTTTTTGCACTCCATGCAGATTTTCGCCTTCTCCGGTGTCCACTCCATGCCCACGGGCACCTCATATTCCGGAGACGTTCCTTCGGCTACGAGGCAGATGTCGCAGCACTCGTAGTAGTCGATCACTCGTCCCGCCGCCGGGCATTCTACGTTTTCCCCGCTTTTATAGCTCATTGTGCAACACCTCCATCATTTTCAATACATCCTGTTTGTAATCAGCCGACCGGAAGGCCGTCCGAATCACTTTTTGTTTTGCGATCACATATGCGCCGCCATTCTCCGAGTAATAATTCAGATACGGCCCGCGCTTGACGCATACAAGCGCTTCCTCGATGTATGCCATTGCTTCTTCTCGCGATATGTCGCGGCCGCTTTCTTCATGCACATGTTCCGCGTCAAATCCGATATTCTCAAAATACTCCGGTTTTTCCGGCTTCGACAGCGTTCCCTTGATCTTGGATTCGACCTTCGCTTTTATCAGCGCTTCCGCGTATCGTTTCTCCTTCTCCGGATTGCCTTCGATGTTTTTATTATACCACGTTTGGGGCGCGCTTGCAACGGTTTGCATCTTCAAAGCCTTTTCGACCTGTCGGGCCTGCAATGCCCGAGCCGCCTCTTCCGCCGTCTCCCCCTCGCCGTCGCAGGGCACGTATTCCCCCGGCAGCTCCACCACGCCCTGCCAGACGCAGCGGCAGCGCGGGTGCGCCGGCATGGTCGGCGCGGTGTCGATGTGCCAGACCTTGTTCGCCCGGCTCTTGCAGATTTCACACTCCCGCCCGTCCTCGGGCGCGATGCACCAGCGCACCTTTCGCAGCCCCGCGCTGCGATAGCGCTGCACCGCCGCATTGTTCATCACATACGACGTTTCCGTGTCCACAAGCCGGGCCGCATCGTTGTAGGAGACGGAGAAGTCCTCCATCAGCCGCTTTTTGATGTCGCTCATCCCGCGCCCGCTGACCAGCATGTCCTCCATGTCGCTGCGGATTCGCTCCGCGATCACGCCGGTGTTTTTCCATAGGCGCGCGGAAAAGCACTCCCCCGACCACGCCGTGTTTATGACCGCTGTCGGATCGGTTCCCACCCGGAACATGCCCGCGTTTTCGCCGGTGTATCGGCTGACGTCCGCGCCGATGGTCTCCCGGAAAACTCTATCCAGGCAATCCGTGATCTTATCAACTCCGATGCGCGGCGTTTCCGTGGCAAATTGCCGAAGCTCCTTTTCCAGGTCTTTCCACCGGCTGTATTCCCAGAGCTGCGTGCGGGTAATCATCTCCCCGTCGCCCCAGTCCACCTGCCCGTACAGCCGCTCCATCTGGGCATATATGCGCCTGTACTGCCGCTGATACAGCGTCTTCAGCTCGGCGTTGGTGGCCTGGGCGTTTCGGTGGGCGCGCTTCTCGTCCTCGATGGCGCGCCGAAGCCAGTAGTCGCTCACGGCTGCTCACGCTCCGCCGCGCTCTGCGTCCCGCTCACCGCCGCCGCCATCGCGTCCATCTCGCCGGCGGTGAAAAGGCTCATGCCCGCCTCGCGCTCCTGCGCCAGACGCTCCTTTTCCACGTCCTCGTCGATCTCGATGGGCAGTATGCTGCGCTTGGTCTCGTCGCTGACGATGCTGCCCAGCAGGCTCACCGACTGCGCCACCTCCTGCAGATTCTGCGGCAGCGCGCGCTTAAACGTGATGGTCACGCTGCGCCAGTCGTAGCTTCCGCGCCCCATCACCCGCCAGATATTGCACATCAGCTCGATGCGCCGCTGGAGCCCGCGCTTAAACTCCCGCTCCTTGCCCTTGGCGATGTTTTCAAAGGCCAGCAGCTTGTAGCGGATGGCCACGCCGCTGGCGTTTCCGGCAAAATTCTCGTCCGACATGTCGGGCACGCCGCTGAATCGATGAATGTCCTTGTCCAGCCGCGTCTTGATGTTCTCCGCCGCCGCGTCGTTGGTCTGCTTGATCAGCCAGGACGCGTCCCCGTCCTGCGGCAGCAGCATAACGCGGTTCTTCTTCATCGCGGTGATGTCCTCTTCATCGGTGCCGCTCATCCCCCGGAGCATCAGATACGCGTCGGAAAAATACTCGTCGTCGTTGAGCGCGTCGGACTGCATCAGGTCGTAGCCGTCGATCAGGCTGATCTCGCTTTCAAAATCGCCCATTATGCGGCTGTTGTTTTTGAAGGCGATGGCCGGCACGTCTCCGAAATAGTGCGCCTCGTCCGACACAAGCGTCAGCCCCAGCCCGGACAGGTCTGTGGTGTACACTCGCTTTGTCGTCGCCTCGTAGACCTCCACCCAGCGCGTCACCCGTGTCCCCGTCACCTCGGGCACGTCGTAGTAGCGGATCAGCGCCGTCAGCCGCTCCTCGATGTCGCTGCTCCACACCGCGATGCACCCGATGGGGTCGACGCGGTTGAATCGCACGCGCTTGTCGTCGTCGATGTACAGGATTTCCGTGCCCACGCCGCAGATGGCCAGGTCCAGCGCCAGCTGGCTGTTCTCCGCCTGCTCGTCGTTGTAGCTGTAGTCGTCGTTGAGATTCTCCTCCAGCTTTTCGCCGCCGACGCCCGCCGTGTAGCTCACCGGCTCGCCCAGCAGATAGCCCGCGTACATGTTGGCGATCATCTTTGGATAGCCGTGGCTCGCGCGGTTGTTGGGCTTGCTCGGGTCGTCAAAGCGCCGATGGCAGATCGCGTGGTTGCCGTCGTAGTAATCAAAGAGCTTCTTTCTCCTCGCCGCCTCGGGCGCGTGTTTTTCCAGATACGCCCGGATTTCCAGCTCCGTCAGCCGTCCGTTTTCGTCCATGCTCGTCTCTCCCGTCACAGGCCCAGCAAACCCTTGCTCATGCTCTGTAGTTTCTTCTTCCCGATCTGCGTTTCGAGGGCATACCTTGTCGCGTCGATGGTGTGATTGTTCTTGTCCGGATACTCGGCGATAAAGTTGCCGTTCTTGTCCAGCTCGTACTCATACGCCGAAAACTCCCTGGCGATATTCGGCGTGCGCTCCGGGTCGATGACGATCTCGCCCAGATCCTCCAGCCATCGCATGCCGTGCTCGATGCTGCCCGGCCCCTTTTTCACGCCGATGGTGCTGACCCCTCTGCCGTCTCCGAATCTGAATCGGTGGATAATGTTGCCATCGAGCTTCTCGGACTGCATCCTGCCAGTACTATTGCAGCCACTGCCACCAGTGCTGCAACGATGATTTTTTTACTCTTCATTGTCTGCTCCTAAAGCCGGACTCCTATCATCTTCGTCCGCCGCTTCTATCAGCTGAAACTTATTTGCACCATCTGCCAGTGCGACAATACTTTTCCCGGACACA